>Ga0207701_10000476_pt1 | contig 41245 bp, 37 predicted proteins | sample KBSSwiSSwithPhiX_FD_184294 | JGI IMG/M metagenome (GOLD analysis project Ga0207701, IMG submission 184294) | Switchgrass rhizosphere bulk soil microbial communities from Kellogg Biological Station, Michigan, USA, with PhiX - S5 (SPAdes) (version 2) | ecosystem: Environmental > Terrestrial >... | reverse complement strand
TCTCTTGCCCCCCCGCCGTCCCGCGGCCTCCGGCCCGCGGGCAAGCAGACCTCCGGCGGAACCGGTAAGTCGGTGAATCACTGAAGGATAAGGTTGGCGGGGTCGACGGGACTCGAACCCGCGGCCTCCGGCGTGACAGGCCGGCGTTCTAACCAACTGAACTACGACCCCGAAGAACTGGCGTCCCTGCCCGCCTGCGCACCAGAGTGTCAGTCTGGTGGTCCAACCCGGTCTGCGGCGCGAAGGGCTGGTGGGCGGTGCAGAGTCGAATCGCGGTGGCAGCCAGCGTCTGAGGCCGGCCGACGACCCACAACGTTCGAGTGTTTAGAATCAGGCACTTGCAGATGCGCGCCACCGCGCCAGCTCCGCAAAACTCCTGCCCTAGAACCCTGCGATTTTAGCCACACTCGCTGTGCCAAGTCAATTGGACTTCGGCCATTCATCAGATGGCGGGCCGCTGTCGCGAGGCGATGCCCTTTCGCCGGTGGCTCGGTGAAAACGTGCGGCGATGGGGCGTCTGGCCAGCCGCTTTCCGGATCGTCGCTCCGAGGTTCGGCACGATCAGCGGTAGGTCCGTTCAGCGGTCGGCGCGAGCGTTCGTTTGAACAGTTGTGCAGTTCGGCTGGTTGACCGCTGGACAAAATAGAGCCGGACACGCGGCAGGACATCGTGGTCAGCCAGACTGTCGACGCCCGGCGCTGGGAGCCGTCGTTGGGCTCGTCGCCCTGAAGGCTCACCACACGCGTTTCGGCCACACTTTATCCGTTCATGGATCGTAGTCCGGATGTGCGCTTGAACGGCACAGCGCACAAAATGAGTAAGGCACACCGCGCAGTTTCAACGGCCTGCAAATCGCCTTTTATACGGCGGCGGATATAGACACTCTGTGATTACCGCGTGTTGGCCACCTCGTTCCGGCGCCGATCACCCTGCATTTCGGAGTAGTCTCCGACGCAACCGGACCGTCCAGTTCGATTCGTGGTTGACGGTATAACTGCGGCCAGGGATAGAAGATTCTGAGGAGCGGGTCACATTTGTGTTGACATATACCCCGCGTGCCGCCTACAACCTTAGAAGGCTTCGGCGCAATCTTCACGAACTTCGAATCGCCGTCCCAGACGAATCCACGAAAACTGCCATTTAGAGTCCGTTACTGATCCAGACGAGGTGAGAGTTCGTGTCGAAAAAGCCTTCCAGGAAAACCCGGAAAGCCAGAAGAGCCGCGCCCGTCCGCAGGGCCCGTCCCGTCAAGCACAAAGGAGAGAAACGAGTGGCCAACGAATACGCGCAGCTTCAGAGAGAGCGCGAAAGGTTTCAAGCGCAGATTGCCGAGATCGACGAGAAATTGCGCGACATGCGATCGACCCGCCAGAACGAGCTGCTCGCCGAGCTGAAGGAACTCGGCTGGGCCCCCACCGGCGCGAGCGCTATCCGGAAGGCTGCCACCGGCCGCGGCAAGCGGAAGTCGTCGTCTGACGCGGTCTGCCCCATCTGCCAGGTTCCCGGTCACGACGGCCGCGCGCATCGCAGTCAGGGCAAGAACAAGAAGCCGTTCACGAAAGAAGAACTCCGCGAGCGGGGCCTGGCGGCCGCGTAGAACGCCATCCCGGTTATGCACGAGACCGCCCTTCCGGGCGGTTTTCGTTTATAGGGCTGTCGCACAAACACTGTGATGCGCGCCGGGCACGTTGTCGCGGAATATTTCTTGACGCCCGCCCGTCGTGACATAGACCACCAGCCACTTAAACCGGTGCTCGTCAGTCGTCACACACAATAAGCGCGTGCGCCGGGCACCAACTCACCGCATCACCTGCTGACAGGTCGTTGATGACCACAATCCGAGCGCTTCGCTGCGTTCGGGTAATCGCCCTACAGGGCACCTGTAAGCGGCAAGTACGGACGAATTACGGGGAAAGATGCCGACGTGAGCGGGCGAATGACGGCTCAACGAGAGCAATTGTGGAAGCAGTATCGAGAAGAGAGATTGGTGGGCGGTACAGGGCTCGAACCTGTGACAGCCGGCGTGTAAGGCCGGTGCTCTACCAACTGAGCTAACCGCCCGCCGTCACTGACGTCGGCGTCATGTAGAGACGGCGATCATAGAGTCTTCCACCACAGCAGCGCAAGCACCACCAGCAATCCGAGCACCGCCTTGTGCTCGCGGTTGCCGATGGCGCGCGCCAGACTGAAGCGGCGGCTCAGGGCGGGCCCGCGACCCTCACGGTAATCCGGATACGCCGCCCCGAACTTCGCCGTCAGGTGGCGCTCCTCGCTCGACATCGCCGACGTCAGCGTGAGCGCCATGTAGCCGAGCACCAGGAGGGCCGGGATCCAGCGTCGCGACGCCACCGCAAATCCGATCCCGATGAATGTGGAGCCGAGATACAGCGGATGGCGCGTGAAACGGTACGGGCCGGATGCGGTCACCTCGCGGCCCTTGATCAGGTGTCCCGCCGCCCAGATCCGCAGCAGCTCGCCGGCGCTCGCGACCGCCGCGCCCGCGGCCAGGCTGCGCGGCCCGGGGTCGGCCAACCACAGCGCCAGCGCGGCGCAGGGAAACCCGAGCCGCACCCGGTAGCGCGCGATCCGGCGCGCGACTTCAGACATGACGCTGCCTCGACGACGCGCTGCTCCCCAGTCGCTGGAGAATCGCCGCCGACACTTCCGATACGGTTACGTCGTCCAGGCACCACGTCGCGGCATGACACTGCCGCTGGTAGGCGCACTCACATAGCGCCCACCGCGAGACGACCCTATCGTCCGCCGCCCAGGGTCCGTTCCGTTCGGGATCGGTCGGTCCGAAGATCGCGACGATCGGCGTCCCTACCGCACCTGCCAGATGCAGCGGGCCGGTATCGCCGGAGACGAAGAGCGATGCGGCGCGCGCGAGCGCGAGGATGTCCGGAATGCGCGTGGCCGGCGCGAGGCGGGCCGCTCCCTTCGAGGCGTCGACGACCGCGGACGCCAGCTCCGCCTCGCCAGGGCCCCAGAGCACGAGCGTTCGCAAGCCACGGACATCGCGGAGGAACGAGGCGACCTCACCGTATCGCTCGGGTGACCACCGTTTGTTCGGCCACGCGGCGCCCGGATTGATCAACGCGAACGGCTCGTCGCCGACGTGCCGCATGACGTCCGACGGAACGTCGGCCAGCGGAAACCTCACGGCGTCGGCGCTGACGCCCAGGACCTTGAGGAGCTGCAGGTTCTTGTCGATGACGTGCCGCACGGCCCCGGCAGTATCGGCGGTGCCGTCGTCCGTCTCGGAATAGAACGGGCGGGCCCCCTTTTCCCGCAAGTGCCACATCGAGAAACCGAGCACGCGACGCGCACCTGACGCGCGCGCCAGCACCGCGGACTTCATCAGGCCCTGGAAATCGATCGCCACGTCGTAGGCCACCTGACGCAGACGGCGGATCACATCCACCCACGCGCTGACCGAGCGGCCGTCGAGGGTCACCACGCGATCCAGTCCGGTGACGAGATCGAGAAACGGCCGGTGCCGGGCATCGACCAGCCAGTCGATCCGCGCGTCGGGCATGGCCGCACGCAGCGCGGCGGCGGCCGGTACCGCGTGGACGAGATCCCCGAGCGCGCCCAGCCGCACGATCAGGATGTTCATCCGCGAATGCGGGCCAGCAGGTCGCGCGTCGAGTGGTCCTTGGGATCCCCGACGATCGCGATGCGGCCGCCGTACGCCCTGACGGTGTCGCGCTCGGGAACGGTATCCACGGTGTAGTCGGTCCCCTTGCAATGCACGTCGGGCTGCAGACGTTCGAGCAAGGGCGTCACCGTCGGCTCAGGGAAGATGACGACGTAGTTGACGCCGCGGAGGGCGGCGACCAGCTCCGCGCGGTCAGCGGCCGGCATGATCGGACGACCCGGCCCCTTGCTCGCCGCGGCGCCGTCGTCGTTGACCGCGACAATCAGGCGGTCCGCCTCGGCGGCGGCGGCCTGAAGGTACCGCACGTGGCCGACGTGCAGCAGGTCGAAGCAGCCGTTGGCAAAAGCGATCGTTCGCCCGGCCTCGCGGTCGGTGCCTACGAGCTCGACGAGCTCCTCGCGTGTGACGACGATTCCCATGTAATCAGTAGCGGTCTCGCTGCACGCACGAGCGTGACCCGGCTGGCGCAGATCCAGGCCGGCGTCCCGGCGCGTGGCGCCCGGGCTGCGACTGGCCGGTTCAGGCCTTCATACGCCGTGTCACTGGCGCCTTCGCCGCGGCGCGTCCCGCGCGCACGGCGTCACGGAGCTCGTCAGCTGACACCGTCGCCGTGCCGCGCTTCATCACGACCAGCCCGCCGGCGTAATTGGCCAGGTGCGCCGCCTCGCTGAACGTCGCTCCGGCGGCGAGCGCGAGCGTCATCGTGGCGATCACTGTATCCCCCGCACCGGTGACGTCGGCGATCTGATCCGACCCCGAGATCGGGATGTGCTCGGTCGGACGGCCTGGTTCGAACAGCGCCATCCCGCGGCTGCCCCGCGTAATCAGGACCGAGCGCGCTTGCGTTTTTGCCAGCAACTCGCGCCCGGCCTTCTCCAGCACGCGCAGGTTCTCCCCGATCGTGATGCCGAAGATCTGCTCGACCTCCGCCTCGTTCGGCGTGCACGTCGTCATGCCGCGGAACCGGAGCAGCGAGTAGCGCGAGTCGACCAGCACCGGTGCCCGGCGGCCTGGCCCGGCGAAGCGCTGAATCGCCATCCGCACGGCGGACGGCGTGACGAGACCGGTGCCGTAGTCGGACACCAGCAAGGCGTCGCACCGGGCCGCGGCCCACACCAGTTTCGCTTCGACCGCGCTGCGGTCGGCCGCGGACAACGCCTGAGACACGGCCCGATCGATCCGCACCACCTGCTGCTTGGCCGAGTGCACCCCGCCCGCGAGAATGCGTGTCTTGGTCGGCGTCTGGTAGCCGCGCCGCCGTATCAACCCGCGTCCTTCGACTCCCGATCCGAGCGCGGCAACCAGCCGATCGCCGGTTTCATCGGCACCCACGACACCGATCGCGGCCGGCGCCCCGCCCAATGCGGCGACGTTCGCGGCCGCGTTTCCGGCCCCGCCGGGCACGATCTCGGTCGAATCGTAGTTGAGGATCAGCACGGGCGCCTCGCGCGACACGCGCGCGATCTGCCCGTAAATGAATTCGTCCGCGAGGAGATCGCCGAATACCGCGACCCGGATGCCGGCGAAGTCTTCGATCAGTGCCAGCAGGCGCTCAGGCGCTGCCGCTGGTTGTCCCATGCTCGTTGTCACGAATGATTGCGGGAACGCGAAGGTGGCTGCGGACGGTTTGGGCCCATGCAGACGGACTTCATTTTACACGCTCGCCAATTGCCAGCCGCATCGCGGGTGTAGGTCGCATCTCCGAGGGCCGTCCGACGGATCATGCCGACCAGGATCTCTGCGGTGATGCCGGAGCGGATACTCACGATTGACGCAGGATCCACGCCGCCGCCCCCGCGAGATCGTCAGCGATCAAATCCGCGGTGACGCCCGGCCGCGGCGCCGCTTCCGCTTCGCGGCCATAGCCGGTCCGCACCAGCACGCCTTTGGCACCGGCTGCGCGAGCCGCGCCGACATCGGCCCACCGGTCGCCCACGACGAACGACCGACTGAGATCCAGCGCGTGATCGGCTGCCGCCGCCGTCAGCATGCCCGCCGCCGGCTTCCGGCAGTCGCAGCGTTGGCGGAACGCCGCAAGGCTGGCGTCGGGATGATGCGGGCAGTAATAGAACCCGTCGAGCAAAGCGCCGCCGACGCTCAGGTAGGCAGAGATGTGGGCGTGCGCCTCCGCGACGAATGATTCGCGAATCAGGCCGCGGGCGATGCCCGACTGGTTGGAAATCACGATCACTTTGAACCCGGCGCGATTGAGCAGCCGGACCGCGTCGACCGCGAACGGATAAATGGCCAGGCGGTCGAGGCGATCGAGATAGCCTGACTCTTCGATCAGCGTGCCATCGCGGTCGAGGAAGACGGCGCGCGTCATTCCACCCTCGCGAGGCGCGCCCGGACGCGACCGGCGACCATCTCGGCGCTGATGCCCTTCATACACCGATGATCGATCGGGCAGTCACGCAGCATGCACGGCCGGCAAAACACTGGATGGACCAGCACGTCGTGATCGCCGATTGGCGCGGTCGCGCGCTCGTTGGTCGGGCCGAAGATGGCTGTGACCGGCACGCCGGTGGCGGCCGCCAGGTGCATCGCTCCCGAATCGTTGGAGACGAACGCGGCGCATCGGCTCAGCACGCCGATCAGCGCGCGCAGATCGGTGCGGCCGATCAGATCGACGACGTGGACGCCCGACGGCAGCGCCGATTCTATTTCGCGACCGGCCTGCCGATCACCGGCGGCGCCGATCAGCACGCAGGTCGCTCCGGGATCAGCCGTCAGCATCCGCACGACCTCGGCCACGCGGCGCGGCGGCCAGCGCTTCGCATGTCCGTAGGCGGCGCCCGGGGCCATGCCGACCAGCGGCCGTCCGGCACCCGCACCGTGCGCCTGAAGGATCTCGTCCGCCCGCGCGACGGTCGCCGCGCTGGCACGGATCGACGGAGCGGAGTCCGGAACGTCGATGCCGAGGGCACGGACCAGATAGCGGTAGTAGTCCGCCTGATGGACCGATCCACTCGGACGCGCAATCGCACGCGTCAGCAGCCAGCCGCGGGCTCCAGCCCGGTAGCCCCAGCGCTCGGCGATCCCCGCCTGCTTTGCGACCCAGGCGGAACGGAACGAGTTCGGCAGGAGGACGATCGTGTCGAAGCGCCCGGTGGCGAGCACGTCACGCTCGTTGCCTGTCTCGACCGCGACGACCGCGTCGGGACGGACGTCAGTCAGCTCGCGGAACATCGGCGCAACTGCGGGAACGGCCGCGATGGTCAGGGCCGCGTCAGGGTATGCGCGTCGAAGGGCGGACATCGCCGGCAGCGCCAGCACTGCGTCGCCGAGCCAGTTTGGCGCCCGCACGACGACACGACGGGGCGCGCTGGCGTCCGGTCGGGTGGACTCGACCGTCACCCGCGCTGCTCTTCCCCGCTCGCGGTCGGGAACATGCCGCGCACGTGCTCCCCCTTCGGCTCGACTTCGCGCCAGCGCCGATGCATCCACAACCAGAGCTCGGGATAGCGGCGCACGTACATCTCGAGCACATCGGTGCAGCGCTGGGTGAACTCGCGGATGGCATCGGGGTCGTCGGACGGCGGGGGTTCGACGGGATGCTCGTAGACCATGCGGAAACGGCCGCCCGGCAGCGGCAGCGCGAACACCGGAACGACCGGCGCGCCGGTCCTGAGCGCGAGAGCGGCGAGCGCGGACGTGGTCGCCGCCGGCCGGTTGAAGAAGTCGACGTAGACCGCGTCCGTCGAGTGGATGTGCTGATCGATCAGCACCGCGACCGCCTGATTCGCTTCGAGGGCGCGCAGAACACGCCGGATCGCCCCGCGACGGTAAATCACCGAGTTGCCGGTCGAACGCCGCACGCTCTCGAGCAGATCGTGCAGCAGTGGATTGTCGAGCGGACGGGCGAGCACCGCCATCGGCCGGAGCGTGAGCCCGTGGACCAGCGCGTTGATCTCCCAGAACCCGAAGTGGCCGGTGAAGAGGAGCACGCCGCGCGCGTGAGCGTGCGCCGCCCGCACCCGATCCTCTCCCTCGAACTCCACCCGGGCCAGCATCTGCGCCGGCGACATCGTGCTGAACTTCAGCAGCACCATCAGCAAGCGGCCGAAATGCTCGAACATGTGCCGGGCGATGGCGCGGCGTTCGGCCACCGTGCGCACGGGAAAAGCGGATTCCAGATTCCGCACCGCCAGCCGCCGATGGCCGCCGTCCACGGCGTGGAACGCGAGCCCGAGCAGCGTTCCGGCGGCGAGCACGGCGCGCATCGGCAGGACGCGCACGACCGCCACCACCGTCGTGACTGCGGCGTACTCGAGACGATGGCGGAATGAGGGACGGCGTTGGTCAGTCAACAGTGATGTCGCGGGCTGCCCGCAGCGAGGCATCCAGCCAGAGCCGAAACTCGGCCGCTGGCTGGATCTCCATTGTAAGCGGCAGGTACATCACCGGCAGCGGAAAGGGCCGGAACGGCAGCAGCCGCACGAAATCCTTCTCCGTCGTGACGACCGCGCCCGCGCCGGCGCCGCGCGCCGCGGACAGTATCCGGTCCAGGTCGTTCCGCCCATACGGATGATGATCCCGGTACTTCAACGAGCGCACGACGTGCAGGCCGGCGGCGCGGAGGTCGCTGAGAAATCGACTCGGGTTGGCGATTCCCGACAGCGCGAGCACGGGTAAGCCCCGGCCGATCCCGTCCACGTCAGCCCCTTGCAACTCCCCGGGGACGCGATGCAGCCGGAACAACGGCCGCGGATCGTCTGGCGGCATCTGCACCGCGGGATCAGTCGCCAGGATCGCGTCCGCGGCGGCAAGCGCGTCTGGCGCCTCGCGCAGGCGCCCCGACGGAAGGGTCCGCGCGGACGGATCGAGATCCTCGGGCGCGACGATCACCAGATCGACGTCGCGATCGAGTTGCAGATGCTGAAACCCATCGTCCAGGACGTGCACCGTCACCTCGAAGTGATGCTCCGCGAGGCGACCAGCCAGGTAGCGATCGCTGGCGACCAGGATCGGCACGCCCGGCAGCTGACGGGCCAGCATCAGCGGCTCGTCGCCCGCGCGGGCGAGATCGGCGCGCATACCGTCCGGCGCGTTGACCACCACTACCCCGGCGTCCGGCTCGGTGCGGCCGTAGCCGCGACTCAGAACGGCCGGCCGCTCGCCGGCGGCGAGCAGCACTCGCACTACTTCCGCGACCGCGGGCGTCTTGCCGCGGCCGCCGATCGCCAGGTTGCCGACGCTGATCACGGGTCGCCGGAGCCGGCCGCGCAGGTCGGGCCGGCGCGCGTACCGCTCGCGGCGGCGCCGCGCGACCGCGGCATAGAGCGTGTTCAGGAACACGGGCACGAATGGCGTGGCTGCCTCATGTCGTCAAGCCTACGCTTCCTGCGCCATCTGCCAGCTGCCATCGGCGTCTTCCATGTGCGGTCAGTGCACCACGCGGAAGGGGCGCACCACGCCAGACGGTTCGCGGGGCAGGAGCTCGGCCAGCACGGCGAGGCTGCGCCCGCGGGCGCCGCGATTGGCCTCGACCAGTGCACGAGCGGCGGCCCCGAGGCTCGCTCGGCGCACGGGATCGCCGAGCAATCCAATCAGTGCCGGCTCCAGCTCGCGCGCATCGGCAATCTGGATGGCCGCGCCGTTGTCGAGGAACGTGCGCGCGATCTCGGCGAAATTCTCCATGTGCGGACCAAAGATGATTGGCTTGCCGAACACCGCCGGCTCCAGGATATTGTGGCCTCCAGCGTCGACCAGGCTGCCGCCGACGAACACCACGGTGGCGATCTGAAAGAGCTGTGCGAGCTCGCCAATGGTGTTGAGGATGACCACCTGCTCGCGCGGCTCGGCGTCGACGCGCAGGTCCTTGCTGCGGGTGACGGTGTAGCCGGCCGCGCGGGCCAGGCGCACGGCGTCTTCGAAGCGCTCCGGCTTGCGCGGCGCGATCACGAGCAGCGCGTTGGGCATCGACGCCCTGACGCGGAGGAAGGCCTCGAGCACCGGATCCTCTTCGCCTTTCAGCGTGCTCGCGGCGATCACGACCGGGCGCCCGGGGCTGACGCGGAAATAGCGCAGCACGCGATTGGGCCCGCGATCCGTCGTGCGCGCGCCGGCGTCGTACTGACCACCGAGCTCGGGGAACTCGAGCGAGTCGAACTTGAGCGAGCCGGTGACAGAGACGCGCTCGGGCGCCGCCCCGAGATCGATGATCCGGCGGGCCGACTCGTCGCTCTGCATGCAGAAGCGATCGATGTGCGCGAGGACGCGCCGGAACATCGGCCGGACCAGGCGGTAGCGCGGATACGAACGGTTCGAGATGCGGCCGTTGACCAGTGCGGTTCTGACTCCGGCGCGCTGGCAGGCGCGCAGCAGATTGGGCCAGATCTCGGTCTCCATCATGATGAACAGCCGCGGCTTGACCAGCCGCAGCGTGCGCTCGACGACGAACCCGAGGTCGAAGGGGAAATAGAAGACCTGATCGACGTACTGCAGCTGCTTCGCGGCAATCTGCTGCCCCGTCATGGTGGTCGTCGACAGGAAGATCTTCAAGCGCGGGTAGCGCTCGCGCAGTTCGGGCAGCAAGGCCCGCGCGGTCAGCACCTCGCCGACCGAGACGGCGTGGATCCAGATGGAACTGTCGCCATCCAGGTTGAACGACACGGGCAGATAGCCCATGCGCTGCTTGAAGCTGGCGATGTATTTCCGGTAGCGGATGGCCTGGTAAAGAAGGACCGGCGACATCACGACCACGAGCGCGACGATAAAAACGGTATAGGCCGCGTACATGGGTCGAGGGCCGGTACTGTAGTCCGCGGTTTGACCATGGTGCAAGCGGTTCACGAGTCCCTTGGAACCGTCATAGCTAGCAGAAGACCCGGAGCGCGGCGCCCGCTGGGCAAGGCGGGAGGAGCGAGCATATTGGGCATATGTGAGCGACGAGCAACGCCGCCCAACGGGAGGCCCCGCCCGGGGATTCTGCTAGAAATCACGGTTTCAGGGGACTACAATTGACGGTTTCGGCGTGGCGGTCGGGCGCATCCGACTGGCCAGCGCCGCGGCGGAGGGATTTCCGATGGCTGTGAAAGTTGGGATCAACGGGTTCGGCCGCATCGGCCGCAACATCATGCGTGCCGCCATGGGCGACAAGAACATCGACATCGTCGCGGTCAACGACCTGACGGATGCCAAGACTCTGGCGCACCTGCTCAAGTACGACTCGATCCTGGGGAACCTCAAAGCTGACATCGCCGCGCAAGGCGACAAGATCACCGTCGGCGGCGACGAGTTCCAGGTCCTGTCCGTCAAGGATCCCGCGCAGCTGCCGTGGAAATCGCTCGGCGTCGACGTGGTGTTCGAGTCGACCGGCCTGTTCACCAACCGCGACGATGCGGCGAAGCACATCACGGCCGGGGCGAAGAAGGTCGTGATCACGGCGCCGGCGAAGAAGCCCGACATCACCGTCGTGCTCGGCGTCAACAACGACAAGTACGATCCCGCCAAGCACCAGATCATCTCCAACGCGTCGTGCACCACGAACTGCCTGGCGCCGGTGGCCAAGGTGCTGCACGAGTCGTTCGGCATCACCAAGGGCTGGATGACGACCGTCCACTCCTACACCAACGACCAGCAGCTGCTCGACTTGCCGCACAAGGACCTGCGCCGGGCGCGCGCCGCGGCCCTGTCGATCATCCCGACGACCACCGGGGCGGCCTCGGCGGTCGGCGAAGTGCTGCCGGAGCTGAAGGGCAAGCTGGATGGCATCGCGATGCGGGTGCCGACGCCGAACGTGTCGGTCGTCGACCTGGCGGCTTTGGTGAGCAAGAAGACCAGCACCGAAGAGGTGAACGCGGCGCTGAAGGCGGCGGCTGACGGTCCGCTCAAGGGCATCCTCGAGTACTCGACCGCGCCCCTGGTGTCGGTCGACTTCCGCGGCAACGCGCACTCGTCGATCCTCGATGCGGCCTACACCAGCGTGATGGACGGTGACTTCGTGAAGATCCTCTCGTGGTACGACAACGAGTGGGGCTACTCGAGCCGGTGCGTCGACCTGCTGCGGTTCCTCGAGCAGAAGGGCCTATAAGGGGTGGCCTCGCCACGGAACATCAAGGACCTGGATCTGCGCGGCAAGAAGGCGCTGATCCGGGTCGACTTCAACGTGCCGATCAAGAACGGCGCGATCCAGGAGGACACGCGGATCAAGGCATCGCTGCCGACCATCCGCTACGCGCTCGAGCACGGCGCGACGGTCATCCTGATGTCGCATCTGGGGCGGCCGAAAGGCAAGACGAACCTCGAGTTCACCCTGAAGCCGGTCGCGGAGCACCTCTCGACGCTTCTCGGCAAGCCGGTGCAGTTCGCGGCGGACTGCATCGGTCCGGCGGCGCAGGCGGCGATCGACAAGGCGGGTCCGGGCGGCGTCGTGCTGCTCGAGAATCTGCGCTTCCACGCCGAGGAAGAGAAGAACGATTCGGGGTTCGCCCAGCAGCTGGCCTCGCTTGGTGACGTCTACATCAACGACGCGTTCGGCTCGGCGCACCGCGCGCACGCCTCGACGGAGGGGATCGTCTCGCACGTCAAGGCCTCGGCGGCGGGTTTGTTGATGGCCGACGAGATCGCCCATCTCGGGAAGGTGCTCGAAGCGCCGGATCGGCCCTTCGTGGCGATCCTCGGCGGGGCGAAGGTGTCGGACAAGCTCGAAGTCATCGAGAACCTGATCCCGCGCGTCGACGCGCTGCTGATTGGCGGCGCGATGGCCTACACGTTCCTGAAGGCGCGCGGCGTGGCAGTCGGCAAGTCGCTGGTCGAAGCCGACCTGCTCGACACTGCCCGCGACGTCGAACAGCGAGCCAAGGAGCGCGGACTCCGGCTGGAACTACCGGTCGATCACGTCGTCGCGCCGAAGCTGGAGGCCGGTGCGCCGGCGGAAACGCTGAAGGTCGGTGACGAGGCGATCGGCGATCGCATGGGGCTCGATATCGGCCCCGATACGATCACGACGTATCGCGAGGTGCTGGCCGGCGCGAAGACAGTCATCTGGAACGGCCCGATGGGCGTGTTCGAGATCGACGCGTTCGCCCGGGGCACGATCGAGGTGGCCAAGGCGGTGGCCGACGTCAAGGGGACGACCGTGATCGGCGGCGGCGACTCGATCGCGGCGGTGGTCAAGGCCGGCGTCGCCGATCGGATCACCCACATCTCGACCGGGGGCGGCGCGTCGCTGGAGTTCCTCGGCGGGCGGACACTACCGGGAGTAGAGGCGCTGAAGGGCTGACGCCCTTCAGCGATAACAGACGTGTCATGGCAGATGTGTGATGGCAGATGGTAGATGTTCGGATTGCCGAATAATTACGACCGGCAGGCCGCGTATTTCCTGTGGCAGCCGACATTTCCATCTACCATCTGACATGGACAACGGCAAGCGATAGCTCAGACACTCATGCGTACCCCCTTCATCGCCGCGAATTGGAAGATGTACAAGACCGTCCACGAGGCGGTCGTGTTCGTCAAGGAGTTCCGCAGCATGGTCAAAGACGTCGCGGACGTCGAGATCGTGCTGTCGCCGCCGTTCACCGCGCTGCACGCGGTCGCCGAGGCGGCCCGCAGCTCGAATGTCGGGGTCGCGGGGCAGAACCTCCACTGGGAGCGCGAGGGGGCGTTCACTGGCGAGATCAGCGGCGGCATGTTGAAGGAGGCCGGCGCGGAGTACGTGATCATCGGGCACTCCGAGCGGCGGCGGCTGTTCGGCGAGACGGACCAGACCGTCAACCGCCGGCTGGTCGCGGCGCTGGGCGCGTCGTTGACGCCGATCGTGTGCATCGGCGAGACGCTCGACGAGCGTGAGGCGGAGCAGACGCTGCCGGTACTCGACCGCCAGATCAAGGACGGCCTCGACGGGCTGACGGCGGATCAGATGGCCTCGTTGGTCATCGCCTACGAGCCGGTTTGGGCGATCGGGACGGGTCGTAATGCGACGCCCGCGCAGGCCGGGGAGGCGCACGCCCACATCCGCGCGCGGGTCCGGCAGTGGTTTGGCGGGCCGGCGGCCGACGCCTGCCATGTGATTTACGGCGGCAGCGTGAAGCCGGACAACATCTCCGACCTGATCAAGCTCCCGGACGTGGACGGGGCGCTGGTCGGCGGGGCCAGCCTGGACGTCCGCGGGTTCTCGGATATCGTGCTCCGCAGCCGCCCGGGCGCGGTATAATCGGGCGTTATGCTCTACTACCTTCTGGCCGTCCTGTACGTCGTCAGCTGCCTGCTGCTGCTGCTCGTGGTGCTGCTGCAGCAGGGCAAGGGCGGCGACATGGCCAATGCGTTCGGCGGCGGCGGCAGCCAGGCGGCGTTCGGCGCCCGCGCGGGTGCGACGGTGCTGACCAAAGCGACCTCGATCCTCGGTGTGCTGTTCATGATCGGGGCGATTGCGCTGGGCGTGATTGGCAAGCGCGGCGAGGCGTCGTTGTTGGGCGGATACAAGGCCCCGGTGACGAATACGCCGGCTCCGGCTCCGCTGCCGGGCCCGAAGACGACGGCTCCGGCGGCGACGCCGCAGCAACAGCAGTCACCCGCGCCGGCCCCGGCCGGCAGCACGCCGGAGAAGGCACCGGAGAAGAAGTAAGGCCCTCGCGAAAGTGGCGGAACTGGCAGACGCACCAGCTTGAGGGGCTGGCGCTCGCAAGAGCGTGGGGGTTCGAATCCCCCCTTTCGCACCAACTCTCCGATCGTCAAGTGACCGTCCTCGTGACGGTCGGGCTCGGCCTCCCTCCACGCCACTCACGAATCAATCGGCGACGACAGTTCTCCTGACACGCTCGCGTTACCCGTGCGCAGGACCGCGAACCCCGGCGGCCGCACGTATCATGTGCCATGCGCTTCGACCGTCGAGTGGCCGCGCTCACCGTAATCTGGGGCCTGCCGCTGCTCGCCTGCGGTGCCGCCATCCTCGCCGCCGATCGGCCCGCGCGAGTGATCACACCGCAAGGATCGCCCGTCTGGCTCGACCCGCAGCGCGCGCTGCTGTTCGACTCGCCGGCGGTCTGGGTGATGCGCCGGAACGAGTTCACAGCCCCGGTCAACTACGCGCTGCGCATCTGGGTCGTCGACGAGCACTCCAACGTCAAGGGCACCCAGGACTACTGCACCTACGACACGATCGACCGCGCCAGCCGGGGCGGTATCCTCGTTCCCCTCGAGATTCCAGCCGTGACGCTCCACGACCGGGCGGTGGTCGCGGTGTCCGGGGCGGCCTCGGAGCGGGTGTCGTGGACATTGCGCGAGACCGAGCGTGAGCAGCTCGACGCGGCACTAGCAGCCGCCAACGGGTCGGCCGATCGCCTGACGCTCGAACGCAAGAACGCCGCGCCTGGCGGATGGAGCTGTTCGTGCGACTGCACCGCTCGTGCAGCAGCGTGCGAGCGGCAATGCGGTGCCGGCCGGGCCGCTTCGACGTGCACCCGCACGTTCGACGGGGGCTGCTCGGCGACCTGTTCGTGCCGATAGGCCTCGCGGAACCGCCGCAAAATTCCTTGCCGCGATCCGAGTCGCTTGATGGCCTGGCGCCCAGACATCGGGCTCCGAACAGCAAACCCCGGCGTACCAACGGCAGCCCTATTGACGATGCGGCCACCGCGCTGAGTTCACGGATTCGGTGATCGAGCGGTGGTCCCGAGTTGCGCCAGCCGGTTCCACAAGATGGTGAAAGGTGCAGACGCGTCGGCGCCTGCCGGAATCGCGATCAGGAATCGGGAGCCGTCCGAGACGACGTCCCAGTCGCCATGAGAGCCGGTCGTTCGGAAGAGCACGTGCGGCGCGCCGACGGTGAGGTCCGCCCCGCCGCGCACATCCGCCGCCATCACCGCACCGTCGGGCGCGATGAAGAACAGTTCCCTGCCGTCGGCGCGCCATCGCGGCGCCGTGCCGCCGTTCGTCGACACGACAACCGTGTCGAGATCGGCCGGCCGCCCGTCCGGCGGCGCCACGAACCGCTGGATGAGTACTTCATGTCTCCCCGATTCGTTCGAGGCGTAGGCGACCCAGCGCCCGTCCGGCGAGAACTGCCCCTGATCCTGATCGAAGGCACGGCGAACGAGCGCAAACGGCTTGCGCTCGCCGGTGAGTGGCAGCACCCAGATGTCGCTGCGCGACTGGTCCATGTTCAGCGCGGTATACAGCAGAAATCGCCCGTCGGCCGACGCACTCGTCGGAGTCTTGTGCTCCAACGTCGTCGACAGGAGGACGCGGGGCTTCGGCTCTCCGTTGATGTCCTGCTCGAACAGGTCGCCGGTGTCGCCGCCGAGCGTAAATATGAGCCTCCGACCGTCGGCGGACCACACGGGCATGTCCTCGAGAACCGGCCCGAACGTCACTCGCGTGCTCGTGGGACGCGCGGTCTCCAGGATCCAGATGTCCCGATCCATCTTGGAGCCGACGACTTCCCTGGACGTGGCGACGCGAGCATCGTCCGCGGACAGCGCCACGCCAGAGTAGCGACCGACCTCACCGGCGGTGCCGATCTTGTTGCCCTGCCGGTCGACCCACGTCAGGCGAAAATCTTTGTCGGGCGCGCGAAAGGCAATCATGTCGTCGTGTGACACGGAGAAGAACCCGCCGTCGAGAAAGGACCCAACCGGACTCGCCAGTGCGACAGGCTCGCCACTGAGCTGCAGCCCGCGCTCGTCGAAAGCCTGGGCGAAGAGGGTCCCTTCGCGCAGGAAGACGACGTGACCTGTGGTGGTGCCCTTCGTCGGAATGTAGGCGGCGCCAAAGCCGCTGGCGAGCAGACGTTTCGACGGCGTCGTCTCTGGGCGGTCGGCCAATGAACCGACGTACACGCCGGAGCCCTCAGGGGCGTTCCTCGCGACCCTGACGTAGAGGAAGTGGCGCCCGTCAGGAAGGAACCATGGGAACAGGTGCGTGGTCTCGCCCTTGTCGCGATCGACCCGGGTCAGCTCGGACGCCACACCATCCGTCGTGGAGCACCGGAACAATCCGCTGCTCGGCGCACCCACGACGATGACGCCATCGGCATTCCACGAGCCGCCAACCGCGAGACCCGGAAGCGCGCATACCGTGCGGGTCGCGCCGTCGCGGAGGTCGAACCGTTTGAGCTGACCGGCGGCGTCGAACGCGATCGTCTGGCTGTCGGGCGACCAGAACATTGGCGGCGTCAGCCCGGCAAGTACCGCTTCGGTGCCGGGGAGCGGACGTGGCTCGTCCTCGGCAATGCGCCGAAGCCATAGCCGGATGACACCATCGGGCCCGCTACCAGCGAAGACGAGCTTCTGGCCATCAGGCGACAAGGCAAACGGCGATGCTTCGGACAGCTGGACGCCCGGCGAGATCTGCGCCTCGATCATCGGCCCCGGCGGGTCTGTCCGCCCCCGCGTCACCAGGAGCACGCTCGCGATGCCGATCAGCACGCCCGTGCCAAGCCAGGCCGCCGCCTGCCGACCGGGCCTCGAAGCAGCCTGCGGGACGGGCGAAGCGCCAGCCGCGGGAGGGTCAAGGGAAACAGCGTCGATCGGCAGCCGGTTGAACGCGGAGCCGGTCTGGTCTGGAGCGGCTTCGTCGCCTGACGCGAGCGGTTCCCGATGAGCGGCCGCCAATGAGGTGACCGCCGCCGTGAACCGGTAGCCGCGTTTCGGAACCGTCGCGATCAGTCCGTTGTCGGCGGCATCACCCAGCGCCTTGCGGATCGCAAAGACGTGGTACGAGAGGTTGGCCTCCTCGACCGCCGTATCGTGCCAGACGGCCTGCATCAGCTGTTCTTTGGTGAGCAGCCGGCCGGGGTTTTCCGCCAGCACCAGCAGGAGATCGAACGCCTTTGGAGTCATCGGGACGGGCTGGCCGTCCCGCAGCACCACGCGCTCGTCCGGGACGAGCGTCACGCCGCCGAACTGCAAACGCGAGGCGGCGCCGCTCAGATGCACGGGGCATCATCCTCCGCCGACCCGGGCGCTCGCAAGCGGTGTCCGGCGGGGCCGGTCGTCGAGCAAATCGGCGCAAAGAACGCGCAAATCGAGAATCAAGCCGTTCTCAAGCCCTTTCCAAGGACCTCACCGGCGCGGCGCAGTAGGTTCTTCGACGGGACGGCGTCACCATTCCTCGCCGGGTGCGTGGAAGGCGTCCTCCCCAAGGAGAACCGTCATGCGATCCCACTTCCCGTTGACCACCCTCACAACAATGCGCTGCGTCACGCTCGCGGTTTGTGTCGTCGCGACAGCCTGTGGCCGTGCCACCGCGACCTCTCCGACGTCGCCGACGGGGGCCGGCGGCGGAATCGAGAACACCGAGGCACGGGGCGGTCAACAGCTGCCCTTCCGCGGATCATTACAGGCACAGGAGACAGATGTTGTGGCTCCGCCAAGTCTCCTCGTGACAGGGACGGCGACCGGCACCGCCACGCAACTGGGCCGGTTCGAGAACACGTTCACCGCGATCGTCAACCTCGACAACGGCAAGGCGACTGGCACCATCACGTTCACGGCGGCCAACGGCGACCGGCTGGACGCCACGCTCGTCGGACAGGGGACGCCGACGTCCGAGCCCAATGTCGCCTCCATCGTGGAAGTGGTCACGATCACCGGCGGCACCGGCCGGTTTGCTGATGCGACGGGCACCTTCACCATTCACCGCGTGCTCGATCAGAACAGTGGAGTGTCGTCGGGATCGTTTGAGGGAACCATCAACCCGAGCCGGTGATCATGGGACCGCGCCTGCCCCGGTGCTTCCGGGCTTGCGCGGTCTTCGCATCGGTCGGGTCGTCAACGTCACCAACCGCGGAGGCCGTCCGCCGTCACACACGCGAGCTGAGATACGATCAGGGCTCATCCTGCGAGTGTGGAATCGAGGCTCGAATGCGCCGGACCGCCCGCCTCCTCCTGATTGCGCTGGCCGCGCTCGCGGCAACGCTGGGAGCGCAAGCGCCGGCACCGCAGCCGGTGTTTCGCGGCGGCACCGACCTGGTCCAGGTCGACGTCTCCGTGCTGGATGGCAAGCGCCATCCGGTCCGCGGCCTGACCGCCGCTGATTTCCAGATTTTCGAAGACGGTCAGCCGCGCGACGTGCAGGCCTTCACCGAGGTCGATCTACCGGACCGCGTCGCCCCGCAGGACGCGGCCTGGACGCGTGACGTGCCGGCCGACGTCGCCAGTAATCGAACCACGCAGGACGACGGGCGGCTGGTTGTCATCCTGCTCGATCGCACCATTCCCCCCGGCGAGCCGACGTTGACCGCCAAACGGATCGCCGCCGCGACGATCAATCAGATGGGCCCGACCGATCTCGGCGCGGTCGTGTCCACCAGCAACGGCGCCGTGCAGAACCTGACCTCGGATCGGGCGCGCCTCCTGCGCACCCTCGACGCGTCCGATCTCAGCACGGACATCTCGGCCGAAGCGAAGGAAATTGAAGAATCCGTGTTCGCGCTGACCGGGCGCACGTGGAACACGATGAACGACGGCCGCTGCCTGTGCGGCGTTTGCGTGCTCGATACGATCGCCAGGGTGGCCGACGGGGTCCAGAGCGCGACCAGCCGGCGAAAAGTGTTGTTCTTCATCGGCAGCGACCTGATCCTTCAGACGGCGGGGTCCGCGGACAGCGCGAGGCAGGACGTCGGCTGCGAAAAGCGCCTGCGAGACGCCCGCGACAACATGTTCCAGGCGGTCGACCGCGCCAACTTGACGATCCACTCGCTCGACCCTTCCGGCCTCGTCAATTTCAGTCCGGCGACGAGGACCAGCTCGACGCTCAGAGGGGCAGCCGTAGCTGCCGCGCTGACCACCGCGGCCGGCGAGCACCTCCGCCGGCAGGGCTCGTTGCAGGTCCTGCCGGATCGCACGGGCGGTCGTGCGGTCATGAACACCAACGGCCCCGATACCATCGTCCCCGACCTGTTTCGGGAGAGTAATTCGTACTATCTGATCGGGTTCCGCCCGTCCGACCCGCGTCCGAACGGCACGTTCCACAAGATCACCGTCAAGACGGTGCGGCCGGGCCTGAAGGTGCACGCCCGAAGCGGCTATACGTCGCCTGCGTCTACGGAACGCGCAGTGGGAGGCGCGGCACTCTCCGAACCCGTGCGCACGGCGCTGACGGGCCTCCTGCCGGCAGCCGCAACCCCGATCGATTTGAACGCCGCTGCCTTCGCGACGCCTGGCGCGCTCACGTCCGCCGTCGTGCTGACGATCGGTGCGGACGCGTTCGCGGCCGCTGCCAGCGGGGAGGCCGGCGGCTCTCACGATGCGCCGCTCGAAGTGGTGGCCAGCGCGTTCGATCGGGGTGGCCGCCCGGCAGGGGTGGCCAGACAGACGCTGGAGCTGTCCTGGCCCGCCGCGTCGGATCCGCAACGGCGGTTCGATGTGCTCTCCCGGCTGAATCTGCGGCCCGGCGACTACGAGATCCGTGTCGCGGTGTCCTCCGGCACAGAGGTGCCGGCGGCGAGCGTCTTCACCTCTGTGACCGTGCCGTCCTTTACGACGGCACCGCTGTCGCTCTCGGACATGATCCTCGCGTCCACCGCCGGCACCCTCACGGCGCCGCGCGACTTCCTCTCCGCGCTGTTACCGATCGTGCCCACGGCGCGACGGACGTTCACGCCGGCCGACAAACTGGTGGCGTTCTTCAGGGTGTATCAGGGGACGAACCGAAACGATCCGCTGGCGCCGGTGCAGTTGCACACGACGGTCATCGATGCGCACGACCGGGTCGTCGCCGGCGAATCCGCCGCCCTCGACGCGGCGGCATTCGCGAACGAGCGGACGGCGGACCATTACGTCACGCTTCCGCTCGCCGGTCTGCGGCCGGGAGAGTATCTCCTCAAGGTCGATACGACGATGGGTACGCGGAGCGCTGGCCGGACGCTGCGCTTCGTCGTCAGCTAGAGGGCCGCTACTCCTGGCAGCGATACGACGCCGCGGCGTCCGGCGGACCGCTGACGTAGTGCGGATGCTGCGGGTACCCACACAGCGGCATCGACTTCTCACCCGCCTTGACGATGACGCTCGGAGGCGGCGTGACGCCGCGTTCGACCCAGTCCGTGAGGAGCGCGATCCTGCCGTAGGTGTTGGGAATCGGCGTGACTGGCTGGGCCTTGCCGTCGCCGTCCACCGCGGCGGTCCGGCCCTGGAGTCCGTGATTGGCCTGCGGGATGACGAACAGGCGCGCGAAGCCATCGACCGTGGCGCGGCCCATGCGATCGAGCACGGCCTGGTAGTAATCGAGTTGCGACCCGGGTGAGGCGAGGGTATCGTCCGTACCGATCGTGACGATCATCTTGCCGCCGCGCCGCTGGAACGCCGACAGGTCCGGATTGGTGCTGTCCAGCCACGCCGACAGCTCCTGCCGTCGGGCGTTCAGGGGTCCGCCCTCGACGTAACTCAGCGGATTCGCCGCTGGATCCTTCATCAGAAACCCGGTGACTCCGAGAACGCCCAGATGCGAATGCATGCGGGCGTCGGGGCCGGCACCTTCCTGGCCGATGAATCGCTGATCGACGATCAGCCCGCTGCCCGACGGATCGGTCGTCGGCACCCACATCCCGAACGTGCGAACGCCGTTGGCGAGCGGCGTGGCAAACGTGTAGCGCGAGTAGACCATCTGCAGCGTCGAGATCTGTCCGTCCGTAAGGCAGGCTGCCGGGGTGGTGTCCGTCGGGTTCGGATCGATGTTGTTCGGGCAGCGCTTGGCCGACCACGGGGATCGGTTGGGGAGGCCCTGGGCGACGTCGAAAATCGCCCGGCACGCGACGTAGTTGTTCATCACGCCGTCGACCAGGCCGTCGAGGCGGTCGCACTGTCGCACGAATTCAGCCTTGATTGCCTCTGTCTTCGCCCGCGTGACCCAGTTGGCCAGCGGCTTCTCGTGAATCCGGATCAGCTCCGGCCCGAGCATCAGCGACGAGAAGTTGACGATCGGCACGTTGGCGACGATGCCGTCGTAGTCGCCGGGATAGCGCTGCGCGACGGTAAGGGCCTCGCGTCCGCCCTGGGACGTGCCGACGTAATAGGTGAAGCGTGGCCGCGATCCGTAGGCGCGCTCGATCAGCACCATCGCGGCGTCATGCGTCTTCTTCATCTGCATGAAGCCGAGGTTCTTGATCGCCTCGTCGTTCGTCACCCAGTCCACCGACGTGTTCGGGCCCATCTGGTGGCCGGAGTCGCTGCCATAGGTGACGACCCCGCGCGCCGGACCATTGGGGCCCCCGTCGATCGCCCCGGTCAGGTTCGGGATGACCCCGTTCATTCCGCCGCCCCCGAGCTGCATGGCGCGTCCGTCCCAGGCCGCCGGCAGGACGACCCGGAACGTGATCGCGCGCGCCGTTGGTGCGGGATCGATCGGCGCCATCGAGCCGGTCACGGTGCAGTAGCCCGCGCCACTCGCCGCCGTCCACGCGGGCACGCTCAATGTGACCGCCGACACGGGCTCACCGATCGCTTCGCGCGGGATCGCGGTCCCCAGGCGGTCAGCCGTACAGTCAGCCTCGGTCAACGTGCGGCTGGGCGCCGGCGCGACGGCGGTCTGCCCCTGGGCCCCGGCCGTACTCGTGATCGGCGATGTCGCCAGAAGCATCCCTGCGCTGGCGATCACCACCGCGCTCACACTCGTCATGCGCACAGACTCTCCTCGGTCACTCCGCGGCAATCTCGACGCGGAGCATACCGCCGCCTGCTGCGCTGCGCCAACAGTCCTTGCGGGAACCTCACTGATCCCGGCGCTGCTGTCCTCATCTCGGCGGAGGTGGCAGCGCGCTGACTCACGTCCGTTTCGAGCGCCTGCCGCACCAGGCGGCACGAACCGCCTCGGAGACCTCCGGGGCGTCCTCCTATTCGCGCGCCGGGAAGATGGCCACGCCGTGCGGGCGTGCGGGACCGCTGGGTATGTCGCGGTTGAAATCGAGGTCGAAGCGCGTATCCAGCTCCAGCCGGTCACCGTGCACGTCGATCACGTGGATCTTGTGGTCGCCGTCGACACGCACGACGCCGCCGGGAGCCATGTCCTCGACCAGGAAGTAGTCGGTCACGACGAGACGCTTGTCGTCGTTCGTGAGCTGCACGTAATGCGGTCCCGAAGCGGGGCCAAGATCGATGGCACTCATCAGCTCGGGGTGATTGGGACGCGCGATGTTGAACATGAGGACCTTGCCGGCGCCGTTGAGGGTCACGAACAAACGCGTGCCCTGCTTGTTCATCCGGAACAACTGCGGCATGGCGGGCGCGCTCGGGGTCGAGAAGATGCCGAAGTCGAACACCGCCGTCGACGTCCCTTCCTGCAGATCCAGGAGATAGAGGGTGTCGTCGGTCATCCCGGCCGTGTAGGCCCGCAGCCGCTGATCGCGCGGAATCAACTGCACTTCCATGGTGCCGGCCGCATGTCCCGGGTGGCCGACGGGAATGGTCCTGGTGATGGTCCGACTGGCGAGGTTCCACACCCTGACGCTGCCGCGCAGGTCCGCCGCGTCACCGCCGTGGACGTGCAGCGTGCGCAGCGGACAGATGAAGTCGCTCGTCAGCATGAGATTGTGCGCCTCGTCAATGGCGATGCCGTGGGGATTGAAGCCGTCGGTCGGCAGTGTGGCCGGCCACGCCTTGACGAACGCGAGGTCGGCGTCATACTCCACGACCCGTCCCGGAGCGGAGCCGCCGGGTCCACCCATGAACGTCACCAGGAAGCCGCCGTTGCTGAGCGGGACCAGTTCATCGGTGATCGACGCCTGCGGCGGGTTGTTCGAGTGCAGGAACGTCGGCTGGCGCGGATCGCTCACGTCGAAGAAGAAGACCTGATCCTGCCCGCGCAACACGCTGAGCAACCCGCCCAGGGCCATCGTCCGGCCGTCGTGCGAGATGCCGACATGATGCGGCTCGTTTCCGACCGCGTTCGTGCCGGACAGCGGCACGGTATTCAGGAGCTTGCCGTAAGTCGGCGAGCGGCGGTCGAAGTCAATCACGGCGACGAAATCGGGCGCCAGATGCGCCTGGTCCGCCGCCCACACGAGCAACGTCTGCTCGGGCTTGTCGACGAACGCCATTGTCACGCCCAGCAGCAGACCTGCCGCGAGGAGACCGCTGATGACACGCGGCACGCGAGACGCGCGGCGTGCTGTGGTTGCTCCCATGATCAAGCTCCGTTTCTTGTGTGATTCAGTCCGAGATGTCGGCCAGCGATCGTCGCCCCCGTCGGTGGACAGCGTCCGACCGGTGCGTCACCGGCTACCCGGCGACACGCCCCGAGGCAGCCAGGGCCAGCAGCCGGCGTACTTCGAGCACGTCCTGTTTCAGCACGTACCCGCACGCGCCGGCGCCGGCCGCTGCCGCCCGCCAGTGGACGTCGTCGTAATCCGTCACGATGAGCACGCGCGCACGCGGGTCCTGGGCGATCAGGCGGCGCGTCGCTTCGAGGCCGCCTATCCGCGCCATCTGCAGGTCCATCAGCACCCAGTCGGGCCGCCGCGCGACGTAGGCGGCGACTGCCTCGTCGCCATCGGCACACTCGTTCACGTCGTCCGCGAGGCCGGCCAGAACGGTCCTGATCAACGCGCGAAACGCCGGGCTGTCGTCGACGATCAAGACGGTCATGCGACTGTTCCCTGCTGCCCGGGTCGGCGTGATGCGGGGGATGATGCCGGCTGTGGGCGGCGCTGAACACAGAGGTGTCTACCCTCGCGTCAGCGGTAGGTCTGCGAATTCGGCTCGGTAGTCGTACGGATGTCGCGCGAGAGCGTGGCGGCACGACACGACGCTGGAGGCACTCGAAGCGGATCGGACGCCACTCCCGAACCGGCCGCGAACACGGCCGGCGCAAGTGACGTGGCGTTCAGAGTGCGTTCGTCAGCCGCTACAGGTCTGATTGGTGCTTGATGGCGAACTTCGTGAGGGCATGGCTGCCGCGGAGCTCGAGCTTCACCGCGACGTTGTTCCGATGGTGCTCGACCGTGCGCACGCCGATGCCGAGCTGCGCCGCGATCCCGCGGCTGGTGAGGCCGTCGGCGATGAGCACGAGGATGCGGCGCTCGGCGGGCGTGAGCTGCTCGATCGCCGGCTTCTGCTCCGCCAGCGTGGCCGCCCGTGAACGGCGGCGGATGAGCAACGACGACAACGTCGGGCTGATGTACTCGCCGCCGCCCGCCACCGCCCGGACGCAGTCCACGATCTCGGTAGTCGCGTTGTCCTTCAGGACGTAGCCTCGCACGCCCAGATCGAGAGCGGCGTTGAGATAGTGCTCGTCCTTGTGCATGGTGAGGAAGACGAGCGCGGTCGGCAGCCGCCGCTCGCGCACCTGGCGCGCAACGGCGAAGCCGTCCTGCACCGGCATCGTGACGTCGAGCACCGCGACGGTCACGTCGCCGTGCTGGAGGCGGTCGAGCGCCTGTCCACCGTCCGCGGCTTCGCCAACGACCGTGAACTCCCGATGCGCGTCGATGATCAGGCGCAAGCCCTGGCGGAAGATCGGGTGATCGTCGGCGATGAGCACGCGGACGTCACGCATGATGCGAGGGCGCCGGCCGAGCCCTGTGCAGGCTGATGCGCACGGTCACCGTCGTCCCACGGCCCGGGCCCGAGTCAATGGTGTGCGTTCCGCCCAACATCTCCACGCGTTCGGCGATCCCCTTCAGGCCGAAGCCACGACGGTCCGTCGACTTGCCGTTCGTGGCGCCAGGCGCAAAGCCCTGGCCGTCGTCGTGAACGACTATCTCGACCTGCTGCTCCTGGCAGCGCACGGCGACGCGTGCCGTGCCGGCACTGGAATGCTTGACCACGTTGTTCAGGCTCTCCTGGATGATACGGTAGATCGTGATCTCGTCGGCCGGCGGGAACACGCCATCGACATCGTCGAGATCGCTGCTGATGACGATCGCGGAGCTCTCGCCGATGGTCTCGATCATCGCGCGAATCGCCGTCGTGAGCCCGAGCTGATCGAGGTGGTGCGGCCGCAGGTTGTAGGAGATGGTCCGCACCTCGGCCAGGGCTTCCGCCATCGTCGACCCGATCTCGGTGAACTGCCTGCGCGCCTCGTCGTCTTGTTGCGACTGCGCGCCGAGCAGGGCGCGATTCCGCACCACCAGCAGGTGCTGACCAAGGCTGTCGTGCAGCTCCGCGGCAATCCGCTGGCGCTCACGTTCCTGCGATTCGATCAACTGGCGCGAAAACGCCTGTTGCGCGCTCTGCGCCAGCCGCAGCTGGACGAGGCGCCGGCGCCACGAGAGCCACACCACCGTCAGCCCCACGGATCCGATTGCCGGGCGGAACCACCAAGTCTGATAGAAGCGCGGCAGCACCACGACCCGAAGTGCCGTTCCAGTCGCATTCCACACCCCTTCGCCATTGTCGGCCGTCACCGTGAAGGTGTAGGAGCCGGGCGGCAGGTGGGAGTAGTAGGCAGTCCGGCGGGCGCCGACGTCCACCCAACCACGATCGAGTCCGGCGAGCTGGAACCGGAACTTGATCGCGTGCGGCCGGCTCCAACTCAGGCCGGTGTAGTGGATCTCGAGATTCTCGTCGCCGGGCACCATCCGTATCGGCTCCTCGATGCCAACCGGCCGACCGTCCAGCGCGGCTCCTTCGATCGTCACGCGCGGCGGATCGGTGTCGACGCGCCGCGGATCGATGGTGACGATGCCTTTCGTCGTGGGAAACCAGAGGGTCCCGTCGCGCATCTTCGACCCGGCCAGCACGGCGCCGACGCCTTCGCTGCTCAACATGCCGTCGGCGGTGCCATACGCGAACGACTCCACGGCCGCGCGGCGGCCATCGGCGACCTCGTTCAGTTGCCGGATGCTGGTCCGCCAGATGCCGGTGTTGCAGTTCATCCACAGGTTGGACGCATCGTCTTCGAGGATCTGGAAGATGTCGTCGCTGTAGAGTCCCTGACCGACCGAGATGCTCGCAAAACGCCCGTCCTTGAAGCGGCTGAGACCGCCGCCGTGCGTGCCAATCCACAGCGTTCCGGACGCATCCTCGTAGAAGGCCTTGACGTGGCTGGCCGCAAGACCATCGCGAACCGACCATGACTTCATCTTCGCGTCGGAGATGCGGGTCACACCGTTGCGAAGGGTTCCGACCCAGAGACTGCCCCGGCGGTCTTCGAAAAGGGTCAGCACGGAATCGTCCGCCAGGCCATCGGCAACGGTCAGGTGGGTTGGCTGGCCGTCCCGGACACGAAAGAGCCCGCCGTCATGGACGCCGACCCACAGCGTGCCGGCGTGATCCTCGAGTACCGTCGTCGCGCGGTTCCACGGGATCCCCGAGCCGTCCGGAACCCGAACGAAGCGGCCGGCGCCCCAGCGTGAGAGGCCGAGGTCCGAGTACAGCAGGAGAAAACGACCGGCACTGCTGCCCACGCCGAGCGGACCATCCGGCAGGCCGTCTTTCCCGGTGAGTATCGTGAAGGCGCCGTTGATAAAGCTCGTCAACCCGCGGCGCGTGCCGGCCCAGACGCGACCGTCCGCATCCTGGAAGATGCTGCCGCCCTCATCGCTGGCGAGGCCGTCGCGCTGGGTGTAGACCTTGAATCGAGGCGTCTTGAAGCGCACCAGGCCGCGGTCGGTTCCGATCCACAGGTCGTGATCAGCGCCGTAAGCGATGCTCGGCACACGCGGGCCGGGGAGGCCGTCCGCCTGACCGTAGTGCTCGAATCGGCCGGCACCATAGCGAAACACCCCCGCGATCGACGTCCCGACCCAGATCCGACCGTCTTCGCCGACGAGCAGTGATTCGACGCGATCGTTGGTGAGCCCGGCGGCCGGGCCAAACCGTGTGACGCCGTCGGCGTCGAGGCGATACAGTCCGCCCCCGAGCGGCGCCATCCACAACGAGCGATCCGGCGGCCGGGCCAGCGTGCGGACATCGGCGTTCACCACCTCCGCCGGTCCGGGATAGGCGGCCACCCGCCCCGCGACAATCCGCGCGATCCCGCGGCTCGTGCCGACCAGCAGCCCGCCCTCACCGTCGTCGATGATCGAACGAACCAGATTGCTCGGCAGGCCGTTGCCGGTCGTGTACACGGAGAAGCGGCCGGCGCGAAGGGCACTCACGCCGCCACCATCGGTGCCGATCCAGAGCGTGCCGCCGCGATCCTCGAACAGGCACGTGGTGAAATCACTCGACAGCCCGTTACGCATGTCGTACTGCGTGAAATGGCCGCCCCGCATCCGTGACACGCCACCGCCGTACGTTCCCAGCCAGAGATCGCCGTCATGCCCTTCGAGCAGGGCGGCGACCATCGAGTTGCCAAGACCAGGCGTGTTGCTCGGGGTGAAGAGCGTGAAGTGGACGCCGTCGAACCGCGCCGCGCCTTCGTAGGTGCCGACCCATAGATAGCCGTCCCGGGTCGGCGCCACAGCGAGGACCGTATTCTGCGGGAGCCCGTCCCGCTCCTCCCAAGTGAGTTGCTGATACTGCCCGAACGCGTTTGCAAGGCCCGCCGGCTGGGCGGTGACCACCGCAGCCCAGCACGTGGTGGCGACGATCAGGACAAGCAGGATTCTCACGGTTGCGGGAAGGGTGCGGCTGGTCAGCACGCGTGCAGGGACAGCACGGAGGTGGGGCCTCAGCACCTGTGAGTTCTAGCACAGTCGGCCGCCGGCCATCCTCGACGGCCACGGCGGGCGGAGCGACCGCCATGGAGGTGACGTCGCGAGCGAGGGTCGGACGCCGGCGCCCATCACAGGAGATCTCGAGAGGACAACTGCGCCGCAGCAACGAGGACAGCCGGGCAGCAGTGTCTACTCACGACCCGGTAAAAAGGGACGTCAGAGGCTGATTTCCGGGCTCTTTCCGCAACCATCCAGCGAAAACGACGTGGGCACAGACGTTGATATCAACGGATGCGGGACGTGCCGCGACACGCGGCGCCCTCCAGACCTGAGAGAACAAGGCAACAACGGCCGAAGGTCGGCGCCCGGGGGATCCTGTGCTGAATGCAAGCTGGACGGAACATGCGGAGGTCGTGCTCTGGCGGCACGCGGCGTGGCGCTGCGAGCTGTGGATCGTAAACCGCACACCGCGGCTCCGTCTCTACGAGAACGAGAATGTCATCCGCGATTTCGGCGTCACGGGCGCCCGCGAAGCGCTGCGGCTCGGCGACGCCTGGCGCACGACGGTCGCGACGGGGTCGGTGCCGGACAACGATGCCCCGCGCGTGGAATGATCCTGGGGTGCCCCGGATGAGGCCTGCCCTTACCGGAAACCCACGTCGACGCGCTGCGACTCGCCCGGCCTGATCGTGACCTCGACGTCAACGGGTGCCCGGCCGTCGGCAACGCACTGAATCCGATACGTGCCGGCCACTGGCGCCGACAGCGTGAACTGGCCGCCGGCGCCGGTCAGCGCGGCCACGTCGGGCAAGGCGCCCGGTCCATCCGCGAACAGCACTCGCGCGCCGTCAACCGGAGCGCCGCTCGCGTCCCGTACGATGCCATTGACGATTGCTGGTCCACCCGGCACGCGACCTCCCTTTCAACGAGCCGCCTGGCGATAGTCAGGCCAGCCCCTCCGATCGGCGACACAATCGGCCGCTGCCCGTCTCGACCTACCTCTCCAGAGGATCGCAGGCGGTCGAGGAGCAGCGGCTCAGTGCGCGTGCACTTACGTCAGGCAACCCTCCGCGCCCGAGGGTCGCGCCGGTCAGTGCCGGGCTACGCCTTCGAGTTGTCGGCAGCAGTGATCAGGAGGGAGGCGTGCGCCCGCCAGGGATAGACGGCGGTGTTGGTGATCTGGACGCGGTTGTCGAGGCCGTGCACCGTCTCGAGCTGCGAGGGCGGACCGAACGACGCCTCGCCGACGTCGCGCAGGCCGCTGGTGTCCGGCGCCGAGACGTCGATGCGAGCGGTCGCTTCCAGCCCCTGGTGTCCGGGGACGTTCTCGGTCCCGTTGTCGCGCGGCTTGCTCGTCTTGACGTCGCTGCCCTCGGACGGCGCCTGTGACTCACTGCTCCTCACCTCGGGAAAATCGCTCTCGGCCGGCGCGTTCGATACCGGGGTATGCCCACCTGATGGAACGCTTGACTGCTTGGCCATGACGACTGCTCCATTTGCTGTCGGTGTGCGGGCACCGACGGTTCATACGTCCGACAGCCAGAGAAGGGAGGCTCGCCGGTCAGTCGATGGCGACCTTCACGACCGCCCCGCCCTCCGGCGTCCAGACAATCGTCCCGCCCTCGAAGTCGCTGAAGCGGCCGTGACCGTTCGGCGGCGTGCGTTCGTCGCTGGTCGGGAATCCGAGTCGGCTGCGCTCCCAGCCGAGACTGGCCCATTTGTCGCGAATGGCGCCATGGACCTCGTGCGCGCCCGTCGCCGGGGTCCAGTAGATCGATCCATGTTCGAAGTGATTGAACCGTCCGCGGCCGTTCGGGGTGCCGGTTTCGTCGGTGAGCGGAAATCCCAGAAAGCCTCGCTCGCCGCCGAGACGTGCCCATTTCACCCGGATGTCGCCGTGGACCTCGTGCGCGCCCGTACCCTGACTCCAGTAAATGGAGCCGTGCTCGAAGTCGCGGCAGCGGCCGCGGTGATCGGCAGTGTCCATTTCGGCGCTGCCGGCGCCCGCATCCGCCGGACGGCCGAGAAAACCGCCGGGACCACCGAACTGCGCGTATTTGTCGTCGATCGCACTCATCGTTCGCTCCCTGACATCTCCATAAACGCCAACGCCGCGCCGAATGAACACAGATCCCTCATCTCAGATCCGCGGTGTTCATCGCTGGCCCGTCGGGTTCGTTCCGTCGCTTCGCGGATTTGTCTGTCTGCAGCCCGGCAGAATGTCCCTCCCGCCGGTGACATTCCCGGCAGAGCGGCTGTAAGTCGTTGCCCGCGCACGGCACGCCGATTGGACCTCTGCCATGCGAGCCTGCGCGCCGCTGCCGGGACGCGTTTTCACCTCCCGTGAGATGCGTCCCTCCCCCACGGCCGCGGGCTCGCTAGCAGTCCCGCGTCCATCGCCCGCAGTGCCGACGATGTCGGTAGGGAGAGAGTGTGCCGTTTCAACCGTTGCCGCCGTCGAGGCCGATCGATCCGGCAGCCGACCCGCGCTGGCTCGCGCAAGCGACGCCCGACGAACTGCGCGCCGCGGTCATCCGCCTCGCCAGCCGCGTCAGTGCGCTGGAATGGGAGAAGGCCACGTTGGCATTCGCGGCGGAGACCTTCGGCGCGTTGGCCGAGCGCCTGAACCAGGCGTTGCGCGCGATTCGCGAGACGCCGCGCGTCTGACGCCCCTCGTCCCGGGCCGTGGCGCCGCTCTCGTTGAACGCAGGTGGCACGCTGAAGGGTAGAATGCTGGGCGCACCAGCATGGCGGACCCGACCGATCGCATCCGGTTCTACGATCGCGCCCTGACCCGGCTCTCCCGCCGGGAACTCCTGAACATTGCCTGGACCCTCGGTGCGGCGGCGATTGCCCGTCCGCTGATCTCGACCGGCCTTCTCGCGCAGCCGCTCTTCCGCAGCTACCCATTTCCGCTCGGTGTGGCCTCGGGCGATCCGCTCCCGGACGGCGTCGTGTTGTGGACGCGCCTCGCGCCCGAGCCCTACGACGGCGGCGGCATGCCGATGGCCAACCTGGAAGTGGCGTGGGAGGTCGCCGCCGACCGGGCGTTCCGCACCATCGTGCGCAACGGCACCGCGATCGCACGCCCGGAGCTCGGGCACAGCGTCCACGTCGAGGCGTCAGGGCTCGAGCCAGGCCGCGAGTATTTCTATCGTTTTCACTGCGGGCCGGAGGTCAGCCAGATCGGACGCACCAAGACCGCACCGCCGGAAGGGGCGGCTGTCGATCGTCTGCGCTTCGCGGTGTGTGGCTGCAGCCACTACGAGACCGGCTACTTCACCGTCTACCGACACATCGCCGCCGAGCAGTTCGATTTCGTGTTCCACACCGGCGACTACATCTACGAAGGGCGCGCCGACGCCGGCAAGTCCGCGACTGTCGTCCGCCAGCATCGTGGTGACGAGATCTACACGGTCCTCGACTATCGCAACCGCTACGCCCTTTATAAGTCGGACCCGGATCTGCGCGCCGCGCACGCCTCGGCTCCGTTCATCGTGACCTTTGACGATCACGAGGTCGACAACGATTACGCCGGCGATTCGGACGAGCACGACACGCCGCCGGAGATCTTCCTGCTGCGGCGCGCCGCCGCGTACCAGGCCTACTACGAGACGATGCCGCTGCGGCCGTCGACGCTGCCGCTCGGGCCGTCGATGCGGCTGCACCGGCGACTGCGCTTCGGCAATCTCGTTGATTTGACGGTATTGGACACGCGGCAGTACCGATCGAATCAGGCCTGCAACGGCGTCTCGGGGACCGGCTGCACCGACGCGGCCGCACCGTCGCGGACCATCCTCGGTTCCGATCAGGAGCGCTGGCTGTTCGATCAGCTGGCAGGGATCACAGCGACGTGGACGGTGCTGGGCCAGCAGGTGCCGACCTTCGCGCGCAACATGGTCCGGGCGACGCCCAACGCGCAGTACTCGATGGACAAGTGGGACGGCTACACCGCCTCCCGGCAGCGGCTCTACGCCCGCCTGCACGAGACGCGGGCACCGAATCCGATCGTGCTGTCGGGCGACGTGCACGTCCACTACGGCGCCGACCTGAAGGTCGACTTCACCGATCCGCGCTCCGCCACCGTCGGCGCGGAGTTCACGAACACCTCGATCAGCTCGGGCGGCGACGGGGCGGACGTCAGCGCGACGTGGGCGCAGATCCGTCCCGACAACCCGCACATCAAGTACCACAGCGCCCGGCGCGGCTACATTGCCTGCACCGCCACACCGGCGCTGATGCGGGCAGATTTCAAGGTGCTGGATCGTGTGACAGTGTCCGACTCACCCGAGCGGACCGGCGGTTCCCTGGTTGTCGAGGCGGGCAAGCCAGGCACGTCCGCCGGGTAACGCGAGCGGCGACGGAGGGCGGGCCACGCTGTCGCCCTGCCTACGATTGTCGGAGCGCCGCCATGGGATCTTGCCGGCTGGCACGCCGCGCCGGCAGCCACGCCGCGGCGATGGCACACGCGATCAGCACCAGCAGCGATCCCCCGAACGACACCGGATCCACCGGCGGCACACCGTAGAGCAGCCGTTCGGCAGCGCGAGCGGCGAGCAGCGCGGCGGCAACGCCTACCGCTGCCCCGGGCAGGATTGGCTTCAAGCCGTCGATGACCGCGAGACGCTGAACCTGGCGCGGCGTCCCCCCGAGCGCGATCCGGACGCCAAACTCACGCGTGCGTTTCGCAACCGAGTAGGCGACGGCGGCGTAGATCCCAATCGCCGCGAGGACCAGCGCGATGGCCGCAAAGATCGCCGTCAGCTGCGCGGTCAGCCGCTGCCGCCAGATCGCATCCGCCACCACCCCCTCCATCGTCGTCGCATCCGAGATCGGGACGGACCGATCGACTTCCGCGGCTGCCGCTGGAATCGCCGCTGCGACAGCGTCTGGGCGGCCCGAGGTGCGCAGCACGAACGTGAGACTGGACAGCCCGAATTCGGCCGACCGCTGCGCGAGCGCGACGAACACTTCGTCATCCGGCGCCGCGGTCCAGTCCCGCTGACGCGCGGTGCCGACCACCCCGACGATCGTCAAGGGTGCCTCCTGATTCCCTGGTCCGGGCAGGCGGAAGCGCCGGCCGATCGGGCTCTCGCCAGGCCACCGCCGCTCGGCCATGGATCGATTGACGATGGCGACGGGCATGGCACCGGCGCGATCCGCATCGGAGAAGTCGCGTCCGTCGACGAGCGGCAGGCCGATCGTCGCGAAGTAGCCGGGGTCGACGACGCGGTAGATCGCGGACCAGCGGTCGCCCGCAGGCGGTGCTGGCCGCCCCTCGATGGTGTAGCCAAGCGTCCACACGTCTCCCGCGATTGGCAGATGGTTCACCGCGCTGACCGAGATCACGCCCGGCAGTGCGGCGAACCGCTCCCGGAACCGCTGATACATCGGATACCGAGCGGCCGGCGCGGCGTAGGGCGTTCCCGCCAGGGACAAACCGGCGACCGCGAGCCGCTCGATGCGGAATCCAGGATCGACCGTGGCCAGCGAGAGGAGCGTCCGGCCCATCAAGCCGGCGCCGACGAGCAGCACGAAGGCCAGCGCCACTTCGCCGGCCACAAGGAGGCGGCGGGTGCGCGTGCGGGCGGCGCCCTCGGTCGCTCCCCGCGCGCCCTGGAACACCGCCGACAGCTGCGGCCGTGTGATTTGCCGCGCGGGCACCAGGCCCGTCACGACGCCGGCGATGACCGTCGCGATCGTCGCGGCGAGATAGATGCGCAGGTCGAACCCGACATCCTGCTGCCGCGGCAAGCTGCCGGGGGGCAGCCGGGACATGAGCCAGGACACGCCCCACGACGCGGCGACGAGGCCGAGCACGCTGCCGGCCATGGCGAGCAGCAGACTCTCTGTCAGGAGTTGCCGCACCACGCGCCACGGGCTCGCCCCCAACGCCAGCCGCACGGCAACTTCCTGCTGCCGCCCAGACGCCCGTGCCAGCGTCGAGCTCGCGACGTTCGCGCACGCGATCAACAGCACGCAGGTGACCATCGCCATCAAGGCGAGCAGTGTCCCGCGCACACCGGCGACTACCTTGTCGAGCAGCGGCCGAATCGTGATCGCGATGCCGGTGTTGGTGGACGGATGCTCGCGTTCGAGCCGCGAGGCGATGGCCGTCATCTCCTGCTGCGCCTGCGCCAGCGAGACGCCGGGGCGCAGCCGGCCGAACACCCGCAGCGAGCGGCCGTCGCGATCGTCGCGCCGCGCGGTCAGCGCGAGCGGCGCCCAGAGCTCGGCCCGGGTCTGCCAGAACGGCGCGAAGCGGAACGACGGCGGCATCACGCCAACGACGGTGTAAAGCTGGCCGTCGAGCAGGATGTCGGAACCGACGATCGCCGGGTTGGTGCCAAAGCGACGCTGCCACAGGCCGTATCCGAGGACCACCACCCGTGCCCGGCCGGCCTCGTCTTCACCCGGCACGAACGTCCGGCCGAGCAACGGGGGCACGCCGAGGAGGTCCATCATGTCGGCCGAGACCTGCAGGGCACTCACCCGCTCCGGCCGGTCGCCGCTGCCGATCGTCACGCCCCATGCCTGCGCGGCCGAGAGTCCTTCGAACGAGCGCGCGTCCCGCCGGTAGTCGGCAAAATCAGCGGGCGAGACCGGCGACGAGGCGTCCGGTCCGTGCAGGGCGACGACGAGGCGGCCCGAATCCTTGTACGGCAAGGGCCGCAGCAGGACCGAGTCGACAACCGTGAAGATCGCGGTCGCGGCGCCGATTCCGAGTGCCAGCGTGAGCACCGCCAGAATCGCGAAGCCGGGCTCGCGGGCGAGAAGCCGGAGGCTGTAGCGCAGGTCGCGAGTGAGCGTATGCACGTCCATTCGACGGTCGAAAGGGCCGCGCAGTTAGCCGTCACGCCTTGACAGCGTCGTGGAGGGCCGGGGAGACTCGAATCAGGGGCGAAACAGGAGATTCCGGGGCGAATGAGTGTGCTCGGCTGGTTGAAGGCGCGTCGGCGCCGCGAGGAACCGACCGCGCTGGCGGCTTGGCGGGCGCAATGGACCGCCGCCATAGAGGCGCAGGACGCCGGCCAGGTCGAGCCGCTGCGCGCGGCGTTGGCGGGTCTCGCCACCGCGGCAGACGACCTCGAGATCGAAGAAGAGATGCTCGAAGGCTTGACGGCGCTGGTCGATCTCACCGCCTCGCTTCGTGACGGCCAACTCCCGCACGTCGTCACCGGCCATCGCGTCGTCGGCACGGATGCTTGTGCGTTCAGTGCGCCGGCGTCCCTGCCGGACGATCCGGCCCAGCCGGCCGGGCGCGTGATGCTCACGGATCGGCGGGCGATTTTTGCCGGCGGCGGCCAGTCGGTGACGGCGGCATGGCACCGCGTCGGCTCGGTGGTTCGGGTCGATCGCGACCTGCTGCTCGTGCTCGGTGGCACCGACACGGTGCATCGGTTCAGGTTCAACAGCTATGCGGACGCCCTGTGCGGGGCCGCGATCGCCGGGCACCTGACGCCGCGGCGCAACCTTGGATCGCGAGGTCTATAATGCCGGCCATGCCGACTGCCACCAGCGCCCGTCGTGCCGTCGTCTCGCTGGGCGTCGATCGCCTCCTCGACACCGATCGCGCGCTCATCAAGGGAGCCAGGGTCGGGCTGGTTTGCAATCCTGCCTCGGTGGACGCCTCGTTTCGACACACGGCCGACCGGCTGCTGGCGGACCCAGAGCTCCGCCTGGCGGCGCTGTTCGGGCCGCAGCACGGCTTCCGCTCGAACCTGCAGGACAACATGATCGAGTCGCCGCACGGCACCGATGCGCGCCGCCAGGTGCCGATCTATTCGCTGTACAGCGAGACGCGGGAGCCCACCGCCGACATGCTGGCGGATATCGACGTGCTGGTCGTCGACCTGCAGGACGTCGGCACGCGCGTCTACACGTTCGTCTACACGATGGCCAACTGCATGCGCGCGGCGGCCAGACACGGCGTTCGTGTGGTGGTCTGCGATAGGCCGAACCCGATCGGGGGCGACGCGGTCGAGGGGCCGGTGCTGCGCGAGCCGTGGACGTCGTTCGTGGGTCAGTTCCAAATCCCGCTGCGCCACGGTATGACGATCGGCGAGCTGGCCCGGCTCTTCAACGACGAGTTCGGCGTCGGCTGCGCCCTGGACGTCGTGCCGCTCGACGGGTGGCGGCGCGACATGTTCCTGGATGAGACCGGTCAGCCGTGGGTCATCCCGTCGCCCAACCTGCCGACGCTCGACAGCGCCATCGTCTATCCGGGCACGGTGCTGATCGAGGGCACGATGCTGTCCGAGGGGCGGGGCACGACGCGGCCCTTCGAGCTGATCGGCGCGCCGTGGATCGACGGCGAGCGGCTGGCCGACGCGATGAACGCGCGCGAGCTGCCCGGCGCGCATTTCCGCCCAGTGTTCTTCGAGCCGACCTTCCAGAAACATGCGCGGGAGACATGCGGCGGGTGCCAGATCCACGTCACCGATCGGGTCGCTTTCGAGCCGGTGCGTACGGCGGTCGAGCTCATCGCCGAATTCCGGCGCGAAGATCCGGCGCGGTTCGCCTGGCGGCAGCCACCGTACGAATACGAGCACGACAAGGAGCCGATCGACATCCTGTTCGGATCCGATGAACTCCGAACGACCGTGAACGTCGGCGGAGACGTGTCGGCGCTTATTTCGTCGTGGAGCGCCGATCAGGAGGCCTTCCAGCGCCTCCGCCAGCCGTTCCTGATGTACTGAGTTGCAGGTGCCGCGAGTCGCGGCCGGTTGTCGCAAGCGCTTCGAGAACCTGTCGAACCGACGAACCGTAGAACCCGCACCCGTCGAACCCGTCGAACCCCCGAACCCGTAGAACCGACTGCGAGGCTCTACTCTGCCTTCGCCGCGGCGTCACGCGCGGCGCGGATCTGGCGGGCGTGCTTGTGGGCGTGCGGTCCGTAGATCTGCAGCCACCGCTCCGCGCCGAACGAGCCTGACGTGGCGTGCACGCCTTCCCGAAGCCAGTCCGCCGGCGTCATCCGCTCCAGCAACTCGGCGGTCGCTTCTCGCGTGTAGCGGAACAGCTCGAGCGACGATTCGTGCGGGCGATCGTAGTGCAGCCGTCGCGCGTACTCGTCCTGGTCCGACCGGCTGAACGCCGGGCGATCCTCGGCGAGGATCATCCGGATCCGCACGGCCGCGGCCATCTCGCTGTCGGCAAGATGATGCACGACCTCCCGCGCCGTCCACCGGCCTTCGCCGGGACGCGCGTCCAGTTCCTCCGGGGTGATCCGCAGGAGGGCCTCGGCGACGGCGCGGTAGCCATCGCGGTATTGGGCAATCAGTTTCTCGCGCTCAGTCGTGTCCATAGGTGATCGTCCGTCTGTCAACCACGAGTCTTGGCAATGCCGGGGGCGCGGGTCTCCTGCGCGGTCTGCGGCACCATGTGGTGGGCCGTGAGGAACTTCTGCAGTTCCGCGAACGCCTCGCCGGGTGAATCGACGCGGCACATCAGATCGAGATCTTTCTCGTCGACGGCGCCCCACTCGACCAGGGGGCGTACGTCGAAGACCTCGTTCCAGTACTCGCTGCCGTAGAGGATCACCAGCAGCTTCTTCGAGAGCTTGCGGGTCTGGGCGAGCGTCAGGATCTCGAACATCTCATCGAGGGTGCCGAAGCCGCCCGGGAAGATGACCAGCGCCTTGGCCAGGTACGCGAACCAGAACTTCCGCATGAAGAAGTAATGGAACTCGAAGTGCAGCTGGTCGGTGACGTACTGGTTGACGCCCTGCTCGAACGGCAGCCGGATGTTCAAGCCGATCGACTTGCCGCCGGCTTCGTGCGCGCCCCGGTTCGCCGCTTCCATGATCCCCGGACCGCCGCCGGAACACACCACGAAGCGGCGGCGCGTCTCGTCGAGCGACAGGCTCCACTCCGTCAGCTTGTGCGCCAGTTGCCGGGCATCCTCGTAGTAGCGCGACCACTCGACGGCCTTGCGGCTGCGCTTCAGTGCGGCGAGGTGGGTGGTCGTCCGCTTGTGTTTGGCGGCCCGCAGCATTCGCAGGGCGCTCTCGGCGTTCTCACGGCTGTGCACGCGCGCGCTGCCGAAGAACACGACGGTGTCCTGGATGTTCTCCTGCTTGAACCGCCTGAGCGGATCCATGTATTCCGCGAGGATCCGCAACGGCCGGGCATCAGTGCTTTCGAGGAAATCCTGGTCGAGGTATGCAAGCGGCCGCTGGTTCGCCATCTGCGAAAAACTGTATCATTTTCATCAGTTCAACCAAGGAGCGCTCATGGTTCATCGTTCGATCGCCACCCTCGCCGCTGTCTTCGCTGCCACGCTCGTCGTCACGGGCGTCGCCGCCTCGACTGCCGCACCGCAGGCCAAACCGCCCGCCGCGCCGGCACACGAGCAGAAGCAGAGCGGGAGCGGCGGCTGGACGCTGCCGCCTGACGCGGAATCGAAGAAGAGCCCGCTCACCGTCGACGCCAAAGTGCTGGCGGCCGGCAAGAGCGTGTTCAAGAGCAAGTGCGAGAAGTGCCATGGCCCGAACGGGCTCGGCGACGGCCCGGACGCCGATCCGGATCACCAGGAAGACATGGACCTGACCAAGTCCAGCCGCGCCGCGAAGAACCCGGACGGCGTGATGTACTACAAGGTGGCGAACGGCCGGAAGTCGCCCAAGATGCCGGCGTTCAAGGATTCGCTCAACGAGGAGCAGATCTGGTCGGTGGTGGCCTACGCCAAGACGCTGCGCAAGTAGCCCTCACAGGAGGCGAGTGATCAGCTCGCCGATCACGTACCCGACGGCCGCGACCCCGAACCCGACCACGAACATGTCGCGGCCGCTCGCCCACACGCCCCGCCCGGTGAACAGGCTGCGCGCCGCGCCGATCGCGAAGTGCGCCAGCATGCTCACGATCAACGACGCCCAGATGGCCGAGCCGTGGTCCATCACCACGAACGGCACGATCGGGATGAACGCCCCGATCGCGGTGGCGGTTCCGGTCACGAGCCCGTCCTTCAGCGGTGCGAGCTCCGCGGGATGGATGTTCAGCTCCTCGCGGACCATCGCGTCGAGCGCCTGCGCGGGATCGCGCATCATCGCTTTCGCCGTCTCGCGGGCGGTCTCCGGCGACAGGCCCTTGGCCTCGTAGATCACCGCGAGCTCGTCCTCCTCGAGATCAGGCATGAGGCGCATCTCGTGCCGCTCCATGTCGATCTGGTGCGCCTGGACTTCCGCCTCGCTCTTGGCGGCAAGATAACCGCTCGCGCCCATCGACAGCGCGTCGGCGATCGCGCCGGCCACCCCGCTGATGATCACGATGTGGGGCGCGACATCGGCGCCAATGACGCCGGCCACCAGGCCGAAATTCGCGGTCAGGCCGTCATTGAAGCCATAGACGATGCTGCGGAGGAAACCGCCGGCGCCGCCGGTGTGCCACGGCTCACCCTCGCGGCCCATGACCTCCGACAGCTCGCGGGCGTGGACCGCGGAGTCCGCGGCGATGTCGACCGCCGCGCGATGCGTCTGCCGATCGCCTGAGTGCCGCGCCAAGCCGAGATACGCCTGCACCTCACGCCCTTCCTCTGCGAGGATCAGCGGGAGGATGACGTTCGGGCTGAAGCGGCCGGCAATCCACGCCAGGGCTCGCGTCCGGGCCGCGGTCCGGTAGGGCGGAAGCGGACGTCCGCCCTCTCGAAAGAGCTCCTCCCAGCGGGCGGCGTGACGATCCTCCACGACGGCGAGCCGCTCGAAGAGATCGCGCCGGGTGGCATCCTTCTCGGCGGCCGCGAGGCGGCGGTACAGAAACGCGGCGTCCCGTTCGTCACGGTAGTGCTCGTCCCACGCTGCGGTCGGGGTTGGACGTTCCTGCTGCGCGATGGCCATGGCGTCATTGTAGGCGGCAGCGGTGGCCTGCGGGTCAGCCGCCGACGCGTGGCGCCAGCACGCGGCCCAGTCCGATCGCGAGCGGGGCGCCCGCGAAGCTCAGGAGTGCTCCCATCTTGATCTCGTCGAGCAGGCGGCCGGCCGGGAACGCCGCGGTGGCGAAGAACAAGGCCACAGTGAAGCCGATCCCCGCGGCAACGCCGACGACCGACATATCGCGATAGCGCAGCCCTCCGGGCGCACTGAGCCCGAACCGCACACCAAGGGCCGCGGTGGCGACGATTCCCACCGGCTTGCCGACCAGCAGGGCGAGGACGACCATCCACGTGCCGGCGCCCACGCCGCCGAGTGGCACACCAGCGTTGACGAGCCCGAAAAAGAACAGGATCAGCTGCACTGGCGCATGCCACCAGCGCTCGAACTGGTTCATGGTGTCCGGCAGTTCCCGCTCTGACGCATCGAACAGCCCGCGGTCGCGCTCGGCGTGCGGCATGAACGGCAGAATCGGGACGAGTGCGAGTGCCGGATGGACCCCGCCGAGATACAACGCCGTCCAGGCCAGGCCGCCGCCGATCAGCACGTAGGGCCAGAAGCTGCGAATGCCTCGCCGGGCCATGATCACCGTAATCGCGATGGCGGGGGCCATCAGTGCCGCGAACGCGAGCGGCGACAACGGTCCGCTCGGATAGAACACCGCCAGCAGCAACAATCCCAGGGCATCGTCCGCGACCGCGAGGAGGAGCAGAAACGGGATCGCGGGATGGCCGGCCGGGAAGATCAGGCGCGCTACCAGATATGAGAAGGCGATGTCGGTGGCGCACGGCACCGCCCATCCCGGCATCAGCTCCGGACGACCGGCCAGCATCACCTGCGCTGTGAACAGGCCCGCCGGGACGGCCATGCCCCCGACGGCCGCCATCAGCGGCACCGCCGCCTCGCGCAACGAGCCCAGCGGACCGCCGGGCAGCGTCGCCTCGACGATCTCCTTGGCCGCGAGCGCGAAGAAGAACACCATGCCGACGTCGTTGACGGCGAAATGCAGGGCGTGGCTGACGTGCTCGTACGAAGCAAGGCTGGTGTTGGCCCACACCAGCGCCGTCACCGTGCCGGCGATCAGCAGCACCGAGTTGTCGATCACGAAGGCCCACAGTCCGGGCCGGGACGCGTGGGCCATGCGCTAGTCCCCTGGAACCGTGATTTCTAGGACAACTCCCGGGCGGGGCATCCCGCCGGGCGGCGTTGCTCGTCGCTCACATATGCCCAATATGCTCAC
>Ga0207701_10000475_pt1 | contig 41376 bp, 36 predicted proteins | sample KBSSwiSSwithPhiX_FD_184294 | JGI IMG/M metagenome (GOLD analysis project Ga0207701, IMG submission 184294) | Switchgrass rhizosphere bulk soil microbial communities from Kellogg Biological Station, Michigan, USA, with PhiX - S5 (SPAdes) (version 2) | ecosystem: Environmental > Terrestrial >... | reverse complement strand
CAGGGTGGTTTCAGAATGACTGCATATATCATCAATTAGCCGCAGGAACTGTATGGTTTGATGGCTATCCAATCCCTGGCATGGTTCATCTAATACCAGCAGCACCGGGTTTTTTATTAAGGCCCTTGCAAGAAGCGCACGACGCTGCTGGCTGGCGGGTAGTAAATAAAGGGGTTTGGTGCTTTCTTCTTCCATGCCAAATAACACCATCCAGTTCCCAACCAGCTGCTCCTGTGTTGCATCAAGCCGCTTGAAAAGACCCATCGTATCAAAGAATCCGGAGGCAATGACATTGTGAACCGTGGTTCCAAAATCAAAATACCTGTGCAGTTCAGGTGATACATAACCGATGTGTCTTTTTATGTCCCAAATACTTTCGCCTGTACCACGTTTCCGGCCGAATAAACGAATATCCTGCGAATAGGCCTGGGGATTATCGGCTGTTATGAGACTCAATAAAGTTGACTTTCCTGCGCCATTATGACCTTTTACCAGCCATCGTTCTCCAGCCGTCACTTTCCATTTGATATCATTCAATATGGTTTTATCACCATATTGAATCGTAACATTATTCATCTCAACAATGCATTCAAACTTTTCCCGGGGGGCAATCAATAAACTTCCGGCGAGTTGGGCATTCATTTTCTCATCATTGTGTACAAAATGTTGCGCTATAAAATTTTTTCTGGATTGGAATTGAATCAACCTCCCGTTTTGCAATTCTGCAATATGGGTGATACAGCCAGGCAGTTCTTTTTCACCGCTGATAAGGATGATGGTGGTGCCCAGTAGTGCCAGGTGATTAATGATAGAATGCAGTTCCTTCCTGCTCTCCACGTCAAGCCCTGTAAAAACATTGTCGAGGATTAGTACCTGTGGTCGCTGAAGCAAGTGTTTTACGAGTTGTAATTTTTTTTGTTCTCCGTTGGAAAGCTGGATAAGAGGCGTCTGTTTTCTGTGCGACAAATTCAGTTGATCCAGTAAAGGTTCTGCACCGGCCCACAAATCGTTTTTGCTCAACTCCTGTTCTACCGTCAATGCGTCTTCCGAATCAAAGCTGTTGTAGCGCTGCTGGTAATAGAAATCCGAAATATTGGAAAGGTTTTTAAACGATTCGGTTTGTTCAACCAGGTCTGTTTTCGATAATAAGCCGGAATTGACGATGTATTGAATTTCGATACTTCCCTTTGCAAATAATTTGCCGGCAATAACCTTCGCAAGGGACGATTTCCCACTGCCACCAGGACCTAATATAGCTAGGTGCTGATCCGTTTTTAACTCAAATGAAATAGCATCCAGCACTGTTTTGCCATAAAGCTGGGCGCTTACATTCTTTAGTATAATAGCTGGTGATGGCATCAATTAATTTCCTGCTTTCTCAAAAGCCTCGATTTCCGGTTTTATGCTTAATAAGTAATCAATATCGCTGTAACCATTGAGCATACAGGTTCTCTTGTAATCATTGATATCAAATTTTTCCTGCTCTCCTGTAGCGTCAATAGTAATGGTCTGTTTTTCCAGGTCAATGGTGAGTGAGGCGTTATGATCCTGTTGGAAAATCTTATGAAGAAAATCTTCAGAAACGGTTACCGGCAAAACACCATTGTTCAATGCATTGTTCTTAAATATGTCTGCAAAGAAACTGGACACAACGGAGCGGAAACCATAATCAAGTATGGACCATGCTGCATGTTCTCTTGAGGAGCCGCAACCAAAATTTTTTCCTGCAACCAGGATTTCTCCACTATACTGTGACTGGTTTAAAGGAAAGCCCGGTTTCGGTCTTGAAGGATCATCATTCTCATATCGCCAGTCCCTGAAAAGATTCTGACCGAATCCTTCCTTGGTTGTTGCTTTTAAAAAACGGGCAGGTATGATCTGGTCCGTATCAATATTTTCGATATTGATCGGGACGAACGTGCTTTTTACAACTCTTAACGGTTTCATGGTTATTTGCTATGTTATGTTTTCTATGCTTAGTTTACCAAATGTTCTTCTTTGCCGGCAGCTAACATTTCTCTCACGTCTGTAACTACGCCTGTAATGGCAGCCGCAGCAGCCGTAAGCGGGCTTGCCAGCATGGTTCTTGCACCAGCCCCCTGTCTTCCCTCGAAATTTCTGTTGGAAGTAGAAACACAATATTTACCCGCAGGAATTTTATCTTCATTCATACCCAGGCATGCAGAGCATCCCGGTTGGCGCAACATAAAACCTGCTTCCTCAAAAATTTTGTCAATGCCCTCCTGTTTTGCCTGCGCCTCTACCTGTTTGCTACCAGGGACGATCCAAACTTCCACGTCGCTGGCTTTATGTTTGCCTTTTACAAAGGAGGCAACCATTCGCAGGTCTTCAATTCTTGAGTTCGTGCAGCTGCCTATAAAAACATAATCTACTTTTTTGCCTTTGAGATTAACGCCGGCTTCGAGACCCATATATTGCAAGGATTTTTGGAAAGAAGCTTTTTCCTTTTCTTCTATGTCCTTGAGGGCCGGAACGTGGCCCGTAATACCGATTCCCATTCCCGGGTTGGTCCCATAAGTGATCATTGGCTCTATGTCTTCAGCCTTAATGAAAAGTTCCCGGTCAAATTTTGCATCACCATCACTGTAAAGCGTTTTCCAATATGCAATAGCATTGTCCCATGCTTCGCCCTGCGGAGCAAACTTTCGTCCCTTGATATAATTAAATGTCGTGTCATCCGCGGCAATCAGTCCGCATCGTGCACCCATCTCGATGCTCATATTGCAAATAGTCATGCGGGCCTCCATGGAGAGGGAGCGGATTGCAGAACCTGCGAATTCAACAGCATATCCTGTAGCACCGCTGGCTGAAAGCTGTGAAATAATGTAGAGTACGATGTCTTTGCTCACTACTCCCTTATTTAAGAGTCCGTCGACATTAATACGCATCAATAAAGGCTTACTTTGGAGAAGGCACTGTGTGCCAAGTACCATTTCTACTTCGGAGGTTCCGATACCAAAAGCAATGTTGCCAAATGCACCATGAGTAGAAGTGTGGCTGTCACCACACACTATGGTCATCCCCGGCTGAGTAATTCCCAATTCGGGACCTATGACGTGAACAATGCCCTGGTAGGGATGCCCAAGACCATACATTTCAATGCCGTGTTCGGCGCAATTTTTTTTCAGTGTTTCTACCTGCCGCCGGGACAACTCTTCTTTAATCGGCAAGTGCTGATCCAGCGTAGGAACATTATGATCGGCAGTTGCAACAACCTGGTGCGGCCGGAGTACTTTAATTCCGCGTTTATTCAATCCTGCAAAGGCCTGGGGACTCGTGACCTCATGGATAAAATGCTTATCGATATAAAAAACAGACGGACCACCTTCAATTGTTTTGACAACGTGTTTGTCCCAGATTTTTTCAAATAAAGTCTTGCCCATAGTATAATTTATAATATTCGTTTGTGATCGTTAGCAATATCGCTGATATGCAAGGGTATTAATTGCCCGTTTCTGCCGACAAGGCGGGAATCATCCTTTTTGCCATCACATGCAAATCCTCGTCTGCCACTTCCTTCTTTATGTCGGCCACCTTTAAAAATTCGTTATATAAAAGATCAATATCATTCCGGTTGTATTGATAACCGAGCTTATGAAATCGATGCGCCAGTGCGGATCTTCCGCTACGGGCCGTCAATACAATCCGTGAGCCCCCGGCGCCCACTTCTTCCGGGTTAATTATCTCGTAGGTCAGCGCTTCTTTCAAAAAACCATCCTGGTGAATGCCGGACGAATGTGAAAAGGCATTAGAACCGACAATAGCTTTATTGGGTTGAACCGGCATACGCATTGTCTCAGAAACGAGAACACTAATCGGGTTAAGTTGTTCGGTCCGGATATTGGTATAATATCCCAATTTGTGATGCTGTTTCAGGATCATCACAACTTCTTCCAACGATGTGTTGCCGGCTCTTTCTCCAAGGCCGTTGATGGTGCATTCAACCTGGCGGGCACCATTCAGGACGCCGGAAATCGAATTGGCAGTTGCAAGTCCGAGGTCATTGTGGCAATGGCAGCTCAATATTGCCTTATCTACATTTGGAACATTGTTGATAAGGTAAGCGATCTTTTCGCCGTATTGATGCGGAAGACAATAACCGGTCGTATCGGGGATATTGACAACAGTAGCGCCGGCTTTTATAACTGCCTCTACAACTGTGGCAAGATAGTCATTGTCGGTTCTACCAGCATCTTCCGCATAAAACTCCACGTCGTCGACAAAATTCTTTGCCCATTTCACAGCCTGTATGGCCCTTGTCAATATTTCTTCCCTCGTTGATTTGAATTTTGCCCGGATGTGAAGATCCGATGTCCCGATACCGGTATGTATGCGTGGACGTTTGGCGGGCTTTAACGCATCAGCTGCTACTTCGATGTCTTTCAAAACTGCGCGGGTGAGCCCGCAAACAGTAGAGTTTTTTACGACTTTAGAAATTTCATTGACCGATTCGAAATCGCCGGGAGATGAGATGGGAAAGCCTGCTTCGATGATATCGACCCCGAGATTTTCCAGTGCCAGGGCAAGTTGAATTTTCTCTTTTGTATTCAGTTTGCATCCTGGAACCTGTTCACCATCGCGGAGCGTGGTGTCAAAAATGTCGATTTTGCCGTCTGCCATAATTGACCAATGTTGTGGGGTGATAAAAGGGCAGGCTGCTTAATTTTGCATGATATAATCTGGAATCAGCCTGGCCGGCTAAGGTAGCATTGTTAGCGGGGCGGGGAAAACCAAAATTCACCTTGTTTTACAGAGTTTAAATAGAAGTAAATCCTTTGAAACCCTTTGTAGTAAAGGATTTTAAACCACCCGAATTACGATGCCCAACCGATCGACAGATGCCCTTTTCCAATTGGTAAAATCGCTGGAAAAGTCAGAAAAAAGGAATTTTAAGCTCTACGCCAGGAGAAACTCGTCCAGCGAGACGTTGAAGACCGTTCAACTCTTTGACGCGCTGGACAAAATGACCGACTATGACGAGGGGGTGATGTTGAAGAAGAACAAGTCCATTTCGAAGCAGCAATTATCCAATCTAAAAGCCCAGTTATACAAGCAAATCCTTTCAAGTCTTCGGATCATCCGTGATGAGCACAACATTGATATTCAGCTTCATGAGCTGATGGACCATGCCCGTATTTTGTATAATAAGGGACTATATCTTCAAAGCCTGAAGGCATTGGACCGTCTGAAAGAAATGGCCCGGAACTATAACCAGATTTCCTATATGCAGCAGGCCTTGTTCTTTGAAAAAAAGATCGAAGCGCTATATATAACGCGTAGTATGCAAGACCGGGCTGAACAGTTGAGCAAGGAAGCCGATGCGGTTAACTGCTCGCTGTCACTTGTCAACAAACTATCGAATCTTTCGCTCCAATTATATAGTTGGTATATCCAGCATGGTCATGCCCGCAATGAAAAGGATATTAAAAGCTTAAAATTGTTCTTTGAGCACAGTTTCCCGCCGGAAGCGATCCACGCCAACGGTTTTTATGAAAAATTATACCTCTACCAGAGTTATTGCTGGTATGCCTTTATCCGCCTTGACTTTTTGCAGTATTACCGCTATTGTCAAAAATGGGTTGACATTTTTGAAAAATATCCCGAAATGCTTGCGGTGGAAACGGCCAGTTATATAAAAGGAATGCATAACCTGATGGGTGCCCATTTTGACCTGCTTAATCATGAAAAGCTTGCTGAGGCGATTAAGGTGTTTGAAAAATTCGCCAGGCACAAACTGGTTACTCAAAACGACAACAACAGGATATTAACCTACCAGTATTTATATACCGCACGAATAAATCTTTATTTTCTGCAGGGAACATTTAATAAAGGTCTGCTGATGGTACCACACCTGGAGGAGATGTTGAAAGAGTATGGGATTTATCTCGATACACATCGTGTCCTTGTCTTTTATTACAAGATTGCCTGCCTTTATTTTGGAAGCGGTGACAATGAAAAGGCAATTGATTACCTGAACCGGATCATCTACCAAAAAGCGGATCTGCGCAGCGACCTACAATGCTATGCCCGACTTCTCCACCTGATTGCACATTATGAGCTGGGAAATTTCCAATTGTTGGAATACCTGATCAAATCGGTTTACCGGTACATGGCCAAAATGGAAAACCTCAGTAAGGTGGAAGAGGCAATGTTTGATTTTCTTCGCCGGTCATTCCGCGTCGGCGCCCACGCATTAAAGCCGGAATTTGAAAAATTATTAATCAAGCTGAAGAAATATGAGAATAATCCCCTCGAAAGAAGGGCGTTTGCGTATTTGGATGTTATTTCCTGGCTGGAAAGCAAGATCCGCAATGTCAATGTGCAGGATGTGATAAGGGAGCGCTATTTCAAACGGGGTAGAAGCGAAAAGGGAGGCGGTCAACTTATTGAGTTGTAGCAAATTTCGTTAAGAAATAACGAGGGTTTCATAGGGGTAAATTCTTTGCCAATTGTCTTATTTATAAATTTAGTTGATCGGTAATAGAAATATTTTAGCAGGATATGATGTTATAACAGTGGAGCAAACCAGTACTGCCATTATCAGGACCTTGGCGCCCAAAGGGGTGGTCGCCTTTGAGCAGCTATTTAAAATGCATTTCAGGGGGCTGCATGCCTATGCATATACCATTGTAAAAGATGATGCGGTAGCGGAGGATATAGTGCAGAATGTTTTTTTTAAGGTTTGGGAAAAAAGGGAGTTGCTCGAAATTGAGTCATCACATAAGGCTTATCTCTACAAAGCCGTTTATCACGATAGTTTGAATTACCTGAAGCATAAAAAAGTAAAAGCGGCGCATGCTATGCACGTGGTGCGCCAGGCTAATGACAAGGTAGAAAATACTTCAGGAAAAGTATTGACGACAGAATTAAAGGAACGGATACACGGAGCATTAAACGAGCTGCCAGAACAATGCCGCACGGTTTTCCAGATGAGCCGGTTTGAAGGATTGAAATACCAGGAGATTGCAGATGAAATGGGGTTGTCAGTAAAAACCATCGAGAACCAGATGGGAAAAGCGCTGAAGTTGTTGCGGTTAAAGCTGGTAGATTTTCTTCCGCTTATTCTTTTATCATTAATCAGTATCTAAAACATTTCATTTGGAAAACTATGCCGACGATATAATGGATGATTTGCTGGTAAAATACCTGGCTGAGGAAGCTACGCCTCCTGAGCAGGAAATGGTTGAAGTATGGATAAAAGCCAACGACAACAACAAAAAATACTTTCGCCATTTTCAAACGATATGGAACGAAAGTCAAAAATTGGCATCAAGATCATCTATTGATGAAAACAAGGCCTGGCATCGATTTCAGAGAAAAGTGAAAAAATCGGAGACAGCAGGTAGCATGCTCAAAGGTTTTGGCTGGTGGCGTATTGCTGCGGTAATTGTTATTATTGCCGGAATTGCGTGGATCGTAAGCTCACTATTAGAAACAGGTTCTTCAGAACCCCCGATCGTAAGCATTATTTCAACGAGCGAAGTAAAGAAAGATACTTTGCCGGATGGATCTTTGGCTACGTTGAACAAGAATTCAGCGTTGACATACCCGGCGGCCTTCAAAGGAAAAACAAGAAAGGTGCAATTAAAAGGCGAAGCATTTTTCAACGTGTCACCGGATAAACAGAAGCCTTTTATCATCGATATAAATGATGTGCAGGTAAGAGTTGTCGGTACTTCGTTTAATGTAAGAAGCATAAACGGGGGAACAGAGATTATTGTGGAAACTGGAGTCGTACAGGTTTCAAAAGCCGATACAACTGTTGAGATAAAGGCGGGCCAGCGAATTTTGTTTGAAAAAGCGGATACGATCGCCCGGGTAGTAGCATCTGATGACAAGTTGTATAATTATTACGTGAGCCGGGTATTTGAGTGTGATAATACACCACTTTGGAAGCTTGTTGAAACGCTAAATGAAGCATATAATGTAGACATCAGGATAAAGAGAGATGAGTTGAAAAAACTTCCATTGACTGTTACGTTCAACGACGAATCGCTTGATGTAATACTTGAAATCATAAGCCAGACATTAATGATAAAAGTCTCACGGACAGAAAATGAAATCATTTTGGAGTAAAGTGTGCTTGTGAAAAAATGATGTATCGCAATAGGATATTACACCTGTTTTATATTTTCTTTTTATTACTGTTAGTCTACGATGTGCAGTCGCAAAATATTTTGGACAGAAGGGTCAGTATCAATGTGAGCCGCCAACGACTCGATGATGTGCTGTCCATCATCAGCAACCGGGCAGGCTTCAGTTTTTCCTACAACAGTAATATTGTAAAAAGAGACAGCCTGGTCACTTTAAATGTAGATAATAAGACTGTTCGCCAGGTATTGAACCAGCTCTTCAATGGAAATTATGAGTATAAGGAAAGTGGAAATTATGTTATCCTGAGGCGTGTAAGCCTTCAAATGACGTCTGCAACCAAATCAACCCCGGCCAGCGACCGAAGCTATACCATTACAGGTTATGTGGTGAACAGTGAAACGGGGGAACGTTTAAGCAATGTTAGCATTTACGAAACAACGCACCTTACTTCCACTTTAACAGACGAGAATGGAGACTTCACTCTGAAACTTAAGGATAAATATCAGACCTCATCGCTGGCAGTCAGCAAAGATGAATACGAGGATACAACTATTCGTATAGAACCTGAGTATGATCTACACCTGGTGATTGCTATTGTTCCGGTTGTGAACGAAGTGATCGTTTCTGCACCCAACAAATTTGAGCAGGCTGATTCGACCACCATTGCGATTTCAGAGGATACTGCTGCTGAAAACAAAAGTTCGGTCCCCGATGAAATCGAAACAACAGAGGTTGGAAAGTTTTTGCTATCAGCGAAGCAGAAAATACAAAGCCTCAACATGAAAAATTTTTTCACTGAAAAACCTTTCCAGGCATCCGTGGTGCCCGGTGTGAGCACCCAGGGAAAAATGAGCGGACAGGTGGTGAGTAATTTTTCATTAAACCTGTTGGGTGGGTATACAGCCGGGGTAAAGGGATTTGAAATTGCGGGTGTGTTCAACCTGAATAAAAAGGATGTTCGTTATCTGCAATTCGCCGGGATCTTCAATATGTCGGGAGGTTCGGTGACGGGTTTGCAGATAGGGGGCCTGCAAAACACAGTTTTGAAAAATCTAAAAGGATTCCAGGTTGCGGGCATCAACAATTTTGTCAAAGGGAATACTGAAGGTGTACAGATAGCCGGCATTGGTAATATTGGCGGTGGTAAGATGCACAGTTTTCAGCTCGCGGGAATATTTAATTACCAGAATAAAAATTCCCGCGGGTGGCAAATTTCAGGAGTTGGAAATATGGGGGGCGGAGAAGTACGGGGGCTGCAGGCAGCGAGCATTTTCAACTATGCGAAAAGGCTCAAGGGAATACAATTCGCCTTAATTAATGTCACCGATACATCTGAAGGTTATAGCATAGGCCTGGTGAACGTGGTATTAAAAGGATACCACAAACTCGCATTTTATGCTACAGAAGTAACCAATTTCAACGCAGCATTTAAGACGGGAAGCCGGAACTTTTATAGCATTTTGCAGGCGGGAATGAATGCGAAAGACGAAGAAAAAGCATACACTTTCGGGTATGGCCTGGGCACAGAAAAACCTATCACAAAATGGCTTTCCATAAACCCCGAACTCGGCACGCAGTATGTGTATCTTGGATCATGGGATTACTGGAACCTGCTTAATAAACTTCATCTTCAATTCAATTTAAAATTAGCCAAACGGTTTGCCCTATTTGGAGGTCCGTCCTTTACTGTCTATTACTCCGATCAAACTACCGCGTTTGACGGTTATAAATACGAGCTGGTGCCACCTTCCTATCATACCTTCGGCCTGTTAGGTAATGAAAAACTCCGTGGATGGTTTGGATGGAATGCCGGTATCAGTTTCTTTTAAGCTTTTCAAGGATTCTTGGAATAAGCACCAAGAAACAAGATCCAAAAAACAAATAAAGGAGAGAAAATCAAAAAAGTCCTTCGTCGGAGAATTTGATCCGTATTTTAATTTTCTATTTATAATTTATTTGGTTCTTATTTCTCGGTTCTTGTCATTTGTGGTTTACCACATAGGGGTTTAATGGAGAAGGGTTGTCTAATTCTATACAACGCTTAATCATTAATCTTCAATTATTGTTTATGAAAAAATTTTTTCTTATGACCCTTGCTGCTTTTATGCTCGTATCCTGCGACAAGGAAGAGGCCATACTTACGGACGAACTTCCGGCAAATGTCCTCGGGTTTGTTGAAGCTCATTATGACGGGAAAACGATTTTGCATGTCGTTAAGGAATTAGATAACCTGAAAACCTATTATCACGTTTATCTCGACAATGGTACCAAGCTTGATTTCAACCGCCACGGAAGTATTATGAAAATAGAAGGCCTTGAAAAAATTCCTGATACGATAATACCCCAGCTTATCCTGGATTATGTGCAAGCGAATTACGCCAGCGAATTCATTCGCGGCTGGGAAGTAGAAGATGCCACGCAGGACGTCAAGTTATCGAACGACATAGACCTTGAATTTGACGAGAATGGAAATTTCCTGAGAATAAATGGATAGCGGCTAGTTGTCGTTACAAACGGCGGAATTGCATTTATCGCGGGCGCAGCCAGGAATCTCAATCAGCAAGCCGGGTTCCTCGTTGTCCTTTTCGTGTTAATAACTGTTAGAAAATTATCACACTCATTTCTTCATTAACCCCTACTTTTGCGCAATTTGTTTAAAAAAGAGCAGATATTTTTCTAACTATGTCTATGGTTCAACCCACCGCCGTACTCCTGCTGCAGGATGGAACTATTTGTTATGGAACAGCTTTTGGTGCCATCGGCACTACTACAGGTGAAATTTGTTTCAATACCGGCATGACAGGATACCAGGAGGTCTTCACAGATCCAAGTTATTATGGCCAGGTGTTGATCATGAATTCAGTGCACATTGGCAACTATGGAGTAAAAGACGATGAAGTGGAATCGGCAAACGTCAAAATTAAGGGGCTGATCGGCCGGAATCTCGAAGAACAGTATTCCCGCAAACTCGCGAAAGGCTCATTGGAAGATTACCTTATTGCAAATAAAATCGTCGCTATTGCCGACGTCGATACAAGGGCGCTTGTGGCACATATCCGCACCAAGGGGGCGATGAACTGTATTATTTCCTCGGAAATAACTGATGTTGCAGAACTGAAAAAAAGACTGGCAGAGGTTCCTGACATGAATGGTCTGGAGCTGGCTTCCCAGGTTAGTACCAAAGAAACTTATGAATTGGGAAATAAGGACGCATCAATCCGGGTTGCTGTGATGGATTATGGCGTTAAAAAAAATATTCTCAATTGTATGGTGGAGCGCGGAGCATTTGTAAAAGTGTTTCCTGCAAAGACGCCCCTCGATGAAGTGAAAAAATTTAAGCCCGACGGCTATTTCATCTCCAATGGTCCCGGTGACCCGGCCCCGATGGATTATGCGATCACTACATTGAAACAAATTCTTAAAGAAGAAAAACCGGTCTTTGGCATCTGCCTTGGTCACCAGCTTCTCGCCCTGGCCAATGATATTCCTACTTTTAAAATGCACCATGGTCACCGCGGCTTAAATCACCCGGTAAAAAATCTGGTTAGCGGCCGCTCAGAAATCACAACACAAAATCATGGATTTGGTGTAGACCCTGAAGCAGTAAAGAAGGCCAGCAATATTGAAGTGACGCACGTCAATCTCAATGACCAATCCATTGAGGGGATACGGGTAAAAGGCAAGCCAGCTTTCTCCGTGCAATATCACCCCGAGGCCACGCCGGGTCCTCACGACAGCCGTTACTTGTTTGACGAATTCATTGACCTGATCAATACCAATAAGCGATAATTCATTGCAATTAGCGATATTCGTAGCATTAGCATAACTGGAATTGTAATGTTCCCTGAATTGCATACAGATCGCTTTTTCCTGAAACAGATAATCGCATCTGACCAACCATTTATTTTTAAAGGACTGAGCCATCCTGATGTGATTCCGTACTATGGTGTACAATACAGGACTCTTGAGGAAACGAAAAAGCAGATGGATTTCTATGACGACCTCTGGAGGGAAAAGAAAGGAATTTGGTGGAAGATCACCGATCGTGCGACGGGCGCAAGTGTGGGGGCCTGTGGCATCAACTCGTACCAGGCCGCCCATGAAAAGGCAGAAATAGGTTTTTGGCTTTTGCCGGAGTTTTGGCGAAAGAAGATTATGTCGGAAGTATTGCCTGTTGTGATTGCCCATGTCTTCCGGCATTGGAGACTTCACCGCCTGGAAGCAGTGATCGAAGAAGGAAATGAAACCAGTTGGCGACTGGCAGAAAAACTTGGATTTAAGTACGAAGGAAAATTGAGAGAGTCGGAAATTAAGAATGGCAAACGCATAAACCTGCTGATGTATAGTTTGCTGGCAACTGAAAGGAAATAGAAAATCAAAGGGATGTATTAAATCGCAACTATGACAAAGATTGCCATCATTAATGGCCCAAATCTGAATCTCCTTGGCAAGAGAGAGACAGGTATTTACGGGAAACAATCCTTTGATGATTTTTTTGACGAAATGAAAGCATCATATCCGAATATTTCTTTTTCCTGCTATCAAAGCAATATCGAAGGTGAGCTGGTCAATGAACTGCAAAGAGTGGGATTCGATTTCGATGGAATCATTTTGAATCCTGGTGGATATACACACACTTCTGTCGCTATTGGAGACGCCATCGCGGCAATAAAAGCACCCGTTATAGAGGTACATATTTCCAATGTACATGCCAGGGAGGAATTCCGTAAGTTATCGCATGTTTCCGGTAAATCCGCGGGAAGTATAATAGGGCTCGGGCTAAAAGGTTACCAGCTTGCACTGGAATATTTGCTTTCGATTGCGCAGGATAAATAATCATTTTTCATTTCCAAAAAATTTACGCCTTTCGTTGATCGACCACACGGTTTAATTTGCCGCCTTCGCTACGCGGTACACTATTTTGATTCCTGATCGTAATACTCATGCTTAAACCGATTGAATCCTTAATTTTTTGAGCAAGCTTGTGCCGTAATGATCGAAAAATTTCCGGTTCATTTTCACTGGGGATGTCACCGGGCAATCCTTCATAGATTCTTTCATTAAGCTCAACGTGCACATCCACGTTGTCCATGGTTTGCTGTTTTGAGAGCACGATCTGGTAATGAGGTGAAAATTCCGGAAGCTCACTGATCACGGATTCGATTTGTGATGGAAAAAGATTCACTCCCCGGATGATCAGCATGTCATCTGCCCGACCCCGGATTGGCCCCATCTTGATATGCGTTCGTTTGGAATCTTTATCATAATAAAGGTTCGTTATATCATTGGTCCAGTAACGGAGGAGGGGCGTGGCTTCTTTAGTCAGCGTGGTAAGACAGAGCACGCCGGTTGCCCCTTCCGGTAAAACTTCCTTCGAAACAGGATCCACGATCTCAGGATAAAAATGATCTTCCCATATGTGGCTGCCCCTTCCTCTTTCTTCATAATCTTCCTGCGATACGCCCGGTCCGATGATCTCACTTAAACCGTAAATGTTGGTGGCAATTACATTTAATCCATTCTGTACTTCTTCGCGTATCGTTTCGGTCCACGGTTCGGCCCCGAGTACCATGTATTCCAGGTTAAGCCCGGCAGGATTGATCTTTCTTTTTTTTATTTCTTCTGTAATGGTTAATGCATATGAAGGAGTGCAGCACATTACTTCGGGCTGCATGTCGCGGAGGAGTAATAACTGCCGCTCGGTCATTCCACCTGAAACAGGGATAACTGTCATGCCCAACTTTTCAGCGCCATAATGCAATCCGAGCCCACCGGTAAACAATCCATAACCATAAGCGTTCTGCAGTTTCATGCCCGGCTTTGCTCCAGCGGCTGCTAATGACCGGGCGCATACTTCTGCAAAAATGCCGATATCATTATTTGTATAGCCGACAACAGTGGGTTTCCCCGTAGTGCCACTTGAACAGTGTATTCTTGATACCTGGTGCTGGCCTACAGCGAACAGTCCGAATGGATAGTGATCACGTAAATCAGTCTTAAATGTGAAAGGAATCTTATGCAGATCATCGATTGACCGAATCGACGCAGGATTGATACCGTGTTCTTCAAACTTTTTTCGGTAGAAAGGAATTCGTGACGTGACATATTTCACCAATTCAGTTAAGCGCTCACTTTGAAGTTTGCGCAGATAATCAACGGGCATTTGTTCGATGGAAGGCTGAAAAAACATACGCTATTTCCGGTAATCTGCAGTTACGGATTAAATTACAAACAACTTCTTAAAAATGGGTGCCAGGGTCCACAAATAGAGAGAATTTAAATGTACGACTTTCGGCAACGCCACTAGACCTCGTCATATTTTACATTTTTCTCTCTCAAAAATTCCTTGATAACATCAACATGAATACTCTGTCCCAGGTGCAGGAACGAATAATCAGACACTTTTTTTGCCTGGTTGCCGGATATGATCTCTTTGTCAACAATGTCAAATCCCAGGTGAAGATGTTTTGTTGAAAATTGCATACCGTATACAATGCCCTCCTTGTTGAATAATGGTCCGCCGCTGTGTCCTTTAAGCCCGGGAGTACTGAGTTCGATGCCATACACTTTGCTTTCATCCCCAAGAAAACGGGTGACCATTCCTTCGATAGGGAATCGGGGTGATGCTATGATTCCTTCTTTGGACCATTCAATATCATCGGCTGCCTCATTAAACAGGTAATTGCTGAATTCGGGGAAAGGAAAACCCAACCGGCATAGAAATTCTCCTTGCCTTATGAAGGAGGAATCCTTTAGAAACACAGCGTGCTTTTGATAGCGAAGAGCTCCATAATCGTTGAATTTTAAAATAGCGAGGTCGTATTTGGGATGCAAATGCGCTGTAAAGCCTGACAGGCCGTCCACACAGTCTACAAAATTATTTTTGACCTGTATGATGGATGAAGGCGTGTAATTATATTTTAATTCAAGGCCCTTCAGGTTCTGTTTATACGAACCATCGGCGCGTAACTTGTTTCGCGCTGCTTTGAAATCGAGCCACTGTTTGTTCAGCTTATCCGCGGTGATCAATATTTCCGCCACATGTTTGCAGGTTACAGCAAAGCCTTCATCGTTTACGAAAAACAAAGTGCCTGCCCCGGGGATGATCTTCTTTCCTCCATAAGTCCTAATGATCGAGTGAATGGCCCGGGTATATTGGGCGGCATTTTCTATGGCTTCAACAAACATTGAGTCTAATTAGTTTTTCTTCTTTGGCTCGTACAAATTATCACTTTTTAGCAAGAACAATTCACGCGCTTTACACAACTGGACGACGCAAAAAAAATCCCACCTGCTTTCGGGGTGGGATTGTTAATAAAGTGATTGTTTAAGGGAATATGCCTAATTCAGCGTAGCTGGTTGCAACTTTATTTATTGCAACCACGTAAGCCGCGGTTCGCATATCCGGTATATCGGGATTGTTTTTCCATTCATTCATAATCTCATGAGTGGCTCCAATCATTGTTTCCTCGAGTCCGCTGTACACAAGATCCACTTCATCGGCACCATGTACAATATATTCTTTTTCCCTGTCGAGCATTTTTCTTCCTGAAAGGACTTCCATTTGCGCTACGATGTGAGCATTGAGGTTTTCATTAAATCGTTTTTCCATCCTCCCGTAACGGACATGGCTTAGATTTTTTAACCATTCAAAATAAGAAACAGTCACACCGCCGGCATTGAGATACATATCTGGCACAACCAGGATACCATTTTTTGAAAGTATTTCATCCGCTTCCGGTGTTAACGGTCCATTGGCTGCTTCACCAATAATCTTTGCTTTAATTCGTGGCGCATTTTCTTCGTTGATCACGTTTTCTAGGGCTGCCGGTATCAGGATGTCACATTCCAGTTCCAGTGCGTCACTATTTTTCTTTAGGTTCGTGGCTCCAGAGTAATTAAGAATTGAACCCGTTTTTTTCCGGTGTTGAAAGACAGCTTCGATATCGAGGCCCTTATCACTGCAAATAGACCCTTCATATTCCGCCAACCCAATTATGTCTGCTCCTGCATCCTGGAAAAAGCGGGCCGAATGATATCCCACATTTCCCATTCCCTGTACCACGACTTTTTTCCCTTCAACACCCAATGGCATCTTTAATTTATCCATAATGTCGCTCATGTTACAGACTTCGCGCAATCCAAAAAAGACACCGAGCCCGGTTGCTTCTCTCCTTCCACGGACGCCGCCCTGTGATACCGGCTTGCCCGTGACACAACCCGATGCATCGATTTCCCCGGGGTGCATTGCGGCAAATGTATCGAGTATCCAGGCCATCTCTCTTTCACCGGTTCCATAGTCCGGGGCAGGTACGTCGGTTCCGGGGCCAATAAAATTCTTGCGGATCAATTCGGCTGTATAGCGACGGGTGATTTTTTCGAGCTCATACGCTGTATAGGTGCGCGGATTTATTTTGATGCCTCCTTTAGCTCCCCCGAACGGCACATTTACAATGGCGCATTTGAAGGTCATTAGCGCAGCAAGAGCCATTACTTCATCCTGGTTTACTTCGGCCGCAAATCGAATTCCTCCTTTGCAAGGGGTTTTATGTTGCGAGTGTTGTACGCGGTAAGCTTCTATCACTTCCACACTCCCATCGTCACGTTTGATAGGGAATTTCATTTGGTACACGGCGTTGCAGGCTTTTATCTGTTCAAGAATCCCGGGGGTCCATTTCGTGAATTTCGCGGCCCTGTCGAAGCTTTTTTCAACGGCGCCAAAAAAACTGTAATTGTCTGACATGAAACGATTTTTTATTTTTCAAATAGCACGCAATATCAATAGCAATAAGCAGCAGGCAATGATGAATAGAAAATGGGAAACAGGCTATAGCTCATCGGCGCTTAATTTTCTTTTTCGAGTTTGGTGATTTTTCTATCTAACCTCACCATATACAAAATCAATCCGGCGAGTATCGTGAGCATGACGGCTACAACAACATATATGCGGCCATTGCTTCTCATCGTATTGCCAAACGCAGATTTACCGCTTCCATTCTGCGCCAGTAATAACACGGAAAAAAGCATGCAGGCCAAAAGAAAAAAAACGTTTTTAAATTTTTGCATTCTTTGGGTTTTAAAAATGTTCACGACTAACCTATCTGTGCATCAACCTTTTTTCTTTTATCATCACCAACCTTATTTTCAACGTTGCGATCCATACACCGAGCAACGTCCAGCCAATTATGGCGGGATAAAAAACTACCCGCATGCTTCCGGCTACATCTTTGAAGTTCATCGCGGGATTACCCCCTTCACCGCCGGGGTGGAGACTGGGAAGTAACCGGGGGACTATCCAAATCGATGGGAAGAGCATCGCATAGGCAAAGATGTTATAGACCGCACTTATTCTTGCTCTTTTATCCATGTCGGTAATGGAATCGCGTAATATGAGATAGGCAAAGTATATAAGCAAGGCAATGGCGGCACCAATTAATTTCGGTTCCCTGGCAATGGCGCTAAACGAGTACTCCGGTTTGTTGGGGTCAGCCCAGGTATAGCTCATCCAAATCGAACCTGTGGCATAGCCCAATATCCCAAACACAATCCCAACAACAACAAATTGGCGTGAATAAATATCATATTTAGGATCCAGGGTGCGCAGGTAACGGACTGCATGAACCACGGAAATTGTAAAAAGTATCATCATGGAGAACCACATGCATACGTGAAAATATAGATTACGTATGGTTTCATCCAAAGCAGGAAGTTCAGGAACTTTCATCAGCAGGCCGCCCGTAAATGTATAAACAAGTAAGAGGACGCTTAGAATTTTCCACCAGGATTTATACATGTAGTTTTTTTCATTGGTCATGGCTTGCTGTTGTTAGTAGGTAAAGTGGAGCAAAATTAAGGTGGGGCTTTTAATTCCTTTGTATTTTTTCCATAACTATAAATGAGATTGATTGGCCTTATAATTTTTATCAAAGGCTTAATACCGATAAATGCTTTTCAATAAAATGGGATTTAGGCTTGTTTTTATCAAAGGCGGTAAGAACAGCAACCAAATAAATTAATAAACAGCCCCATAAAAGGTGGCTCTTTAATCCTTCCATAAAAAAGGAAACAGTATAACAGCAAGCAATATTACCATTAGATCCAGTGCAATAAGCAGCAAAATATCGGTGGCGTGGATTTTCAACACGGGATTAAAAGCAGCATTCGATAACTGCATCAGTAATATCAGTTGCGGGATGATCAGGGGAAATCCCAACACTGCCATGATTGCGGCATTCTGCTGCGCCCTTGCCGCAATTGCAGCGAGGAAGGTAAAAACAAGACTCAGGCTCCAACCTCCCAATAATACAAGACCGATAAACACTCCGGCATTTTCCATGGGGTTTCCCAGAAAGAGACTAAACAGTAATACGCTAAGCAGGCTCATTCCCAGCATGAGCAAAGAGTTGAACAACAGTTTTGCAAGAACAAAACTCGTCGGGGAAGCAATAGAGTAAAAATAGAGCATCCTGCCCCGGCTTTCCTGCAAAAAGCTTTTAGCCACTGCGTTGATACAAATAAACAATTGAATTACCCAAAACAAGCCATTCCAAACCTTGCTTTCAGGCTCGTCAATAGCCATAAATAATACAAAAATGGTCGCACCGATGTAAAGCAATATGCCATAAAAGCTGTACTGCTGTCTTATTTCCAGCAATAAATCTTTTTTAAAGAGCGTGTATATGCGCGTGGTTAGCCCGATGGGGAAAATTTTGTTGCGAAAATAATACTTAATGTGCGTGGATAATGTCCTATTTTGCCTGTTACAAAAGCCCGGCATGTTAAAAACAATCCCATCCTTTTCAACTCTATTCATCCTGTTTTCCATCGTTGTTATTTCTTCCTGCAAAAACTCCGGTTCAGCGAAGGGTGTGGTTTTAACGTTCAATCCTGAAACAGGCAAGCGGTACAGCTACGACATCAACTGGGATACTGATCAAAAGGTTATGGACAGAAATGATAAGATCAACCTGCAAGGCAACCTTTCTTTCGAAGTGATTTCAAACGATGGTACTGTCAAAACGTTAAAAGGCGAGTATCGCAGATTCCGGCTTTATATGAAAATTATGGATCTTGAAATGGATATAGATACAGACAAACCGGTGGATTCAGTATCAGAAAGTGAAAGTATGGAAGGAATGATGCACCGCCTGTTTTCTAAAATAAAAGGAAGCTCTTTTATTATGAAGGTCGATGAGAAAGGTAATATAAAATCGGTAACGGGATTCGATGAAATAATAAACGGTATCGTAGGCCCGGCCGGTCTGAACGAAGAAATGGAAGTACAAATGAAAGCATCATTAAAGGATCAGTTCAGTGAACAGGAGCTGAAAAATCAGCTTGCGCCTGTGTTTGTAATTTTTCCCGACCGGGCAGTTAAACAAGGTGACAGCTGGGAAAGAAAGTATGGAATTACAGGAAAGGTTTCCGCTGACTTTACCACTACATACACGGTAACACAAGTAGAAGGCGATCACGTAACGTTGGATGCAAAGTCCGTTATTGGACCAGCCCGCGAAGGGATGCAAGTAAACGGAAAGCAATCCGGAAATCTACTTGTAAACAGCAAAACAGGTTTGGTTCTGAGTGCAGCGTTTAAGCAGGAAATGAAAACTAATGCGAATGACCTACAGGTAACGATAAATGGCGCAGGCAAGGTTACCGGCAGCGAAGGAAACTAAACCACGGACACATAATTAATTTTTTTCATTATAACATATTCTGCATCGGGGCTCATAGGCATCTGTGGCCCCCAGCATTACCTGGTCCTCATTCGGGATTTTACGATAAGAATAGTTAGCGATATTTCCGCATCGTACGCAAATAGCGTGAAGTTTGGTAACATAATCAGCCTTGGCCAGCAAAAAGGGCATCTGGCCGAATGGTTTACCCGTAAAATCCATGTCGAGCCCGGCGACAATCACGCGTATGCCATGATAAGCCAGCTGATCGCAAACATTGGGTAATTCATCATCAAAGAATTGGGCCTCATCAATGCCGATCACATCAACATCCTGCGCCATCAGCAATATTTTTTGAGAATTATCAATCGGAGTGGATTGTATTTCGTTGGTATCATGTGATATGATCCTGATTTCATCATACCGGATGTCAATAGCTGGCTTGAATATCTCGACCTTCAGATTCGCAATCTTTACTCTCTTTAAACGACGGATCAATTCCTCTGTTTTGCCACTAAACATCGATCCACAGATCACTTCAATCCATCCGCGTCGCTCCCCGCGGATACTGGGTTCAATAAACATTGTTAAGATTTTAATTTCCCAAGCTCGAAATCAATTTATTGGCAAACAGTTTGTACTTTTAGAATACTGATTTCCGGATAGCGGTCAAAAGTAGCAAAATGGAACGAATAGAAATCTTGATATCCAAATTAAGTGAACAATACCAACAGAAAGCTTCTTCTGAACAAATGCTGGTCACGCTCCAGCTTATACAAAATGAGTTGACCAAACAGCAGCACACAAACAAGACTTTGGGAACGTCAAAAGTATCGGTGGTAATGCCTTCGATGATGAAGATTGATGCTTCCCTCTACGAAAAGTATGCACCGAAAGCTGCAGAGCAACCTATTGTCCGCGAAGTAAAGGAGACGGTATTAGTAGATGACAAATCCGTTTCCATCGTAAAAGAAAATGGCCAGCTTGATATCGTCTTTGATCCAATGGTAGAAATACCCACGCTTTCGCACCAGTTAAAAAACAAAGGTTCGGATGGGCAGCCGGAATCACTAAATGACCGGCTAAGAAATGGCAGGGCAGAATTGGTGGAAGTATTAAAAGAAACTCCGATAAAGGACCTTCGTAAGGCGATCGGCATCAACGATCGTTTCTTATTTATTAATGACCTGTTCCGGGGTGATGAAGCGATGTATGAACGCAGCATTAAAACAATCAACAGTTTTAATATTTATCCCGAAGCCGAATACTGGATCAGCCGCGAATTAAAAGTAAAGCTCGGATGGAATAACGATTTGCCCGCCGTTGCACATTTCGATCAACTGGTCAAAAGACGTTTCTCCTGAATGAATTGAGTTATTTTTTGCGTCGCTCCTTTGTTAGCATAGACATATTCTTTTGATTTGCTGCAACTGTTCAAATATTCATTTTGATCCTGCAACAACTTCTGTAGCGCCATTGTACATTCATGCACGTTTCTGATACTGACGGCGCCACCAATTGCAACAAGGTCAATTGCTTCATTGAATTTTCCATAAGCGGGACCAAATAATACAGGTTTGCCAAACACGGCCGCTTCAAGAGTGTTATGTATGCCTTTTCCAAATCCTCCGCCTACGTAAGTGACATAGGCATATTTGTAAAGACGTGAAAGCATGCCGATACTGTCGATGATAAGAACGTTTGAATTTGGCGTTGGGAGAAGACCCGTTGCTTTATATTGGGAATACAGTAATGAGCCGGGAAATTGATCCTTCAGACCGGAGATGCGATGCTTGCTTATTTCATGTGGCGCTATAACAAGTTTCAAAGATGGATCATTGATTGCCTGTAATGACCCACGCAGCACGTCTTCATCCTTTGGCCAGGTGCTCCCGGCAATAATGTTTTTACTGTTCCTTAAAAATTCTTCAATACCCTCAATCGTTGAAGCACTTTCTGCAATTTCAATCACCCTATCGAATCGCGTATCGCCTGCTACGCTTGTTTTGCCTGATTGATTAATCGTTTCAAGAAGCTGCATAGATGACTGGTTCTGCACGAAGAGATGAGTGAAGAAAGTTAGCATCTTACGCTGAAGACCACCATACCATTTGAAGAAAGGAGCATCTTTACGAAATAAGGCCGACACCATTAGCAAGGGAATATTTCTTTGTTTGATTTCCCGCAGATAATAATACCAGTATTCATATTTTACAAAAATGACCAGCGAAGGATTTACAATCTCCAAAAAACGTTGTGCATTTCGCGGGCTATCCAAAGGCAGGTAACAAACGTAGTCCGCACCTTTATAATCTTTCCTGATCTCATACCCGGAAGGCGAAAAAAAGGTCAGAAGGAATTTGTAATTCGGATACTGCACTTTCAATTTTTCAAGGAGTGGGCGGCCCTGCTCAAATTCACCTAACGAGGCGCAGTGCATCCAGACAAAAGAAGCTTCTTTCATGTTATAATTTTCAATGTGCTGATTCGACGAGCCGACAAGCTGCAGTTGTCTTAGTTCATGCTGTAATTGTTCCAATAAACCCTTTCTGCCACTCAACCATTTTTTTGCTTTAACGCTAAACAGCGCGGTAATACGAATTCCGGCTTTATAAAGGAAAAGAAAAACATTATAAATAAAGAGTCCCAAACGGATGAATTTATGTTGATAGCTGGTAAGAAGCTTGAAAGTAATATACAGGATGGCAAAAGTAAAGTCAAACAATGAAACTAGTCGCATTTTACTATTTTTGCGCGGCCATAAGAATGTAGCCGGGAAAGTGGGTCAGACGTCCATTCGAAAGAAATCAACGAAGAATTAAACGCATTCGGCCCCACTGATATGTTAACTGAAACAATGCAAAATATTCCCATGCGACCTGTACAGATGGTGGATACCAAAACGCAGTATCAAAAAATAAAGTCGGAAGTGGACAGTGCTGTAATACAGGTTATGGAAAGCTCTGCCTTTATTAACGGAAAAGCGGTACACGACTTTGCCGGCCGCCTTTCGGATTACCTTAAAATAAAACATGTAATTCCGTGCGCTAATGGCACCGATGCGCTGCAGATCGCAATGATGGCGCTTGATCTCCAACCCGGCGATGAAGTGATCACCCCTTCATTTACCTACATTGCGACCACTGAAGTTATTGCCCTGCTGCGATTGACGCCGGTTTTTGTGGAAGTGGATCCGAAAACTTTTTGCATCGACCCGTCCGAATTGAAAAAGGTGATCACGCCGAAAACAAAGGCAATTGTCCCGGTTCACTTATACGGCCAGGCAGCACCCATGGAAGAAATTATGAACATTGCCCGCAGTCACAACCTTTATGTGATCGAGGACAACGCGCAGGCTATTGGATGTGACTATACTTTTTCTGATGGCAAAAAGAAGAAGACCGGTACTATCGGTCAGATAGGTGCGACTTCCTTTTACCCTTCTAAAAATCTTGGAGCGTTTGGTGACGGTGGCGCTATGTTCACCGATGACGATGATTTGGCAGGAAAATTAAAAATGATTGCCAATCATGGGCAAAGCCGGAGGTATTACCACGACATAGTCGGATGTAATAGCCGCCTCGATTCTGTACAGGCCGCGATCCTGGATATAAAATTGAAACACCTGGATGAATATAATGCTGCGAGGAGAAAGGCCGCGGCATATTATGACAAAGCGTTTGCTGGTCATCCAAAGATCCAGGCTCCTCTCAGGGCCCCTTATTCAAATCATGTGTTTCATCAGTATACCCTTTTGATCGAGGATGGAGACAATTCGGCTCAAATGAGATTTAAATTAAATGAATATTTGGCGGGTCATAACATTCCTTCGATGATTTATTACCCTGTGCCTGGTCATCGCCAGAAAATGTTTGAGCACTTCGCTGTAAATACCGTTGCAATGCCAGTTACCGATTGGCTGACTGAAAGAGTGATTTCACTTCCTATTCATACCGAACTTGATGAGGAACAATTACAATTTATCACGTCGAAGGTGCTCGAATTTTTTAAATCCTGATGTTTATTAATAAATCAAAGTATCGATGAATATTGCAGTCGTAGGTACAGGTTATGTAGGGTTAGTTACAGGTACCTGTTTTGCGGAAACCGGCAATTCGGTTACCTGTGTAGATATAGACATTAAAAAGATCACGAAACTTCAGAGTGGGGAGATCACAATTTATGAACCGGGCCTGGAAAAAATATTTCTTCGGAACCTGAAAGAAGAAAGGCTTTTTTTTACCACCAGCCTGGCGGAAGGCATCAAAGATGCATCGATTGTTTTTCTTGCGCTGCCGACGCCACCCGGCGAAGACGGTTCGGCGGATTTGAAATATGTACTGGGTGTTGCTGATGAATTAGGCAGGCTCATCGAACCGGGCGACTATAAAGTAATTGTCGACAAAAGCACCGTTCCTGTAGGCACTTCAGAAAAAGTCCGGGAAGTTATTCTCAAAAGCGCTACCAGCGTGTTACCCAAAGGCATGAGCCTGGCGAGTTCTTTCGATGTCGTTTCTAATCCTGAATTTTTACGCGAAGGTGTAGCCGTGGAGGATTTTATGAAACCTGACCGCGTCGTCGTGGGCAGCAGTTCAGAAAGGGCCCAAAAACTGGTTGCGCAATTATTCGCTCCTTTTGTGCGCCAGGGCAACCCGATTATCTTTATGGATGAACGATCCGCTGAATTGACGAAATATGCGGCCAATTCATTTCTCGCGACCAAAATATCATTTATGAACGAAATCGCGCAGCTGTGCGAGCTGATGGGTGCAGATGTGGACATGGTCCGACGTGGAATTGGCAGTGATGAACGAATTGGAAAAAGATTTTTGTTTCCGGGCATTGGCTATGGCGGCAGTTGTTTCCCTAAAGATGTGCATGCTTTGGTAAATTCCGCGAACGAGGTCAAATACGACTTTAAGATATTGAATGCCGTCATGAAAGTGAACGAGAATCAAAAGCTCCACCTCCTGCCAAAGATTAAACGGTATTTTAATAATAACATCAAAGGAAAACATTTTGCATTGTGGGGACTTGCCTTCAAACCAAATACGGATGATATTCGCGAGGCGCCGGCACTTCATATGATTGAAGCATTATTGAAGGAAGGGGCCACGGTGGCGGCATTCGACCCGGAAGCAATGAATAATGTGCAGCAGTTGTTGGGTGATAAAATTGAGTATGGCGCGAATCAATATGAGGTTTTGAAAGATGCTGACGCGCTCATAATCGCAACTGAGTGGAATGAATTCCGTACACCGGATTTCTTAAAAATAGTAAATAACCTGAAAAGCAAAGCTATTTTTGATGGCCGGAATCTTTTCGACGTTGCTGCAATAAAAGAGCTTGGGTTTCACTATGAAAGTGTAGGAAGGACTCCCGCAAAAACTTCCGTTTGATTTAGGAATGTAAATCCTGTACCATATTTTTATATTAAATTTTGAAAATTAAATCCTGGTAATGACAAAACCAAGTGAACGGAATAGTTCGGAATCCAATTCTAACGAAAAAAGAAGAAAAGTTCTTATCACGGGAGCTGCCGGTTTTTTAGGATCTCACCTTTGTGATCGTTTTATCAAAGAAGGCTATGACGTGATAGGAATGGACAACCTGATTACCGGCGATCTTAAGAACATAGAGCATCTGTTCAAACTGGAGCGTTTTGAATTTTATCATCACGACGTCACTAAGTTCATACACGTTCCCGGTAACCTGGATTTTATACTTCACTTCGCGTCGCCGGCAAGTCCGATCGATTATTTAAAGATCCCAATTCAAACTTTGAAAGTGGGTGCTATGGGCACACATAATTGCCTGGGGCTTGCCAAAGCTAAAAATGCAAGAATGCTGGTCGCATCCACCAGTGAGGTTTACGGCGACCCGCTTGTCCATCCTCAAAAAGAAGAATATTGGGGCAATGTAAATCCCGTTGGCCCACGCGGTGTATACGACGAAGCCAAGCGTTATATGGAATCCATAACTATGGCTTATCATACGTTTCACCAGGTCGACACGAGGATTGTTCGCATTTTTAATACCTATGGGCCAAGGATGAGATTGAATGACGGACGGGCGCTGCCTGCTTTCATTGGCCAGGCGTTGCGCGGAGAGGACCTCACCATTTTTGGCGATGGATCGCAAACGAGAAGTTTTTGTTTCGTGGACGATCTCGTTGAAGGTATTTATCGTTTACTGCATAGTGATTATCATTTGCCGGTTAACATAGGTAATCCCAATGAAATATCGTTAAAGGATTTTGCTGAGGAGGTACGTGCACTCTCCGGCAATAAAGCAGGCATAACCTATAAACCATTGCCGGTTGATGACCCCAAACAACGACAGCCGGATATAAGTAAGGCAAAAAAGCTTTTGGGATGGGAGCCAATCGTGAGCAGGGCAGACGGCTTGAAGATCACATATGAGTATTTCAAATCACTGCCACAGGAAGAGTGGAAAAGACTGCCCAAAGAATTTGTGAGCAGGAGGTAGTAGTGGATACTGGATAGTGGATGCTGGATACTGGATGCTGGTCACTGCGAGTGCGGAGCGCGAAGCAGGATGCTGGGTGCTGGCGAAATTTAAACTAATAGACTTTAAACTTTACACCTTTAATGTATCAGGAACTAGTTGACAAAAAAGAAAAATTAGCGGTGATTGGCTTGGGTTATGTGGGCTTACCTATTGCGCTGGAGTTTGCGAGAAGGCTTTCCGTTATTGGCTTTGATATCAATGCAAAAAGGGTGGAAATGATGAGGGCGGGAATTGATCCGAGCAACGAACTGGAAAGGGAAGCGTTCGACGGATGCGATATTGTGTTTACTGACTCATTGGATGTACTGCGTGAGGCGAAATTCTTTATTGTAGCTGTTCCTACACCGGTGGATGAACATAATGTGCCGGACCTGGTTCCTGTAATCAGAGCATCTGAGACCATCGGAAAGGTGATTAAGAAGGGTGACTATGTCGTTTTTGAATCTACAGTTTATCCGGGTTGTACTGAAGAGGATTGCCTTCCGGTAATCGAAACGTTGTCCGGTTTAAAAAATATCACTGATTTTAAATTAGGTTATTCTCCGGAACGCATTAATCCGGGTGATAAGAACCATACGCTGGCAACAATTGTGAAAGTTGTTTCAGGTTGTGACCGTGAATCATTGAACATAATCGCAAAAGTTTATGAGCTGGTGGTGAAAGCCGGGGTGCACAGGGCATCTTCCATCAGGGTGGCCGAGGCCGCAAAAATCATAGAGAATACACAACGTGATCTCAACATTGCCCTGATGAATGAATTGTCTATCATTTTTGACAAGATGGACATCAACACATACGAGGTGTTGGAAGCTGCGGGTACCAAGTGGAATTTCCTGAAGTTTCAGCCGGGTTTAGTCGGTGGTCATTGCATCGGCGTAGATCCGTATTACCTGACACATAAGGCCAACGAGCTTGGATATAAATCACAGGTTATCCTTGCAGGCCGTACGATCAATGATGATATGGCCAATTATGTAGCTCAAAAAACAGTGCAACACATCATCAAGACCGTTGGAGATGTAAAGGCTGCCCGCGTGTTGATAAAAGGTGCCACTTTTAAGGAGAATGTCAGTGATATACGGAATTCAAAAGTTGCTGATGTGGTAAGAGCGCTCAAGGCATTTTATGTAAATGTAGATGTAGAAGATCCTTATGCGAATTCGGACGAACTGAAACATGAATATGGATTTGGACTGGCGGAAACGATTGGCAACGAATATGATGCAGTTATCGTTACCGTTCCGCACGCGGACTACGTTGGTCTTGATGATGCCTACTTTTCGTCTATCTCGAAACCGCATGCCCTGGTGGCTGATCTGAAAGGTCTTTACCGGAATAAAATAATAAACAGAAAATACTGGAGTTTATAATTATGCCATTTATTACAACAGAATTGCCGGGGTTGCTGGTGTTTGAACCGAAAGTATTTGAAGACAGCCGTGGCTATTTTTTTGAATCGTACAATGAGAATATTTTCCAGCAACAGGGAATCCAATGTCACTTTGTGCAGGACAACCAATCCTCTTCATCCTACGGAGTGATACGGGGTTTGCACTACCAATTAAATCCACATGCACAAACCAAGCTTGTTCGTGTGCTTGCCGGAAGGATTCTTGATGTTGCTGTCGATGCCCGAAACGGATCCCCTACCTACGGCAGGTACTTTTCAATTGAATTGTCATCAGACAATAAAAAACAGCTGTTGGTGCCAAAGGGCTTCGCCCATGGATTTTCAGTTTTGAGCGAACGTGCAGAGGTTTTATATAAATGTGATGGATTTTATAATAAGGAAAGCGAGGGTGGGTTTCGCTTTGATGATCCCGCGTTGAATATCGACTGGCAAATCCCCGCTAACAATGCAATTATTTCGGATAAAGACAAGATTTTACCTTTTCTGGAGGCAGTTAAAACCAACTTTGAATATCAAGATTGACAGCGATGAGCAAAAAGATCTTAGTTACGGGTGCAAATGGGCAATTGGGTATGGAGTTGCAACAGCTCGCACCGAAATATCCCGATTTTGATTTTGTCTTCACTACCCGTGAACAGCTACCGCTTGATGATGTTACGTCGATCGACCGCATCATCTCCCGGCATAATCCACAATATTTAATAAACTGCGCCGCTTATACCGCTGTGGACAAGGCAGAATCTGAAAAGGACCTGGCATATGCGGTGAATGCAACGGCTCCGGGCATAATGGCGGCTGCCTGCAAAAAGAACAATGTTCAATTTATTCATGTTTCTACCGATTATGTTTTTAATGGAAATGGAACTTCACCGTATAAAGAAGATGACAAAACCGATCCCGTAAATTATTATGGGGCTTCCAAGCTGGAGGGAGAGAAGATGGTTATTGAAAATGATCCCGGCGCCATCATAGTTCGCACGGCATGGGTGTATTCAGAGTTTGGCAAAAATTTTGTCAAGACCATGATTCGATTGATGACGGATAAAGAGCAAATTGGTGTCGTGAGTGATCAGTATGGAACACCCACATATGCGGCTGACCTTGCGGAAACAATAATGAAAATAATTTCAACTTTTGAAAACCCCACTCACCACTCACCGCTCACCACTTACAGCGGTATTTATCATTTCAGCAATGAAGGCCAGATCACCTGGCACGATTTCGCGCTGGCTATCAAAGAGTTTACTGCCAGCAATTGCAGGGTAAATGCTATTCCTACGGCAGAATATCCCACGCCGGCCAAAAGACCCGCGTATTCTGTACTCAATAAAACGAAGATCCGGGACGCTTTTAATATTCCAATCAAAGATTGGAAAGCAAGCCTTAAGATTTGCCTGGATAAAATAAAAAATGCTCCAAAATAAGGGGAGCATTTTAATTGATTTTCTGGTTGGCGCCGCGAACGCCAGTCCTTAAAAAGCAAACGATAATCCTCCAAAATAGTTGTTGACGGCCGCGGGGTTGTAATATCTTTTTCCAAATGCATTGATATCATTTCCCAGGCTGTATTTTTCGTTCAGCAAGTTATCACTGCCTGCAAATACCTCGATCGCGGTCCTGGCACCGAGCGGTTTTCTCCAGCTGATCTTGGCCATCAAAAGGGTATACGATTTCGCATACTCATCATTGGCATCATTTAGCGGAATTTTTGAAGTAAAATTGATGCTGGTGAATAGACTTATTCCCCACGACGTAGTTAAGTCAACACCGGAAACAGATACTGATTTTGGTACGCCTGTAAGCTCATTCCCGGAAAAATCGGAGGAACCAACAACGTAATCTGTGAATTTGAAATTGTTGTAAGTATAGCTCGACCAAATGCGCAAATGACTAATGACCGCCGATGGTTTATTGATGGCATTAAATGCGGCTTTTAATTCCAGGCCTTTTTGATCAGTGCCGCCCGCATTGACAAAATATTCTGCACCGTTGCTGTCGAGTCTTCTTACAATAGCCTGTTCTAATTTGAAATAGTAAAGCGCAGCGTCTGCTTCAAACCGGTTGTTAGCGGATTCAACGTGAACACCTGCTTCATAATTCCAGCCAAATTCAGGCTGCAGCTCCGTATTTACATTGCCATCCGAGGAGCGGATCTCGGCCAGTGTCGCAGGTGAAAAACCTTTGCTTACTGACACATATCCTGAAAAAGTATTTGTGAATGGATAAAGTAATGCGATTCGCGGAAGAAACTGCTGGTCAAATTTCTTTTTCTTTTTTTCATCATCGATTCCTGTGAGCCTCTTGTAATGATATACATAACTATTAGTGCTCGCACCAGCCTGTATCAACAGCCTCTTGCTGAGCTGCCATTCTGCCTGTACAAACGGAAACCATTGCCGCACCCACAACCTGTCTTTTGCCTGTACCGTGTCCGGCACGCCTTCTTTGTTTCCATAATTGTCGATTGCGGCTTCTCCGTATTGCCATTCAAGTCCACCAATTAGTTTAAAATCATTTTGGCCGTATTTAACATCATATACAAACTTGCTTCTTATGCTAACATTGTTCTCATTGCGCTTTTCATAGTTTGTGATAAACGGATTTTTAAAACCGGTATGAGAATACGATAAGGATGTCACGTTGGTCCAGTATTTATTGAATACATGGGTGTTGCTCAGCCCTGAAAAGAAAGTTTTATTATAGATGGCTGCCTTCTGGCTAACCGCTATCGCTCTTGCCTGCCTGGGATTCTGTTCCATTTGTGCGAGTGTCAATCCGCCTGGTGTTTGGTAATATATGTCGGCATACATCAGGAGCATCTCAAGTTTGTCCTTTTGAGATAACCTAGTGTTCCCGTTCAATTGTACAACATCCCTTCGGAGTTCACTGTTATCCCGGTAGCCATCAGATTGCAAATGACTTTGCGTAAAAGAAGACGTAAACTTATTGTCCCTGTATTTCCATTGTGCCTGTTCTCCAAAAGTGTTATATGAACCAGCATTCAATTGCACCCGAAATCGATTATCCTTTGCGGAATTATCGGTTGGCAATATTGATAACTCATCAGTATGCATGACTACCACGCCACCTGTGTTCGCGCCATATAAACTCCCCCCGGGTCCTTTCAGCACCTCTATTGCTGAAACAGTATTGGGATCAACCAGGTTTAAGTAAGTGTTTCCACCTGCATCTGTGAACGGCATATCGTTCCAATACACTTTTATATTGCGTACTCCAAAAGGAGAACGGAGCAAGCTACCCCTGATGTTTAACCGGTAGCTTCCGGGTGACCTTTCCTCCATGCGAACACCTGAAAGTGTATTTACCGAAGGCAATAAAGAAACATTGGAATATCGTTGCATGTCTTTGCCGGTAACGAGGCCAATCGCAACGGGTGTTTCAAGCAGGGATCGGCCAGATTCGTAGCCTTTGATCACTACAGGACTAAGTGTAAGAACGGAATCTTTTTGAGTAGCGTGGTTCTCGTCCTGGGCGAATACCGTGAAGGGAAGCATCAATAGGAAGAGGATAAACAGTTTCATAATGGTTATTGATTTTGGTCTTGTTCCTGGTTCGAGGCACAAAAATACCATTGTTCTTTGTTTTTATTAAAGTGTTTTTTAATAATATCCCCGATTCCGGTTACAAGAGCCTGCAACCTGGTGATTGCTCCAGCATCTGTATTCCTTCATTTTTGGAAATAATAAAATCTTCCAACAATCACTAAAAAAAAGACATCAAATGAAAACAGTATTTATTGCAATGACAATTTTAATGTTACTATCCTTTGCGACAGACAGACTGATCGGGCGCTGGGAAACTAAACCTTCCGAAAACGGAAATGTAACCGGCGTAGTATTTAAACCGGACAGCAGTTTTGAAGGATATGTTAACCGGAAACCGTTCGTGAGCGGCAAATTTGTGTTTCATGACAGCATTTTCACTTTTACCGACAATGGATGTGACGGGAAACAGGGCATCTATAAAATTGTGTTTTTCAGTAATGGCGATTCCCTTCGGTTTGTACCGATCAATGATAGTTGTGCCCAACGCAGAGAAGGGATGAGCAGGCTTATTATGGGAAGAGTAAAATAATTGTACCGGTATGAAACAATATTCTGTATACGGTATCGCCGGTATTGCGACAGTACTTATTGCCCTGTCATTTACAAATATAGAACCGGGCAATAAGGCCGAGCTGGGAAAATTGCTATTCTTTGATCCTATTCTTTCCAAAGACAAAACTATTAGTTGCGCCAGTTGCCATAAACCTGAATTCGCTTTTGCCGACACGGCAACAGTAAGCAAGGGCGTTGAGGGTAAAAGGGGAACCCGCAATTCACCAACCGCCATGAATGTAATGTTACGTCGCCCATTTTTTTGGGATGGCCGTGCAAAAACGCTGGAGGAACAGGCATTGGCGCCCATTGAAAATCCTGTTGAAATGAATCTTCCGCTGGATTCGGCCATACAAAGATTGCAAATTAGCCGTGCGTACAGGGACTATTTCAAAAGAATATTCGACAGTGAACCAAGCAAGGAAACCGTAGCCGCAGCCATTGCTGCTTTTGAAAGGACCCTGGAAACGAGCGACAGTCCCTTTGATAAATGGAAGTTTTATGATGATAGTAATGCAGTAAGCGCAACGGTGAAAAAAGGATTTGAAATATTTAACGGGAAAGGCAAATGCAGCAAATGTCACTTTGGAGCAGACTTCACGCAGAATGATTTCCGGAATATCGGGTTGTTTAATGGAAAAAATTTAAATGATAGCGGACGAATCATTGTATCCGGCAGGAAAGAAGATCTCGGAAAATTCAAAACACCTTCTCTTCGAAATGTTTCAGTGACGGGCCCGTACATGCACAATGGGATGTTTAAAACACTTAAGCAGGTAATTGATTTTTACAATGAGCCGGAAAAGGCAGTCTCCAATTCAATTAACAGAGACAGTTTGCTCGCCAAACCTTTTGGACTCACACTAAAAGAAAAAAATGAATTAGAGATGTTCCTATTTTCGCTGACAGATCAAAAATTTGTAAATACAAATGCAGCGAAGCCGGTATCGTTCCGGAAAAAATAAATTTGCAATTGATTTTCCAGTTTAGGATTTCGATTGAAACATGCAGACCTTACAAATTAATTACGCGAAACTTTATCTCTCCTATCTTTATTTCCCGGATAGAATTCTAAAATTAAAGGGAATGAAAAATGGATGCTTAACAATGGTCCTCATCTTGCTTGCGCACAGCGTATGGCCGCAGGCAGATATTGTAGTGAGTGAGAACGGGCGTTATTTAAAGTATAAAAATAGCGGGAAGCCATTTTTCTGGATGGGCGATACTGCGTGGGAACTTTTTCACCGCCTGAGCCGCGAAGAAGCTGATAAATACCTCAGCACAAGGGCGAGCCAGGGATTTAATGTGGTGCAGGCAGTGGCACTGGCCGAGCTGGATGGATTAAACACTTCTAATTATTACGATGAGAAACCGCTGGTCGAAAATAATCCGGCAAAACCGAACAATGCGTATTTCGAGCACATAGACTGGATCATCAAAAAAGCTGCGGAATATAAAATTCACGTCGCATTGTTGCCCACGTGGGGTGACAAAGTTTATAAAGATAAATGGGGCGCCGGACCTGAAATATTTAATGAGGATAATGCCAAAATGTTTGGAGCATGGATCGGTAACAGGTATAAAAAGGATTCAAATATTATCTGGGTAATGGGTGGAGACCGCAATCCCCGGAATGATAGCGACGTGAAAATTTGGCGATCAATGGCCCTCGGAATCGAAGAAGGTACCGGCGGAAACATGAATGCGTTAATAACCTTTCATCCGCAACCAAATTCAGTAGAAGAGGCTGGTTCTTCGAAGTGGTTTCATAATGACTCCTGGCTTGACTTTAACATGTTTCAAACCGGGCATTGCCGTGAGAATAATATTTGGGACAGAATAAAAGTTGCATATGACAAGAAGCCTGTCAAACCGGTATTGGATGGTGAAACTATCTATGAAGACCATCCCGTTTGTTTCAATGCCCGTGATCTCGGCATTTCCAGTGCGTATGACGTTCGCAAGCACGCGTATCTTTCTGTTTTTTCCGGCAGTTTCGGTCATACCTATGGTTGCCACGACGTGTGGCAAATGTATGCACCGGGTCGTACGCCCGTAAATGGCCCCCATTTCTATTGGTATGATGCATTGGATTTGCCGGCAGCGAATCAAATGAGATTCCTTCGCAGGCTAATCGAATCACGGCCGATGGAGGAACGCGTGCCCGACACAGGGTTGATTACAGATCCTTTGCACGAGCATGACCACATTCAGGCGACCAGGGGAAAAGGATATGCTTTTATCTATACGTCGCAGGGCAAGGAAATGAGTATTGTGATGGGAAAAATTACCGGCGAATCAATTGTTGCGACATGGTATAATCCGCGAAACGGTGAAACAAAGGAAGCGGGAAGATTTAAAAACAGGGGCCAACTAAAGATAAAGGCGCCTTCCACAGGATATGGACAGGATTGGGTGCTGATATTAGATGACGCGGACAAAAATTATAAATTACCAAATTGATTTTCGGGGTCCATTTCAAATAAAAAGGGACAAACCGAATATTAGAGTCTGTCCCAATCGTTGAGCTACTAGGATTCGAACCTAGACAGACAGAACCAAAATCTGTAGTGCTACCATTACACCATAGCTCAATCCGAAATACCTTTGATTCAGCAGAAATTGACCTTCATCAAAAGGAGTGCAAAAATAGGGTTTGAGTGCTTTTCCCCCAAATGGTTTTTAAAAAGATGACAGCAATTAACTTACTGTCAATTAAAGGCTAACAGCCGAGAGCTTTTCCTGTTTCTCCTCTTTTTCCTTCAATTCGCTGATCTTATCCAATGCCCGGGCCACAACATCGCACATAATCGTAACAAGACTGCCGGGTTTAGAGTTTAAATATGCATAGTCAATTGCCTCGTCTTCATTTGGAATGACAACGGTAGGGATGTTTGGATTTACTTTGTCAATCCCTTGTTTTAAAAGAGTTATGATCTCATCGGCAGTGCGGCCACGAAGATTCCGGTCACAACGGATAATGATTTCATTGAAATATTGGGCGGAGATAACGCCAAGTTCTCGTATATCTTCATCCCGGCGATCGCCCGTACCGCTGATGATGCCAACCCGGTTTGAATAATCCAGCTTACTTACGAAATCACAAAGCAGCTTTAGACCATGGGGATTATGTGCAAAGTCGGCAAGGAAAGTGAGGTTCTTAAAATGGAAAAAGTTGAGTCGTCCGGGTGTTTGAGCAGAAGACGGCAAGAATGTCAATAGTCCCTGGCGGATATCCTCAATCGTGATGTCGCGATATAAATAGGTTGCGAGAACGGCGGGAAGCGTATTGGAAATATTGTGCCCGGCCTTTCCTCCAAAAGTGACCGGTATATCTTTTACCGCGGCCACCCTGATTTTCCATGTACCCTTCATGATGCTGATATAGCCATTTTCAAACACAGCCGCCAAGCCACCATTGGCACAATGTTTCCTGACCCGTGGATTTTTTTCATCCATGCTAAATAATGCGACGTTACAACTAAGGTCATCTTTCATCTTATAAACAAGATCATCATCAGCATTAAGTACAGCATAGCCGTGAGGAAAAACCGTCTCGGGGACCACAGCTTTTAATCTTGCCATTTGTTCGAGCGTATTAATCCCTCCAAGTCCCATGTGATCGGCTGCCACATTAGTAACGATAGCCACATCACAGTTTTGAAACGCGAGCCCCGATTTTAGTATGCCGCCCCTCGCACATTCCAACACTGCAAAATCAACGGTCGGATCTTTTAACACGAAGGCAGAACTGATCGGGCCCGTGCAGTCTCCTTTCATCATCATCTGGTTTTGGATATAGACACCATCTGAAGTTGTGTATCCCACTTTTCTTCCCGCGCTTTTTGCAATGTGTGCGGCTAAACGAGTCGTCGTTGTTTTGCCATTTGTGCCCGTAATAGCGATGATCGGAATGCGACCGATACTACCTTTTGGAAAAAGCATGTCGACAACGGGCTCAGCAGCATTCCTTGGTAAACCTTCTGAGGGATCAATATGCATGCGAAAACCGGGAGCGGCATTTACTTCAAGTATGGCACCGCCACTTTCACTTACCGGCGTACGAAGATCCTTCGCCATAATATCAATTCCACAAATGTCAAGGCCAATGATGCGGGCGATACGCTCGAACATAAAAACGTTCGCCGGATGCACTTCATCAGTAACATCTGTTGAAGTACCCCCCGTTGATAAATTTGCCGTAGGCTTTAATGACACTAATTCTCCTTTTGCCGGAATTGTCTCCAGGGTATATCCTGCGTCGTCGAGCATTTTTTGAGTAAACTGGTCAATGGTTATTTGCGTTAACACTTTTTCATGGCCATATCCCCTGCGCGGATCTTTATTCGTTTCCTCAATTAGAAACTGTATGGTATTTACGCCATCACCCGTTACAGCAGCCGGGGTTCTTAAAGCCGCGCAGATAAATTTGTAGTTAACGACCAGGGCCCGGAAGTCATATCCTGTGATGAATTTTTCAACTATTACATTTCTGCCATATTCCGTTGCCGCCTCAAAAGCTTTTAGCGCCTGGTCCTTGTTGACGATGTTAGTGGTGTTGCCTTTGCCGTGATTGCCATCAATCGGTTTTATCACCAGCGGATAACCCAATCGTTCAATGGCATCATCCAGGCCGGATTCACTACGAATGACCACGCCTTTAGGTACCGGCACTTCTGCAGCTTCCAAAAGGTTTTTTGTTTCTTCCTTGTCACATGCAATGTCTACAGCAATATTGGAAGTTGTTGATGCAATGGTGGCGCGAATTCTTTTTTGATGCACCCCATAGCCAAGCTGAACGAGACTTTGTTTATTCAATCGGATATACGGAATTCCTCTTTTAGCAGCTTCTTCTACAATGCAGCCGGTTGATGGTCCCAGTCTCGTATCTTCCCTGATCTCCCTCATCGCCTGGATATCCGGGCTAAGATCATATTCCTTTCCATCTACTAATGCTTGTGCAATTCTCACCGAGGCCCTTGCCGCGTATACTCCGGCATCTTCTTCCATATAATCAAATACCACGTAGTATACACCTTCTTTTTCTCCCGCGCTCCTGGTACGCCCAAAGCCACAATCCATTCCTGCCAGTGTTTGAATTTCCAATGCAATATGTTCGATTACATGACCCATCCAGGTACCTTCATCAACGCGACTAAGGAAACCACCGGGCACACCTTCGCTGCAACGATGCTCATATATCGTTGGAATCAGCGCCTCGAGTCGCTGACGGAAACCGTCAATTTCATTTGTCGGACGTTGCTCTAATTCTTCAAGATCGAGTTTCATTTGCACCAGCTTTGGCCGGCGAACACTCCAGTAGTTGGGGCCTTTCAGCACTTTTATTTCAAGTATTTGCATAGACAAAAGTTGTCCTATCAATTTAAGTGATTTTGACTTCGCTGCCAACTTTCGCGCCTGCTTTGATCTATAAAAATCGTACATTCAGTGCCAGCTCCGGACGTTACGCTTGCGATTAGTAGTGGATAAATCTTGCAAAGCTGTCCATGAAAAAAATTTTCTTCGCCTATTCGGACGATACAGAAGACATTGGTCTGTATAATGAACTGAAGCAGCATTTTACTGCATATGCGCGGCAGGGTTTTCTTTCCATTATTGATAAGGATGAACTTTTTCGCATAAGCGGCGACCGTGATAAGACCAATGAAGTGTTGCGCAATTCTGATTTTGCAATTCCTCTTTTAAGCATTGACTACCTCAACAGCAACGAATGCCTGAAGTTGTTAGACGATGCCAGGGCGTCGAACAAACCTATAATACCGATACTCCTGAGAGCTTGTGAATGGGAAGCAGTAAATGAGCTGAAGAACCTGCAGGGAAATATACTTCCGGATAAAAATCAATCTGTCGTGCAGCTGATATCGGCAGACAAAACGGGCGATGTTATTTTCTCGGGCATTGCCAGAAAAGTGAAGGCTGTGATTTTTGATGACGATCTGAAGAAACTCGAAGAAGTACAGGTAACCGGCAATAGCAAAGTATTTTATTACCTCCTGGCAGGGATCGTGCTTGTGATTGGAGGACTTGCATCTGCAATTGCATATTCGCGGATGAGAGACTGGAAAATTGCAGCCGTGATCTTTTTGATGTTTGTGGCAGTGGCGCTCCTGGCGCTAAAGAACGTTTTATTTCCCACTAAATTTAAGGTTCGCTAAAATTGCTGCTTATGGAAAATGCAACAAAGAAAATAGAGTTGCTGGACAAGTTCATGGCGAATGAAAAAAAGTCAAGGTTGTGGACAACGATCAATATTGGTATTTTTTGCCTGTTGGGTCTGTTCATTTTTTTTCTTGCCTATGAGTTAAACAAAACCAATGCAAAATATAAGGTCATCAATGAGCAGTTGAAAAAAACACAGGACAGTCTCGCGGTTGCCCTGGATCAGCTGGATAGCTACAATGGATCTTTAAGACAGGATAGTATTTCACTTACAAAGAGAGTGGGTAATTACGATTCCCTGAAAAGCGTCCTTGACACAGTTGTGATGTTGATTAAGAATCAGTCTTTGCATGTATCCGATAATATCAGGAGTATGATTGCCATAGAGACGCCGGCCAGGCCGCGGGATCCTGTCTATACCGTTTTTGTACAATGCATGCCTGATTTTGAAAAACTAATGCCGGCAATAGTAAAAGATCTGAGAGATAAGAAATATAAAGTCCCTAAATGGGAAACTGTTCGGGAGATTAGTTTCAACCCCGTCATTAAGTATTTTTATGATGAAGATCATGACGAGGCAAAAAAGATTGCAGCATTTGTCAATAGTTCAAATAATTTTTTTCACCATAATCCTGTGCATATTCAAAAATTCAATCTGAAATCACCTCTTCATCAAATAGAGATTTGGGTGGGCGAATACCAGCAAAAAGACCTGCAACAAATCATTCAGCAATCGACAATCGACGAGAAAAAGCACCAGCGTAACTAAGGCGTTGTAAACAAAGTCAGCGGCCTATATAAGCAATATGTATGCTTTTGAAATTGAAATTAAAATGCGATGGTAAGCTTAAGGCGAAACATGCTAAAGCGCAAATCCGTACATTTAAAAAAAACTCTTATGAACTCCCGACGGTCCTTTCTTACTAAAGCGGGAAAATTCTCTGCTGTCGCAATACTCTCGTCATTGACCAAACCGGCGTGGAGTCGCAATTTGGAAAGGGCATTACGGGAAGCCGAAGGAGTTTCTGCCAAGGATATTGCCGGCGAAGAGGATTTTTGGTATTACATTCAGCAAGCATTTACTTCATCAAGTGGTATCATCAATTTCAATAATGGTGGTGTAAGCCCCGCACCCAAGGGGGTGCAGGAAGCGATGAAAAGGTATTACGATTACAGCAATGAAGCTCCCAGCTATTATATGTGGAGGATACTTGACCTGGGCCGCGAACCATTGAGAAAAAATCTCGCAGCTCTATCCGGTTGTAGCGCAGAGGAGATTGCGATCCATCGAAGTGCTTCAGAAGGTTTGGAAACGATCATATTTGGGCTTCAGTTGAAAACAGGCGATGAAGTGGTAGCTTCTAAACAGGATTACCCCAATATGGTGAATGCATATAAGCAAAGGGAAGTGAGGGATAAGATAAAAATGGTTTGGGTTAACCTTGAGCTACCCAGTGAGGATGAAAATTATTTAGTGCAACAATATGTGAAAGCTTTTACCCCCAGAACCAGGTTAGTTCACATCACTCATATGATCAACTGGAATGGACAGATAATTCCGGCAGCCAAAATCGCGCAGGAAGCTCATAAACGCGGGATTGAAGTGATCGTGGATGGTGCTCACAGTTTTGCTCATATTAATCATAAAATTCCGGACCTTGACGCTGACTATTATGCTACCAGTCTCCATAAATGGTTGTATGCGCCAATTGGAAGTGGAATGATGTACGTACGAAAAAGTAAGATCAAATCACTTTATCCTTTGTTTGCTGCCCCGGATGACCCTCTTAAAGATGATATCAGGAAATTTGAACACCTGGGAACAAGGCCATTTTTTATAGAGCAGGCGATTGGAAAGGCTATAGAATTTCACGACATGATCGGCATCGAAAGAAAAGAAAAACGGCTGCATTACCTGAAAAACTATTGGATGGAACGCGTCAAAAACATTCCAAAGGTGAAACTGAATACTTCGTTTGATCCAAAATGGGGATGTGCTATTGGAAATGTTGCTATAGAAGGCAGGAAGCCCGGTGAACTTGATGGTTTCCTGATGGATAAATATAAAATTCATGCGGTCGCCATCGATTGGGAGAATATCCATGGCGTACGAATAACTCCAAATGTATATACCATAACAAAGGAACTTGATCTTTTAGTTGAAGGAATTTCCGCATTTGCAAAATCCTAAGCTAGCCTGCCCACTTTCGAACCGTGGTACGTGTATTTCAATTGCATAAACGGCTTATTACCTTTTTATTAAGTGTATTTTCTATTACATTTGTTCCTTCATTAAAGTGTCTTGAATGATTCATCCTAAGGGAAAACTTATCGCCATCGGCGGTGCGGAAGATAAAGGAACAAACCTGGAGACCGGCGATATATACCGAAACAATCTTAATTTTTTTGAGCTGGGCATTCTCCGTCGTGTCGTGGAAGAAGCGGGCGGCTCTTCCTCCCGTATCGAAATCATCACTACTGCGTCCATGATCCCTTACGAAGTTGGGGAGAATTATCTAAATGCGTTTGGAAAGATTGGTTGCACCAACGTGGACGTGATGCATATCCGCACAAGGCAGGACACATCAAATAAGACATATTTGGAACGCATTCGTAATTGTGATGCCGTAATGTTCAGCGGGGGAAACCAACTCCGGCTTAGTGCTACAGACGGAGGAACCGAGTTTTTGAAAATCATCAAGCAACGATACCAGGATGAGAATTTTCTGATCGCGGGTACCAGCGCCGGGGCCATGGCAATGGGTCATATTATGATTTATGAAGGCAATGCAACCCGGGCGCATCTGAAGGGAGAGGTAAAACTTACTACGGGCCTTGGCTTTACTTCGTCACTTATCATAGACTCACATTTTGAAAAAAGAGGAAGGTTTGGACGACTTGTACAGGCCGTAGCGGGAAACCCGGGATGTATCGGTATTGGACTTGGTGAAGACACCGGTATGCTGGTAACCGAAGGCAACAAGATGGAGGCGATTGGCAGTGGATTGGTGGTGATTATCGATGGACATGAAATTCTGCATTCAAATTTTGCAGATATACCCGATGGCAACCCCGTGAGCATCGAAAATCTGAAGGTTCATTTTTGTGAAAAAGGAAATGGTTACCTGATCAACGAAAGAAAGTTTTTGCCCGAAGCAAAGGAAGGGGCGGTTATTAAGAAGCAGGTAGATGTGGAATGAGCGGGCTTGCGGAGTATTGATAAAGAGTAATGAGTGATGAGTAATGAGTGATGAGTAATGAGTGATGAGTAATGAGTGATGAGTAATTTAATATCGATGGTACCGGCATTTTCCACTGAAATATAAAGCCTGGCTACTTGTTA
>Ga0207701_10000474_pt1 | contig 41391 bp, 29 predicted proteins | sample KBSSwiSSwithPhiX_FD_184294 | JGI IMG/M metagenome (GOLD analysis project Ga0207701, IMG submission 184294) | Switchgrass rhizosphere bulk soil microbial communities from Kellogg Biological Station, Michigan, USA, with PhiX - S5 (SPAdes) (version 2) | ecosystem: Environmental > Terrestrial >... | reverse complement strand
ATTCGAGGCCAGTGGGTACGCGATCTCGGCCTACGAGTTGACGCTGCGGTGAGTCATCCCGGAGTCCCGCAACGAGCGTCGCGCATCTGACTCGAGCGAGACGAGTGCGACGGACTGGTCGTTAGGCGCTTCAGTCGGCTCGCTCGCGGACGAGCTTCTCACCACTCTGCGTCAGGCGAACGCCGAACAGATACGGTGCGTCCGCCGACGGGACGTCGCCACTCGGGGTGGTGACGATCGCCAGTCCCTCGCTCAGCGCGAACGAGGTGAACTGCCGATCGACCGCGTCGCGGGTGTCAATGCGGTAGGCCGGACGGCGGTTTCGCAGCTCGCGAGCCCATTCGGCGAAGGATGAATCGTCGATCATGCCTGTGCCTCGACTACAATCGACCTACATCCGGGATGTTTGTCAGGTCGGGCGTCTAATTTGCTGCCTCAGCGTGGCGCTTTACAACAGGTGGATCGATCTCAGGGTTCTGCCCCAGCCGAGCCCAAGCGTGGTTTGGCGGGGCCGCTCGACTGTTGGCGATCCGAGTTGTCCGACAGGAGGGAAGATGTCACGCATCATGGTCGTGCTTCTGGGGATCGCGGCGCTCACCGCGAGACCCATTGCCGCTTCGGCACAAACCGACACGACACGTCGTCGCGACACGACGAGGACGCCGACGCAGGACACGACGCGTCGCGTTCAGCTCGAGGCCCGCGGCGAAACAGACCTTGGTCGCTCGAGTGTGCGCTTTGGAGTGGGGCGTGCCAATTACGGGTTCTCGTCCGGGCAGGCGCTCGAGCTGCAGCAGGCACTGACCCGCGCGGGGTGCGACGTCGGAAAGGCCGACGGCGTCATCGGCCAGCGCACCCTACGTGGAGTCCAGTGCTTCCGCGATCAGCAGAATCTCGGATCCGCCGATTTCGAATTCGTGTTGACGGCGCTTCACGTGAGCTTTGCGACCCCACCAGTGCCGCCTCCGCCGCCGGCTCCCCCGCGGCGAGACACGACCGTTTTGCCGGAAGTCCTGCGACCGGATAGCAACTATCGTCCGGACGTCCGTGCGCGTCGCGACTCGGTCCGGCGGGACAGCGTGCGTCGGGACTCGGTCCGACGAGACTCAGTACGCCGCGACTCGACGAGGCGTGACACGACGCGACGTGACACGACCGCGAGGATACCGTGACGGCCCCTGGGCGGGTTCGGAATCCGGGATCCGACGCCGCCCTTTGCTCAGTCGGATCGCAAGGCACTCAACGGGTTCACCCGCATGGCGCGGCGCGCGGGAACGAAAGCCGCCACGAACATAACGCCGGCCAGCACGCCCGCGGCCGCGATATATGTTGGCGGATCTACCGGTCCGATCCCGTATAGAAACGAGCGCATCCCGCGCGCCAGCAGCAGCGCAACGCCAAGGCCAAGGAGCATCCCGACCCCGAACAGCACGGCTGCCTCGCCGAGCACCATGCGACCCACCACGCCTGGAACGGCTCCGAGCGCGATCCGAATTCCGATCTCGCGGGTTCGTTGACTCACGAGGTACGCAATCACGCCATAGAGCCCGGTGGCCGCGAGGACGAGCGCAATCACCGCGAAGGAGACGAAGAGTCCCGTCAGCATCACGTCCGACGACTGTTCGATCGCCAGCGCCTGGTCCATCGTTCGCAGCTCGTACACGGCCAACGCGGGATCGATTTCGCGCATCAGGCTCCGAATGGATGCCGCCGTGGCGTCTCCCCCGGTCGCTCGCAGCATGAAGCTGACGTTCCGCGCCGCCTCCTGGGCGAGTGGCAGATACACCTCCGGGTTGGGCGGGGCCGTAATGTCTGCAGGTCGAGTATCACCAACCACGCCAACGATGACCCGCCACGTCGGCGGCGTATCGATCCTGCCTAACGACACACGCTTGCCCAGCGCCTGGTCGGCGGATCCGAAGTACCGTCTGGCAAGCTCCCGATTCACCACCACGACGGGCAGAGCGTCCTGCCGATCGGTTGGCGCGAGCGCTCGCCCGGCGATGAGCGGGATCGCGGCGGTCTCGAGATAGCCGGCCGACGTCGACGTGCGCGTCGCCCACGGCTGGTCCGCCTTTCGCGCGACGGGCCGCCCCTCGACCTCGAGTTGCGTCACCGACACGCCGCCAAGCACGGGGAGGTGGTCGACCACCGCTACGGACCTAACGCGAGGCAGCGACGCCAGACGATCCGTCGCCCGGTCGTAGAACTGCCTGAGGCGCTCTGGATCCTCGTACGTCGCCTGTGGGAGATCCACGCGAAACGTCCACAGGTCGCCAGTGCGGAATCCGAGATCGATGCGAGTCTGCTCGAACATGCTTCGCGCCACCAACGCGCCGACCACGGTCAGCGCGACGGCGAGTGTCACCTGCGCGACCACGAGTGAGGCGCGGCTTCGGCGGACGCCGACGCCGCCGATCATTCGAGCGGAGCCCTGCGCCAGCGCGGCAATGGGATCGGCGTGCGCTGCCCGCAGCGCCGGCGCAAGACCGAAGAGCACGCAGGTCACCAGCGTGACGCCAAGGGCGAACACCACAACGCGCCCATCGATGGAGAGCAGCGCGAAGAACGGCTCGTACACCACGGCCTTGATGGCACGCACGCCGCCGTAGGCGACGCCAAGTCCCAGCACCCCACCCACCGCCGACAGCACCGCATACTCCGCCAACAGCTGGCGGACGAGCACCCGTCGCCCGGCACCTAACGCGACACGGAGCGCGATCTCGCGGTTTCGCTCCATGGATCGCGCCAGCATCGCGTTGGCAAGGTTGGCGCATGCGATCAACAGCAGGAGCCCAACCGCCAGCGAGAGGAGCGCCAGCACCCGCCAGGTGTTACGACCGGTCATGGCGTCGCGCGTCGTCGCCACTCGGGCACCCCAACCCTTGTTCGTTACCGCGTGATCCCGCTCCAATGCCGCTGCGAGTGCGCGCACCTCGGCGTCCGCCTGCGCATGAGTTGCGCCCGGCGCGAGGCGGCCGACCATCTGCAGCGCGCGGTGATCTCGTCCCTGCTCGGCCGGGTCCGGGACGAGGGGCACCCACACGTCGATTTCGCTCAGATTCCCGATCTCGATCGCCGGGTCCAGCACGCCGATCACGGAGACGCGTTTGCCATCGAGCGTGAGCGCGCTGCCGACGACCGCCGAATCACCGGCAAACTGCCGTTGCCAGAACTGGTGGCTCAACACCACCACGGGCTCGGCACCCGGAGCGTCTTCGCCCACGCGAAACAGTCGGCCGACTTTTGGGCGGAGCCCCCAAACCTGGAACAGGTTCGCGGTGACTGCTGCCGCCGCCAAGCGCTCCGCGTCACCTCGCCCGCTCATGGTGAGCGTTGCTTCGCTGCGCGCGGCGAGCGCCGAGAACGACCGGAGCGAGCGCCGATAGTCGATGAAGTCCGGGGCGGAGGCTCGCGCCCGATCGTTGCCGCGCTGGGGATCGATGCCGAAGACCCACCCGAGCGTCGCCGGGTCACGTACGGGCAACGGCCGGAGGAGCAGAAGATTGGTGAAGGTGAAGACGACGGTGTTCGCGCCGATGGCCAGCGCGAGGGTCACGACGACCATGAGGGCGAACACGGGCCGCTTGCGCAGCATTCGCCAGCCGTACTTCAGATCGCGAACGAGGTCTGTCATTGGGTCGCCGCCTCCGGCCGGGTCCGGGATGGGGTGCGCTGAACGACTCCTTTGGCGAACCTACGACGGCGCTCAGGCTCGTGTTTCGGAGCCCGGGTTCGAGTCTTGGCGCCTAACGAGCGCGATCCTCATGTGACCCTGGACCTCATTCGTTTACCATTCCTGTGGATGAAACACTCGGGCGATCCAAACGGCCCGATTTTCTTACCCAAGCCGTTCTCTTTTTGTCCTCAGCTAGAATGGAGCTCTCGTGACCCATCAACCCGTCGTCGCATCCGGTCTCCCCACGCCCGTCGGCCCGTACTCGCCGGGCGTACAGTTCGACCGACTCATCTTCGTGTCTGGCCAGGGCGCAACGGATCCGGCGACGGGGGAGCTCGTCGGTGCCGACACCGCAGCCCAAACAGCACAGTGCCTGCGCAACGTGCAGGCGATTCTGCGCGCCGCCGGCTCCGATCTGCAGCACGTGCTCCGGTGCGGCGTCTTTCTCGTCGACATGGCCGAGTTTCCGGACATGAACCGGGTCTACTCGCAGATGTTCGGCGATAACCGGCCGGCGCGTACCACCGTCGAAGTGTCGAAGCTCCCGAGCAAGGGCTTGCGGGTGGAGATCGATTGTATCGCGTACCGACCGTAGCCGCTCGGCGTTATCGCGCGGCCTCCGGCGTGACGACCTTCCTGCTGGTGATGTCGGCAACGGTTCCCGCCGCGCGATACGGCCGACCAGTGTCGTCGTAGAAAAAGCTCCCGCGGCCAACGATCCAGCGGATTGCACCGGGCGTCGGCTCGATGCGGAATTCGTGCGCGTACTCCGCGTGCTCGTCGCGGGCGCGGTCCATGGCTGACGTCAACGCCGCCCGGTCATCCGGGTGGACCTTGTCGAGGAAGGCGTCCGGGTCGCCCGGAAACGTGCCGGGCTTGTAGCCAAACATCATCTCGTGGACGTCCGACCAGGTTATCCGGTTCTCTCGGAGGTCCCAGTCCCACGTGCCGGTCTGCCCGGCAGTGAGCGCTCCGCGCAACATCGCCTGATTGCGCTCGAGCTTCTCCATGCGTGCGGCAATCGCGGCACGCATCTTCGCTTCGTCGTCCGAGGCGTCGGCGAGAATGAGATTCGCGAACAGCGCGGCGGCGATCGCCGCCACCGTACCGAGTAACAGCCACAATAACGTGCGACGACGGTCCTGGTCGGCGGCAGCGAGCCGTGTGGCGAGCACTCTCGCTTCTTCATCGGAGATCGCCTGCTCGGTTCGCCGGATATCGTCCGTCAATTCTCGGCCGCGACCGGTTTCGATACGCGCGATGGCCGAGTCGAGCCCGAGATTCCGGCGAACCTCGACGGTCGAGTCCATGAACGCGACGCTGGCGCGGGCCAGTGCCGTCAATGTGTCGAGGCGTGCCTGCTGCGATGGATTCTCGCGCGTGAGCTGCCGGATACGCGCGAGCGACGAGTCGAGAAAAGGTCGTCCGCTGACGAAGGGCGCGAGGTATACCGGACGCCGAGTCAGGAGGAACCCGCGTTGGCCGGCCTCGGCGTCCGCCAGGTAGGCAAGGAACGTTGCTGTTTCCGCGCGGACATGTTGAGCGTGAGCGTCCAGCGCTATGGCCGTTCGCTCTCGCTCACTGGCGGCGCGGAGTATCAGCATGAATACGAGAACGAGCGCGGCCGGCCCCCCGACGATTGCCGCTCTGCCGATACGGGAGCGGACGAAACGGGTTGCGCGCTGCGCGCGCGGAGAACGCGCGGTCTCGAACGTGGAGGTATCGGAGACAGGGAGCGTGGTCATTGTGCGAGGATCTTGGCGCCGGAATGCGGCGGAATCAACTGTCGCCAAGAGTTCGACCTCTCGTCACGGCAACCACACCACCGGGCACCAACCAACAAGAGTTCCTGCGTGCCGAAAACCTAACGCCACAAGGGCTACGGTACGCCAGCGACCCCGACCGGCGTGGCACTGTTCCGGCGTTCCACGTCGCCGGTCCCGAGTTGTCCGACGCGGTTGTCGCCCCAGCAGTAGATTTTGCCTTCGGCGGTGCGGCCGCAGGTGAAAGCTCTGCCGGCGCGAAGCTCAACGAACGCCAGATCTCGTACGACGGCTACCGGCACGTTACTGGACCGAGTAGTGCCGTCGCCCAGTTGGCCCTGCACCTGCGGGGCGTTGTTCTGGCCCCAGCACCACGCACGGCCCGAAGTCGTTAGGCCGCACGAGTGCTCCAGACCCGTCGTCACCGCGCTGAAGGATGCGGAGCCGGAGACCGGCTTGGGGACGGCGGAGGGGGACGTCGTGCCGTCACCGAGCTGACCGAACGTATTGTCGCCCCAGCAGTACGCGGCACCGTCAAGTGTGACGGCACACGTGTGATCGCGGCCGGGGCTGATCGCCGCAAACGTGTGACCGCCGGCGACGACGACAGGCGACGCGCGGTCGGTGGTGCTCGCGTCGCCCAATTGTCCCGATTCGTTCGCGCCCCAGCAGTAGGCCGCGCCCGCAGCGGTGAGGCCGCAGGCGTGGAGATTCCCGGCGCTGAGGGACGTGAACGTCAAACCACCGCTCACGGGCGTCGGCTCCAACCGCATGGTCTGGGTCCCGTCACCAAGCTGCCCGCGGTCATTGGCGCCCCAGCAATATGCCTTCCCCTGGGCGGTCAACCCGCAGTAGACAGCCCCAATGCTCAACGATGCGAACCGCACGTCGCCGCGGACCTGAGTGGGCGTGTGGATGCAGGGGAAAGGAACGACCTCCGGTGGCGCACAGGTCTCCGAGCTCGGGCCGATGATGTCGTTTGGGTTCGGTCCCCAGCAGTACGCAACCCCGTCAGCCGTGAGGCCACAGGTCCCGCCCCCATGGCTCACCGCGATTTGTGCGAAGGCCGGCGGCGCAGTCAGGACGCGAGGCGTGCTGCCGCATGGGCGTATCTGCGTAGGACAGATCTCCGGATCCGTGATCGGGCCAAGCGCGCCTTCGCCATGGTCACCCCAACAAACGAACTTTCCGCCCCGAGTGTGGGCACAGGCGTGACGGCCGCCATTCAACGCCAGCGCGTCGAACGTGAGATCGAGCACGGTGATGTTCGCCGCCGCGCTGGAGCGGCCGGCGGTCGCCCGAATGGCGACGGAGCCTGGCGCGACACCCGTGACCGTGGCGCGGGTGACTCCGACGGGATCGACCTTCGCGAGGGCTGGATTCTCGCTCGACCACTGCAGCGGATCCGCGTGGCCGCTCACGAGCGTTATTGTCGCCAGCCGCGGTATCACTCCGCCAACGGCGACCGTCGCCGACGACAGGCTGACCGTTACGCTGTCGTTCGCGCCGCTCGATGTCGGGCCGTCTCCTCCGCCGCCGCACGCGAGCATGCCAATGACGAGCGCGCAGCTTCCGATATGCGTGGCCAGTACGGCAACTCGCTGTCCGAGTAACATGGGAATCCTCGCATGGAGAGTGGGCAGCCGCGGCTTTCGGATGCACCACGGGTGAGAGGTCGCATCGTTAGGCAGGAACTTCCCGGGTGCCGCGCGCCTTGGCTACTAGTGCGAGGCGCGAGCGCTCAGCAGCGGCGCGTCATGGCAGACGCCACTTGATCGCCGTCGACGTGCCATCCCCGCCGACGACGATCGTGCCGCTCGGGTTGATCCCGTTTGCGGTCACGTCCGTCTTCCTCCCCAGTCCGCCGATGTCGCGTACCTGGAAGTCCGCAGCGCCGACGGTCCACGTCCAGAGCGCCGCGTGCAGAAAGCTGTCCGCCGAGGACGGGCTCGTGCCCACCGCGCGCACCTGCGTACCGACCACCGTCACGCCCCAGCCTTTGCCATCGGCGCCGTACGTGCCGCTGAGGGTGGGCAGCAGGTTCACGGTGTAAGAGCCGATCGCCGCGTTGTGGGTCCACGCCGCTGGAGCGAACACCTGCCTCCCCTTCGTGGACACGCGCACGTAGCCCACCAGGATCGTTCCGTCTGGTGAGATGCCCTGTACGACACCGATGGGATAGCCGCTCGGGAGCGGCAGCACCTCGGCCACGTAGCTGCCCGAAACGCGGCGCCAAACGGCGGGCACGTCCGCGAGGTTGCCACCGATGTCGCCGCTCGCCGGGGCGATCGTCCATGCCCAGTTGTTGCCGGAGGAGGCGTACGCGGCCGGAATCGGCAGAAGCTGCGCGGGGGCCTGCCAGGTGCCGTCGCTGCTCTGCCAGTACACGGGAACAGTGGCGGGCGTCTTCAAGGTCCCGGGGATCACTGAGACGCCTTCGGCGGCGATTGTGGCGATGCCGTTCGCGCGTCCACCCCCCGCAGACATACCTAACGGGTCCGGCAGGTGTGTGCCCGCATTTGGCCATGCCCCGCCGGGAACCCGGGTCCACACGGCGGCCCAGGGTACGCCGTTTATCATCGACGGGATGGCGCCAGCGACAGTGAGGCCGTCCGCGCTGATGCCACGCGCCTGGGACGGGCCGAGGTCACTGAACGATCCGTCGGCGCCGCGCAGCACCCCCGCACCCGATCCGAATTCCCCGACGATATCGCCCTGATCGTTCGCGGCCTGGGCGAACCCGCTCATCAGCGGGATCGCTGTCGTCACCTCGAACAGCTCTGTACCGACACCGGTCTTGCCGCCGGACTTCACCCGTACGTCCCAATACGCGATTGCCGCGTTAGGCGCGATCGTGATGTTCGCGACCACCTCCGTGGAGCTGACGAAGGTCGTTTTGTTCGTCCGCACCTTGGTGGGGTCCGCAACGCCGTGCAGTGCCCACTCGGCGGCCGCATCCGCAGTGAACCCGCTGCCGTAAACGTGCACGTCGAGCGTCTGCGCCTGGTCACCGCTCGTGGGGAGTGTGCTGCTCACCGCGGGGCCCCCAACCGGGGCCTTCGCGAACGCAGGCGTAGCATCCGGCTCGTCCGGCGCGCTCGGATCGGCGACGCAGGCCGCCAGGGTCACGACGGCCAACAATCCGAGGAGGCTAGAGCGCACAACGCGGGCGTGTGTGTCGGCGGAGGACATGGCCGGGCTCCACATTGGATGTGTTCAGAACGCGGTGGTGCAAGGTCGTGCGGCTAGTCGATGCCTCATTGTACGGCCGGACGACGCTCTTCTTGCGCGGCGCCGCGCCCCGCGCCCGCCAGCACGTACGCCGCCCAGTAGCGCGGCGCAGAAAAACGGGCATAACGAGGGTCGTGGAGCAGCGCGCGCTGCGCCGCCGCGAGCGCGTCGAGCGACGTCCGCGTGCGCATCGCGTCGTAGAACGCCGCCGCGAACGCCGCCGCGCCTTCATCGTCGATGCGCCATAACGTTGCGACCACGCTCTCCGCGCCCGCGTACAGGAACCCCTGCGCCAGCGTCGCGTAGTCCTCGCCGCGCATGAACGGCGTGGACCACGCCGTGCCTAACGCAGTCTCGCAGCCGGACAAAAAGACGAGCTGACTTCGCACGCGCATGCCGAGCAGCTCGTGGATCTCGAGCCGCCCGTCGTCGTCCGGGTTGCCGGTACCCGGAGCCAGCTCGAGGCGCGAGAACATCGGGCTCCGCGTATTCATCACGCCGTGCGTCGCCAGGTGAACAACGCCGCTTCGCTCGAGTGCGCGCCGCAGCGCCGCCTCCGTGGCGCTGGCACCGACCATCTGCCGTGCGTCCGGCGCAATGCGCGCGACCGCGATGGCTTCGGTCCTCGTTCCGGGGAGCTCGCCCGGCAACGGCGCGAGAACTACCGCCTCCGCTGCGGGTGTCAACGCGCGAGCGCGCGTGGCCGGAAGCACCGCGGCCGAGGGCATCGTCAGGATCGAGTACGACTCGGCCAGGTACGTGTGGTGCGCGGCGTCATACAGCGCGGCCATCGGCAGGTACGTGAGCGCGGCGTGCGGCACGACGATCAGTGTCCGCGTGCCACGCAGGAGTCCGGCGCGCTCCGCCGGCGCGATGAGCGTCGCATGCAGCGCGGCAAGCACGGCATCACGAGGTCCGCCATCTCCACCGCCCGCGATCAGATCGCGCGCGAGACGCACGCGGCTGAGCAGGTCGGCGGCCGACATTGGCGATTCGAGAGCCCGCACACCGTCGTGACGGACCACGAACGTGAAGAGCCGCTCCGCGGTGACGAGAAACTCGATTACCGCCTCCTCGCTGGCGAGCGATCGCCGCACAGCTGCCGCGTTAGGCCGTACGGCGCCGAGCAGGGCTACGTCGGTCGTCGGATGTGTGGTCGCCCGCTCCATCACGGCTTCGTATTCGCGCTCCGCTCGCGACAGTTCGTCGGCGAGGAACGCCGTTGTCGCGTCGCTTGCACCCCGTTCGCGCACGCGACCGGTGTCCGACTCCCGCAACCGTGCCTGCAGTGCCGCAATCCGCCGAAGTAGCCGCTCGGCATCAGCGACGTTGCGTGCACCTTCGCGCCCCGCACGGACGTCGCGCTGCGCCGCGGCCAGGTGGTCGAGCAACGCGCGGCCATGCGCCGCGTCCGCGACCTCGAATGCCGCCGGCACGCTGTCGGCGCGCAGAAGCGCTACGACGAGATCGCCGTAGACTTTCGCTCGATCGGCACCGTAAGCGCTGCGCAGCGCCGCCGACTCGAGCGTCCCGCGCACCCGCTCCACGCTCGCGACGGCCCGCCGCCCCTCGGCGATGGCGTCGCCAACGCGCCCGTTCGACGCGTACGCTCGCGCGCGGAGCGCCTGCACCTCCCAGTCGACGCCGAGTCTCGCCGCTGGGAGCGCGACCTGTGCGGCGTCCAGCAAACGGAGCACCGCATTCGGGTCCCCCGCCGCATCCGCGACGCGCGCCGCGCCCAGCGCGACCTGCACACGCGCGATCGGCGCGCCGAGCTCACCCGCGATCGCACGGGCAGCCGCGAGCGCCTCCTCGGCAGCCGAACGATCGCGGTCGCGCTGCGCCACCTCAGCGAGCAGCATGAGGTCCACCAATCGTTCATATCGCGCGCCCGCCTCGTCGTGTAGTCGCGCGGCAGCCGTCGCCCGTTGGCGCGCGAGATCCAGTCGGCCGAACGCGGCCTGCGCTTCGGCCTCCGCGCGGGCGACCATCGCCTGCGTGCCGCGAGCATCGATCGAGTCGGCGAGGCGCCCAGCTCGCGCGAGGTGTTCGAGCGCGCGCTGGTGGTCCCCGGACTCGTGGTACAACTCCGCAATGAGCTGCAGGTCCTCCGCCGCCTCGCTAAGCAGTCCGTGGCGTTGAGCGAGATTGAGCGCGCTGTCGAGGTAAGTAAACGCGCGTTGCGGGTCGCCGAGTGCATCGTGCGCGGTGCCCAGCTGACCGAGCGCGTTCTCCTCCCCAACCGGCGACCCGGCGGTCCGAAACAGGTCTCGCGCCTTCTCGAGCAGCGGAACGGCGCCAGCCGGATCGCCCTCCTTGATCGCCAGCGCGGCGAGATTGTTCACAGCGTTTGCCTCGGTGCGCGAGTTCCCCCGCTGATGCGCCACACGCTGCATCGTGAGCAGCGCCTCACGTGCCTCGACGAACGAACCAACCTTGGTATACACGAGACCGAGATTGCCGCGCGCTGTGCCCGCGCTGACAGTGTCGCCGACTGCCCGGGCCGCGTCGCCGGCCCGCGTGAAGAGCTGGATTGCGTCGGGGAATCGCCCCTCGGCTAGCGCGAGCAGGCCAAGCGCGTTGTACGACCGAAAGAGATCGGACTCGAGCCCGTGGCGGAGCTTGAGCGCGAGCGCGCGCTCGCCGAACGTTTGCGCGGCGGCGTAATCGGTCTGGCGGTATGCGGTCAGCCCCATCCAGGTGAGGGCGCGCGCCTGCGTGGTAGAGTCGTCCGGCGCGCGTCGGATCGCTTCTTCCAGCAGCGCCCGCGCGCTGTCGAACTCCGCCCGGTAGTACGTCGATTCGGCGACGGTGACGAGAGCCGGGGCAGTCATTGCCGGAAAGACGGGCGGGCGGACAGTGTCTCGTGCGCCGGCGGATGGCGCCCTCCGCGAGCGCTCGCCGCACCCAGCGAGCGCCAGCGAGGCGAGCAGCGCAGCGGTCGCGACGCGCATCAGCGGGCGGTACGAAACTCGCGCCGATCGCTCCGCAGCGACCACCCATCGGACCGTAGCGCGTCGACATAGAGGTAGTAGCGGCCACCTGGCGCGAGACGCACGGAGTCGGGCACCGCAGCTGATGTATCGGTGGTCTCGGCCGTCCACTGCGTCGCGCCCGTCGTGTCGACCACCGTCACGCTATACCTCGCGCCGGGCACGCGTCGCCAGACGATCTCCGCGCCAACCGCGGGCACGGCAAGCCCGTTCGCAGCCGGCGAGACGATCTCGATCGCCGACGCGTTAGGCTCCGCGGCCCGTTCGGTTGTCCGGCTCGGCACGGACGGTCGCGGTACGAGCACGAACGCGAGGGCGGCGGCCGCGAGGCCCGCAGCGGCGACGGGCCAGATGTGGCTGCGCCGCGCCGGTGGCGCAGTGGCGACAAGGTCGGCCACGGAGGCCAGCTCGCGGCGACATTCGGCGCACCGCGCGAGGTGCTTGTCCGCCGCCATGCGCTCCTGCACATCGAGCGCCCCATCAGCGTAGGCAGCGATGAGCTCCGTCGTCAGATGATCGTCCGACATTTGGCCGGTCGTGGTAGCCTGGCTCGAACCCACCGAGCCGCTCGGTTCAATGCGCTGTCCATGCCCGCATGATACGGACGGAGGCGGGCGACATTGCGTACTACGGGGTCGAGCTCTCTACGCCGCGGGCGCGCAAAGCGTCGCGCAGCGTCGCGAGCAGTGCGTTGATGCGGCGGTACACGTGGAACTGCGACGGGAAGCGGAGCGTCCGGGCGATCTGCTGAGCCGAGAGGTCGTCGTCGAAGCGCAGACGGAGGAGCACCTGATCGGCGGGTGCGAGCGTCGCCATCACCTCCTCAAGCGCGCCACTGAGCTCGATTGCGCGGAGGTTTCCTTCGGGCCCGCCGTTCTCTTCGGTCTGTGTGTCCACGAGATCCGCCCCGGCGTCGAGGCCGGCCTCCGACATCAAAGTCGCGAGCCGCCTGCGACGCTCGAGTGCCACCTTCGCGCTGTCCGATGACTCGGCGCGCGCTCGCCCGAACCGCTGCCGATGCCAGTCGTGACACAGTCGGCGGACCACCGCCACGAGCCACGTCGTGAACTTGATGCGGCGGTGGGCTTCGTACGTGCGAAGGCGCCGAAGATCGTCCTCGCGTAGGCGCTCGAGCACGTGCGTGTAGGCGTCCATCGCCGCGTCACGGTCACTGGTCAACGCACGCGCCACGTGGACCAGGAGTCGCGAGTAGACAGCGACAAAGTCGCCCCAGGCGGCGTCCACCCCTGACGGGGTACGCGCATCGAGCAGACGAGACACTTCAGGAGGTAGGCCCGGCTGCTCGCGATCGATCACGCCAGGGCACCGAAGGGAGAAGGATAGAGCCAAGATACACATCAGCTCGATTGGGGCAACGATCGATCGCCATTCACCCGTCCGGACGTACGTCACTTCGCGACAAGGAACGCTGCGACCACGATCGCGGCCCGCGCGCACGACACGGATAGCCGGTCCATGCCCGACGCACCGCGGCAGTGCGGCGCGCGCGGGCCGCGTAATCTGGGTCGTTAGGTGCCATGTCGGTGGTTCGGTGGCGTGCTAACCCGAACCTTCTCGCCTCGGGCTACGGCGCGCTCTTTGCGGCCGCGGGCGTGCTGTGCCTGAATACCGCAGGGACGTGCGTGATCTCGCGGTGTGCCTCCTGCTCGCGGCGATCTTCTTCGATCTCGCCGTCGGCACTGTCGTCGTGCGCGGCCTTTCGATTCCAGCCGGCTGGTGGATCGGGCTCGCGATTGGGCACGTCCTGCTGATAATCGCGTGGTGGCACGGCTTCGTCCGCAAGGACGCGCGCGCCGAGCCCGGCGGGGTGTTACCGCGACGTTTCTATATCCTGGCGCCGCTGCTGATCACCGCCGCGCACGTGGTGGCCAAGCTCCCGTACCTCGACGCCGTGCCGCGGTGGTCGACTGGGATCTACTATGCCGAGCTCGCGCGCGCGGTGTCCACGCTCGACTTCTCGGCGCACGACTTCGCGACGACCTATCGTTTGGGTGCCCACCCATCACACGCCTACTCGATGTACCTGGCGGTGGGCCAGATCCTCACGGCTGGGTGGTCACGAGCGGGGTTGCCCACGACGCCGGCGCTCCGGTATGCCGCCGCCAACTTCCAGGACCTGCTGCTTGCGGCCGCCGCGGTGTGGTGTTTTTGGCTGCTCATCGTGCGGCTGTTCCCCGCACTCCCCCGCGCTCATGCCGTGTTGATCACGCTGTGCTTTGCGTTCAACCCGCTCGTGTTCGCGCACGGCCTTGGTCCGAACACCGATCTGCCCATCACCGTCGGACTGATCTTAGCCATCCTCGCATTCGCTCTGGATCGGCCGGTCCTCGTTGCCTTCGCCGGGCTGTGGATGTGCTTCTCGAAGGAGTCCGGGGCGCTCATGTACGGCGAGCTCTGGGCCTTGTTCGCCGCGCTCTGTGTGGTGCAGCAGCTCGGTCCGCCGTGGCGCAAGCCGGCTGTGTCGCTGCTCGTGCGCCGCGTGCTCGTGCCGTCGCTGCCGCTCGTGGCATACGTCGCCTACCTGCGCTTCACGTCTCCACTCGTTTGGGTGGAGCGATCGAGCGGATGGAACGACCAGGCCAATCCAGTGCTCACGCCCGCGTTCGGGTTGAGCTCAATCCAATTCGAGACCGGCTTGGTCAGCGCGTTGCTTCACAACTGGAACTGGATTCCCACGCTCGCTTTCATCGCGTTGCTCGCCAAACGTCAGATGTGGCCGCGGATTGCGCCAAGGCCGATCGAGGAGCGGACCGCGATTTTCGTCCGTGTCATCGCCTGGCTGTTCGCCTTGGGCGTTGTCTTCGCGTGCGTCTACATCAAGGACAACCACGCTCGATACTACGCGCCGCTCATCCCGTTGATGCTTGTCCTGTTCTATTACGCGCTGTCGCAGCTCGTGGCCTCTGTGCGCGCAATGACAGTAGTGCTCGCGACGTTTTTCGTCGTTGGGTTCGCGCAGATCTGGGCCTCGCTCGATCCAGTGGGCAACGCCATCTGGGGCACCTTCGCGATCGGCGATCGCAAGGTCATGCTCATCCAGCGCGGTCTCCAAGGTCAGGCAGACGGGATGATCTTCAACGCGCAGCACCAGGCGGTGAGTCGGCTGTACACGAGGCTGAACAAGGTGGTCTTCAGTGGCGGACAGCGGCCGACGCTGATCTTCGGCATCGATCACCCGTGGGTCGTCAACTACGCGCTCTGGGGCCTGCGGCTCGACGAGCGCACAATGGATTACACCTACCAGGCGACCGGGTCGTTCGTGCCCGACACGCGCGCGGTTGGGCAGATCGACGCGACGACGGCGCCGGCGCACGCCGTGTATGTCGCGCTGCCATGGCTCGAGAATCCAACGGTCACGCTGCAGAAGCTGCGGCAGATCTACCGAGTGAACGGCGAGAAGCTCATCGCCGATGGCGGCTACCACATCACTGCCTATGAGCTCACTCGTTGATGCGCTTCGCCTGACCCGAGAAGGCCCGCCCCACCGTTTCCTAATCAGCGTTAGGTTGTGCCGTTAGACATCTTTCCTCACGCACGCGCCGGCACGGTGCACCTCGCCGGTTCATACGACGAGGTGGCCGCAAGCGAAATGTCGGTTGCACGCGGTGAGCATTCCGAACAGCCCATGGTGCTCGTGGCGCAGCCGAGCCGCTTCGATCCTACTCGCGCGCCCGAGGGCAAGCATACGCTCTGGGGATACTGCCACGTGCCTAACGGGTCCACCGTCGACATGGTCGCACGGGTCGAGGCGCAGATCGAGCGCTTCGCGCCAGGGTTTCGCGATCTGGTACTGGCGCGGCACGTGATGGGTCCGGCGGCGCTGGAAGCGAGAAACCCCAACCAAGTCGGCGGCGACATTGGCGATGGCGCGGATACCCTGCGACAGCTGTTCCTGCGCCCGGTGGCGCGCTGGCGCCCACATACGACGCCAGTGCGCGGACTCTATCTCTGCTCGGCAGCGACGCCGCCGGGAGGTGGCGTGCACGGGATGTGCGGCTTCTACGCGGCGAGGGCGGCGCTGCGCGACGTGTTCGGCCTGGCCACCTAACGGGCCTCGCGACGTGTTAACGCCGCGGACGTACCTTGGGGGCTGCAGACAGAGTGTGTCCCGACAGCGTCCAATCGAAACGGGTAATGCCATCCGCGACTTCTGAATCCGACACTACGACAGAGCCTGAGGTGGCGTCCCCGTTTGGACCGCGTCCGCCGATCGGGACCGCCGCCACCGCCACGGCCTGACCCGATTTCGTCGCGAGGTCTGTTGGCACGTGAAATCGCGCCTGCCGGAATGCCTGGACGTGTCCAACGAGCCACCGCCTGTCCCCCGCGTAGACGAAAACGCGCACCTCATCCTCTGTATCGTTTCGGAACACGAGATACGCGCCGTCGTCAGGCGGAGCAGCACCGCCAGCATTTCTCCCTGCACAGTCCGTTGCCACGACGAGTGCTACCACCGCGACGGCGACTCGCGCCGACCACTGGCGGCATGATGATGGATGAGCCATGACGGCCTGGGCTCGGGGTGCCTTATAACAGCGGCGTCGCCTGCCGCCTCGTCGCGGCCCTTGCCTCGATCGGTCCAGACGTGACTCGAACCGCACTGGCGCCTGACCATCCTGACCTACCGTCTGGTCGCGATAGATCGAATCGTTAGGCGCCAGTGCTGCTGGCATTGCGCCGTTGCATCACTTCAATACGAATGGCTCGTGGCCATTGACGTCGTGCGCGAGCGCCCATCCAGCTACGGTGCGTCCAAGCGCCAGCCCCACCTCGGAGTCGAAGCGATAGTGGATGCCTGCGTAAACGCGCGAGATCGCGGCTTCCTCGGCCAGCGAGTCAAGCCGCTCGCGCTCGGCCGGGAAGCTCGTGCCTAGGATTTTCATCATGCCTGCCGAGATCACCGCGTGGTTTGACGTGTACGAGGGGAAGTTCGGCATCGGGATCGCGAGCTTGATGAGCGGATCGGCCATCACGGGCCGCAGCAGCCAGTAGTAAAACTTCGCGTCGTGCGAAACGATGATGCAGTCGAACGCCGTCATGTTCATGAGCGCCAGCAGATGGGCACTCTCGCGCTCGGTCCGGTGATACTGAACGGCCAGCGTCGATGCCTGCACATTGTAGAATCCCGGCCCGTTGGCGGCCCAGAACTTCGCGATGCGCTCCTGTTCCGCAGTCCGCGTGTCGGCAATCTGCCGAACCTCGGCGAGCGCCGCCAGGAACTCCGGCGACCCGAACGCGGGTGGTGGCGGGGGTCGGAACTGGTCGCCCGAGAGCAGAAAGTAGGGCTTCATCTGGCCCCACATCGGCCCGACCGGGGGAGTCGCGCTGAACCAGATGCCCGGGCCGGTCGGCACCGTACCGGTCCACGGCGCGAAGAACCTGTCCCCCTGGGCCCGCGTCACGACTTGTGCGGCAATGTCACGTCCAATGGCTTCGCCTGACGCGACATCGGTGTTGCGGTTACCCGGCCAACCATCGGCAGCGAGGTACTCATCCAAGCGTGTTTCCAGCGCAGCCGCCTCACCCGGAAACAGGTACGTCAGCGCAACTGTTGATGCAGCACTGATTGCGGCATGCGCCGACGGGTGTACTGCGCCAGTCCCCGCCTTCTCGGCGGCAACGGCAGCGTTGTATCCGGCAACGCTCACGATCCCGAAATTGCGGATCGTCTCGAACGGATTCTTGGCGTACTTCACGGCGAGGCTGTTGGCGACACCATTCCAGTACACGGCGGCGTTGTCGTCCCAGAACTTGACGGCGCTCGCGGTGGGCGAGGTGGGAATTGGGCCGGTGGCGGTGGGTCGGTCCGAGCACGCCACCAAAGCGAAGGTCATGGCGAAAAGGCGAGGGATTGGGCGCTGCATCGAGAGCCTCCTGTAGGTAGCTCCTGCGGTGAAGAGCGCTGAAGCCTTCGCGTGCGAAGGCCTCCCTTCCGCCAGTAGCGGAGGGTTCATGTCTCTAGCCCGGGCGATGCCGCCGGCGTAGAGTAGGTGGTAGCGACGCTGCTCGGCTCATGTCACCTCGCCGTGATCTATGCGCAACCTGGAACGGAGGCGCGTGTGACCGAGCATCTGACTGGCCGTGTGCGTCTCCTGGTCCTCGGGCCGTTGGACGTGCGCTCCCCCGACGGTCGCGAGCTGCGAGCGCCGATCGCGCAGTCGAAGCGCCTGGCGCTCCTGTCCTACCTTGCGTTGGCGGGTCGTGACCGTTTCCGGCGACGCGACACGATCGTCGGACTGTTTTGGCCCGAGGCAGACCAACGGGCGGCACGCGCTTCCCTGCGTCAGGCATTGAGCTGGCTACGCCATGAGCTGGGCGGCGGCGTGTTCAGCCATCGTGGCGAGGAGGAGATCGGTGTCGCCGGAGAGCACGTCTGGTGTGACGCCGTTGCGTTCGACGAGACGATCGCCGACGAGGCTCCGGAACAGGCGCTCACGCTCTTTCGCGGCGACCTGCTCGAGGGTGTGTTCGTGGCGGGCGCTGCACCGGAGCTCGAGCGATGGCTGGATGCCGAGCGCGTTTGTCGCCGCCAGCAGGCCACACGGGCCGCAAGTACCCTGGCCCAACGCGACGCGGGCTTCGGTCGGCTGGACTCGGCGGTAGCGTGGGCGCGACGGGCGGTGTCCCTATCGCCTAACGACGAATCGAACCACCGGCTGTTGATTCAGCTGCTCGCGGCCGCCGGCGATCGCGCGGGCGCGCTCGAGGCGTACTCCGGGCTACGCGAGCGGCTCGTCGCGGATTACGGCGCCGAACCGTCCGCGGAGACGGCCCGGCTCGTCTTCGAGATGCGAACCCACAGGCCAAGGGAACGGCGTTCTCACTCCACGGCGTCCAATGGCAGTTCGCCTCCAAGCCGGCCACCCGGAAGCGTCGCACGTTCGTCTACGTCGAACCCTGATGCCTATCTCCTGCTGGTGAAGGCGGAGTACTACCTCGCGAAGCGAACCACTGAGGCGTTCGCCCGGGCGCAAGGACTGGTCAGGGAGGCGCTCGAGCTCGATCCGTTGTACGCCGACGCGTACGCCGTATTGGCCAACACGTACCAGGGATTCGCCTGGTACGGCCGGATGCCGGCAGACGAGGCGCTCGCCACTGCCGAGACCGCGGCGAAGAAAGCGGTGGCGCTCGACTCCGCATCTGCGTTTGGCCATGCCATGCTCGGGGCGACGCTCTCGTTCTACCATTACCGGTGGGTGGACGGGGAGGAAGAGTTTCGGAGAGCGATCGCGCTCGATCCCGACGACGGGTCTATCCGGAACTGGTACGCGCTCCATCTTCGAACGTTAGGCATGGTGCCGGAGGCGCTGACGGAGATTCGCCGCGCCCACGAGCTGGACCAACTCTACCGTCACTACTACTGGGCGATCGGCTACACGCTGACGCTCGCACGCAGGGACGACGACGCGATCGTAGAGCTGGGCCGGGCATTGCGGCTGGACCCGTCGTATTGGCGTGCGCGCGAGGAGCTGGCCGCTGCGCTCGCGCGGCGCAGCCGCTACGACGCCGCCCTCCATGAACTGGGCGTGGGATTCGAGATCGCGGGAGATACCGAAAAGGCCCAGGTCGTCGCCGCCGCCCGAGGTCAGTCGGGATACCGCGACGCGCAGCGGCGACTGGGCGAGATCGAGCGCGAGCGCCTCCGCGTCCGCGCTCGCGAGGGCCAATACGTGCCCGCGTTCGACCAGGCCTTGGTGTTCCTCGACCTCGGGGATCACGAGGCCGCAGTCGCGCAGTTGGAACGCGCCTACGCCGTCCGCGACCCCAGACTGACCTTCGTTAGGTTCGGTCCGAAGTACCGCGCCATCGCGAAACATCCCGGTGTTCTGTCACTGATGCGCGTGATGAACCTGCCGTGAGACCGAACACGCTGTGCCGCCCGCCGACTATCGTCTCGCCATACGCCGCCATAACGCGTACACGGGCAGCCCGATCAGCGTGAGCACGATCCCCCCGAGCGTCGTCACCGGGCGCGCCACGAGCGCGCTCCCGACGACCCACAGCGTACCGCCGATGAAGATGAACGGCACCACGGGGTACCATGGCGTGCGGTAGGGGCGCGCGAGCTCCGGATGCCGGCGGCGCAGTATGATCACGCCCGCAACGGCGAGCGCCAGGAACGGCCAGACGCCTAACACGAACGCTTCAGCGAGCTGCTCGAAGCTGCGCGACCAGACCCCAACGACCGCGACCGCCGAGTAAGCGACGATCGCGACGTGCGGCGTCGCGAAGCGTGGGTGTACGCGCGCCAGCGGTCGGAAGAGGAGCCCGGCGTCGGCCATCGCGTAGAACACGCGTGGCTGCGTGAGCGCGAGAGCGTTCACCGTGCCGAACGTCGAGACGATCACCGCCAATGCCACAGCGGCGGCGCCGATCGGGCCGACGACGCGCACCATCGCGTCAGTCGCGACGAGCGGCGAAGAGCGGAGGGCCGCGTACGGCAGCACGTACAGATACGCAGCGTTCGCCAAGAGGTAAACGGCGACGACAATTCCGGTACCAACGAGCAGCGCGCGCGGGAGGGCACGCCCCGGCTCGCGCACTTCACCGGCCACCGGCAACATGTCTTGGAACCCGTTGTACGCCCACAACGCCGCAACGAGACCGAGACCAACCCCGCTCCAATGCGCGTCCGCCGGCGCGGGGGCGCCGGCCGCGAACGCGCCCGCGCCTCCATTGCCGAAGAGAAACGCCGTGACGACAATCGCAGCGAGCGCGGCCACCTTGCCTAACGTCGCGGCGCCCTGCATCGCGCTGGCAGCCCGTACGGAGCGATAGCTCGCCGCTGCGGCAAACACGATCGCCCCGGCCGCCGCGAACCTAACGCCCATCGGAGAGAGCCCGACAAGTCGGCCAAGATACTCACCAAATGCGACCGCCACGGCCGCGATCCCGGTCGGTCCAACGAAGAGGTACATCCAGCCGAACAAAAAGGCGACGGCGGGTCCATACACCTCTCGAAGGTAGACGAATATCCCGCCCGGCTCCGGAAACGCCGCCGCGAGCTCAGCCAACGCGAGCGCGGCGCACAGCGAGATGACGCCGCCGGCGATCCACACCGCCGCGACACCCCCGGGGGAGCCCACCGTGTCGGCTACCGAGGCCGGCACGCGGAAGATCCCGCTCCCGATCGTGACACCGATGACGATCAGCGTCGTTTCCCAGAAGCCGAGACGCCGAGGGAGCTCCGTGCGCACGCGCGCCGTCGCGGATCCCGGCGAGATGTCCGCCGCTGGAGTCGGTGGAGACAAGGTAGGTTCGGGCGTGCGGGAGACGTCTGTCGCCATGTAACCGCCACGGAAGAGGAAGACCCACGACAAGAAGCTGCACCCGAGCGCAAGAAGTCGATAGCAGGGAGCACGCACCGATGACAGAATTGCCAGGTTCCTCCGACGGCGGCCACCGTTTCCCATGCGCGATGTGAAAGACGTTCTCGTGTCTCGCCGAACCATGCTCGGCGCAATGGCGTCGATCGCTCCGGCGTCGCTCGCCGGCCGGCTGGAGGCGATCATGCGCCGACTCGCGACCACGGTCGAGCAACCGAGCGACGAACTGCTCGAGATGAGCGCCCGCGATGCGGTCGAGCGCATTCATTCCGGCGATCTCTCGGCCGAAGCGTACGTCGCCCGCCTGCTCCGGCAGCACGAACGCTGCAAGCCCCTCAACCTCGTCACCGCGATCGATGGCGAGCGTGTGAAGGAGGCGGCGCGCGCCGTCGATGTGGCGCGCGCACGCGGTGCCAGGCTGGGTCCCGCCGCCGGGCTGTCGTTCGGGGTGAAGGGCCAGATCTCCGTCGCCGGATATCCGACGACGGCCGGCAATGGAGCGCTGCGGGGATACGTGCCGACGCGCCATGCTGCGGTGGTCGACGCACTCGTTAGGGCCGGCGCCATCCCGTTCTGCATGACAGCCGTTCCCGACATGACGATTTCGGATGGCATCATGCATCAGGTCTCCTCGCACAGCGATGTGTTCGGCGCGGTCCACAATCCATACGATCCCAGTCGCATTCCCGGCGGCAGCAGCGGTGGCAGCGCCGGGGTGCTCGCGGCCCGCATCGTTCCGGCGGCGTTAGGTCTCGACACCAACGGCTCCATTCGGTGCCCCGCCGCGTTCAGCGGCGTTGCCGGTCTCCGGCCGTCGACGTGGACGATCGACAACGCCCTGACCGGCACTCGGCGAAAGCGCTACTCAGAGGACGGCGTGCTTCTTCCTCCGCTCACTCGGCTCGACACTGTCGGACCGATGGCGCGCACCGTCGCCGACGTGGCGTTCCTCGACGCGTTGATCAGCGGCGAGCGTGCACCAGCCGTCGACCTGCGTCACGTGCGCATCGCGATTCCGGGCGACGATTTCTGGCAGCAGGAGCCGGTCGATCCGGGCGTGGCCGCAGTCGTTAGGGAGGCGTTCGCCAAGCTTCGTGACGCAGGGTGCACACTGATCGAGATCGACTTCGACCGCGAGGTGCGAAGCCTCGTGGGCACGATCGACACGCCGAGCCAGGCGAGCATGTTCGGCGCGCAGGGAATGAACGCGCCGCTGCAGTCCTCGGAAACGATGGCAGCGTGGCTCCGGGAGAACGCGCCCGACGTGACCGTCGAGCAGATGTACCACGGCCGCCCGATCCGTAATCGCAAGCCTACGCTTCCATCAGAAGCAGAGCAGGTCGCGGTCCTGCGCGAGACGAATCGTCGGTACGCCGACGTGTACGCCTCGCACGGCGTGGCGGCGATCGCCTACCCGACAGTACCGCTGGTCGCCACGCCGATTCGCGCTCAGGGTCCCCTCGAACCACTAGGCGAGATGCTCACGCTCAACGGCGTGACGATCGCTGAAGGATTGGCAATCGCACGCAATCTGTTCATGGCCCCGCGCCTCGGCGTGGCCGCGCTGAACGTTCCCGCCGGAATGTTCAACGGCTTACCGGTTGGATTGCAGCTCGATGCGCCGCCCGGTCACGACAGTGAGCTGCTGGGTCTGGGGATTGCCGTCGAAAGAGTGCTTGGGCGAATCCCGGCCCCTTGATGCAGTCCTCGATGCATCGCACTCGGTGAGGAGAGAACGATGACACGAACCTTGTTGATCACGTCGCTGATCGCCATCGGCGGCGCCACCGTCGTTTCAGCGCAGGAGCCACCAGCCGGGTCGGAGCTCGGCGCTCCGGAGCTCGCGTTCGTGAACCTCCCGGCGAAAGGAGGTGCGAAGCTCACCGTCAGCTCGCCGGCTTTCAAACCCGGCGGCGACATCCCGTTCGAGAACACCCAATACCGCGGCAACGTGTTCCCCGGCCTCTCGTGGACCGCCGGCCCGCCGGGAACAAAGTCCTACGCGGTCATCATGCAGGACGCCGACGCCATCCGCTCCGACATGCCGATTCTGCATTGGACCATGGTCAACATCCCGTCGACGATCACGAAGCTCGACGCCGGGATGGTCGATCCACCGGCTGGCGCGCAGGATGGCCCGAACATCCGCGGGCCGAACCATCCGTACTTGGGACCGCATACCCCCGCGGGCCCGAAGCATCGCTATCACTTCCAGGTCTTCGCCCTCGACACCACCCTGCCCGACGCGCTGCCGACATACGACGCGCTGGTCGCCGCGATGAAGGGTCATGTGCTCGCGAGCGGTCAAGTGATCGGGCTTGGGCAGGTCGCACCGCCGGCCGGATCGGAGGAGTGATGGGCGCGCGGGGCACGTTTCAGCCGCCGGCGGCCCATGGGAGCGTCCGCATGGCGAAGCCCACGTGCCCGCGCACCAGGTGAAACACGAACGTGCCGACGCAGAATCCAGCGAGCATCGTGACTGTCCCCGCGATCAGGAAGCCTTCGAGGACCACTGCGGTCATCCGAAAGCCCATGGTCAGCGACACCGCGATCGCGAGACAGAACGCGCCGCCGAGGAACTGCGAAAACCGGCGCGGCGCGGGTGACGGCGTCAGGGTGATGCCGGTGAACGGCCCCAGCGCGCCGTTGTACAGCGCGTTGAACGGGTTGAACCGCGGAGCCATCACGCAAAACCAGAGTATCGCGCCGAGCGTGAAGAACACGGTTGGCCGCTGCAGGGCTGAGCCCACGACGAACACAAGGCCGAGCAGCCGGGGCTGGAAGAGTATCGCGGAGTACTGACGGTCGCGCGTCGCCACCGTGGGCTCCGGAAAGCCTTGCTGCAGGATGAAGTTGTTCTTGCTCTGGGCAGCACGAGACGGGTGTGGCGCCGATTGCGCCTTGGCGTACGAAGTCATGGGACGTCTCACGTCATGATTGGTTTGTGTGCCTAACGCCAGCAAGACCCGGGGGGGCCGCGGCGCTTTACCATAGACTGCCTGCCGCCAGCACCTGCCATTCGAACGTTGGGACTCGCTTGGCATGCTCGTCGCTCGTCGCGTCGTTTGCGTCCTTCGCGTCCTTCACGTCCGTGACGGTCGGTTGTTTGTCGCTGCTTTCTTCCCTACTTCTTTCCGAGAGAGTGCGAAGCCAGGCGTCGCCAGCCCATGGCAGCGTGCGCATCGCGACATCCGGGCGCCCACGGAGGATGTGGAACAGGAAAGAACCGAGGCAAAAACCGCCGAACACCACCGCGGAGACCGCAGCGAGCAAGATGGCCTGGAGCACGAGCGCGGTGGTGTGAGCGCCGGCCGCTAGCGACGCGGCGATCGCTAGCGCGAACGACCCTCCCAGGAACTGGGAAAACCTGCGCGGCGCGGGCGCCGGCGTTAGGGTAATGCCACTCACGGGCGCCAGGATCCAGTTGTACAGCGCATTGAGTGGGTTGAAACGCGGCGCCACAACACACCACCAGAGCAGCACGCCGAGCGAGAAGAACATGGTCGGCAGCTTCAGGACGGCAGCGGTGATGAATGCGAGACCGAGCAGCCGCGGCATGAAGAGGAGCGCGGAATACTGCAGGTCGCACGTCGTCAGGCACGACGGAGCGAAGCCCTGCTGAACAATGAAGTTTCTCTTGGCTCGGCCGACGCGATACAGGAATGGCGCGGCTTGCGGCGTGGCGTACGTAATCATGGAACCTCCCACGACGGTGTTATTCGGCGCTGGTCCTACTTCGCGAACTGGAAGTTGAGCGTTCGCTCCGTCCCATCGACGAGCTTCACGGTGAGCTGGCGGCATGTGCCAGCCCACGACTTGTCGGTCGTCCAATCGTAGCTGTAAGTGTCGGTCCGGTCGTTGTACGACAGGTCGCTCGCGGCGACGGCCGGAGCCTTGAGCGACTTGACAGCCGCCGTTGCTGCGCCGCAGCTCATCGCTTGCGACGTCGGCGATCCGGCCGCGAGGATCGCGAGGCCGCGATTGCCGCCAAGACTGAACTTGACCTGAATCGAGCCGCCGGTCTTCGCTGGGTTCAGCGCAGGCGCCGCGTTGAGTCCGACGAAACCGGTGAACGGCCAGGCAACGATATACTCGACGAGCCGCGACGTCTCGTTGCCGGCGCCGTCAAGCGCGAAGCAGCCGACGGACTTGCGGCCGACCGAGCTCGTTTCGACGGGACGGCACCCAGCGGAACCGACACCCGCGAGCGCGTCGCTCGCGTTAGGCGAAACCGTGGCCGTGCCGTTGAGCAATACCGGGTTGGGCGACACCGTCGGCGCGAGCGTCGGCGGTGTCTTGTCGATATTGATCGAGCCGGACACCTGGTCCCGGGCGATGTTGCCTGCCTTGTCACGACAGGTCGCCACGAGTTCCTGATTCACACCTTCGGTGGACAGCGTCCGCGTCGAGGAGCTTTCCACGACGCCGGATTCGTAGTCGGGTTCCCAGCACGCCCAGCGTGCCGAGACGTCGGTGTTGAACCACCCCGGCGCACTCTGAGCGGTTGAGATGAAGGATTCTCTGACTCTCGGCGGGACCGCGTCGATGTAGACATCTACATCGACGGTGCTCGTCCCGCCGGCGCTCGTGGTACTGCACAGGATCCCGTTTCTCGCAGTAGTCCACCCCGGCGTGCTCAGCTCCACCGGGGGACAGTCGTCGACACGTACGGGGGATTCGAGATCGGTGATCGAGAATTCGATCTTCACCGGCTCCGTGACGTACCAGCCGTTCTGCCCCAACGTCCCACCGCTGAGTGTGTAGGTGATCACGGGGGGCGTTGTATCGACGACTACTTGAGGGGGTCCCTCGGGTGGCGGAGTGGTGGTGTCCGAGGTGTCCCTAACCCCCGCAACCGGAGTGGTGGTGGGACGCACGATTGCGCTGGGCGGTGTGGCATCTTCGCAACCAGTCAACGTGCTCGCAGCGAGGCACGTGACGACTAGATGAGTGAAGGGGCGACGCATCATAAGCCTCCCGAGTTGGGCGCCGCGCGAGGGCAGGCGCCGCGGTGTTCTCGGGAGACTCTATCGCGGTTCGCTCACGGCACTGAGCAACCGGGTTGCGACTTCAGGCGAGAGGAGTTGCACGCAACCAGAGTGACGTCCGCGCAACGTGGGTGCCGCCTGCCGCCTGCCGCCAGTCGCCAGTTTAGCGCTCGACGACTACTCGACTCCGATATGCGGCCGGCGTGACGCCGTAGGCGTCCTGGAAGCAGCGACAAAAGTACGACAGGCTGTTGAACCCCACCGCGTACGCCACGTCGGTCACCGTTCCGGAATCCTCGACGAGGAGTCGCGCGCCCTGCTCGAGACGCATGCGCTTGATCAGATCCGACGGCGACTCGCCGAACACCTGTCGCACTCGGCGGAACAGATGCGATCGGTCCTGTGCGACTTCATCCGCGAGCTGGCCGACGCCGAAGTCCGGATCGGCCAGGCGCCGTTGGATCGCGTCCCGAATGCGCGCGGCATAGGCCTCCTCGGCGGGAATCAATCCAACCGAGACGGGAGGCGCCTCCATTGGCGCGCTTGCGAATCGCTCGCGCAGCCGGCGGCGCGAGGCAATGAGGTTGCGCACACGCACGTCGAGCTCGCGCATCTCGAACGGTTTGACCATGTACTCGTCAGCCCCGTGTTCGAGTCCCTCGATGCGCTGCTCGTCTTCTGCTCTCGCCGTGAGGAGGACGATGGCGAGGAAATCCGTTTCCGGGCTCGCGCGCAGCGTGCGAACCAGCTCGTGTCCGTCGGTGCCAGGCATCATCACGTCGGAGATGACGACGTCCGGCAGGTGTTCGCGTGCGAGCGTGATTCCGTCCGCGCCGTCTCCAGCCTCGAGGACACGGAAGCGCGCGGTGAAGTGGTCGCGGATGTAGTCGCGGAGGTCGGCGCTGTCGTCCACGACAAGGAGGGTGGGAACGTCCTGGGCGCGATCGTCCTGCTCGGACGATTCGGCCAGGGATGCCGATCGCTCCGCCGTGACTGCCGTCGCGAGCGAGGCAGCCGCGGGTAGTTGAGTGACGTCAGGCAATGCAACGACCTCGGGGACATCACGGGACGGAATGGTGGCCGTGAACGTTGTGCCGCTGCTGCCGCTCTCCACGGTGACACGGCCGCCGTGCAGCTCGACGAGCTCCTTCACGAGCGAGAGTCCGATTCCCGTTCCCAGGTGCGCGCGCGTGGTGGACTCGTCCACCTGATAGAATCGCTCGAACACGTGCGGCAGCTGATCGGGAGGAATTCCGGGACCCGAGTCCCCGACGAGCAACCGCGCCACATCGCCGTCGCGCGCGAGGACCACTCGCACCGTTCCCCCGTTGGGAGTGAACTTGATCGCGTTGGAGACGAGGTTGGTCAGGATCTTCTCCACCGCGTCGGCGTCGAACGCGCCGGCCAGCGCGTCCGGCGTCACCGTGGTCAGGCTTATGCCTTTGCGTTCCGCCACTGGGGCGAACGCGGCGACGACGCCACGTGTGAACGGAGCCAGGTCGAGTGGGCGAGGTGTGAGGTGCATGGCGCCTGCCTCGAGCTTCGCGACGTCGAGGATCTGGTTCACGAGCCGGAGCAGGCGGCGCGCGTTCCGGAGCGCAATGTCGAGCCAGCGTTCGACCTTCGGATCGCCACCGGCGTGCGCGCGCAAATCTTCCAGCGGGCCAATCGTGAGCGTGAGGGGCGTACGGAACTCATGGCTCACATTGGCGAAGAAGCGCGTCTTCGCATGATCGAGCGATTGCAGCTGCGCGTTCCGTTGGGCGAGCTCAGTCTCCCGCTCGCGCAACGCCCACGTGCGCTCATCCACCACCTGTTCGAGCTCCAGCGCGCGGGCACGCAAGCGCGCCTCGCGGAACCGGAACGCCACCAGGACGAGCGCACCTAACGCGAGCACCGACGCCCAGCGAAAGAATCCCGTCTCCCAGAAGCGCGGGACGACGCGCACGACCAGCACCGCCCCCGGCTCATGCCAGCCGCCCGCTGCGTCGCTCGCCTCGACGCGGAACGTGTACCGCCCGGGCGGCAGCTTGGTGTAGAACGCGGTGCGCCGGCTGCCTGCGTCCACCCATGCAGCATCATACCGGTCGAGACGGTACCGGAAGCGCACGTTCGCCGGCTCGAGGAACGTGAGCGCGGTGTATTCGATCTGCACGTCGCGTCGATCGGGCGCGAGCGCGATCGAGTCGCGCTCCGGCCGAAGGGGTCCTCGGGTCGTCACGACCTGCTCCACCACCAGTGGAGGTGCACCCCGGTCGCCGCTCACCTTCGCGGGATCGACCACGACGACGCCATCTTGCGTGGGGAACCAGAGCCGTCCATCAAGCCCCTTCGCTCCGGCCGGCTGTACTCCGCCGTTTCCCTCACGGTTGCGCATCCCGTCACGCTCGGAGTACGCGGTCGAGTGAATGCTGGAGATCCGCCCGTCGGCGAAGGTGTTGAGCTCCGCGCGGGCCACCCAGAAGATCCCGCGGTTCGTGTTCATCCAGAGGCGACCGAACTGGTCCTCGAGGATCTGATGAATGACCTCGTCGTAGAGCCCGTCGTTCGAGGTGATGCGGACGATTCGCGCCGCGCTGGTTTTCGTGGCGGCGCGCGGATCGCTCCACGCGCGCGGGTCGACCCGCGCCAACCCTCGCCCCTCGGTCCCGACCCAGAGCCAACCGTCGGCGTCCGCGTAGAGCGAGCGGATCAAGTCGCTCGGGAGCCCTTCGGCGCGCGTGACGGGAGTGAACGTCCCCTCGCGGTAGCGCGCGAGCCCGCCGCCGTTCGTGCCCATCCAGAGAGCGCCGTCACGCGTGCTTGCGAACGCCCGGACCGTGGCGTTAGGCGCACCCGACGACGCAGGCAGATGCGTCCAGCTCCGCCCGTCGTAGCGAAACAAACCGCCCACCGTACCGGCCCAGAGACGACCGTCTCGGTCACCGTAGAGAGCGTAGACGAATTTCGAGCGCAGGTCGGAGGATCCCTCGGCACGGCAGGTCATGGTCGACGGCGTGCACGCATACACGCCTCCGACTCCTCCACCCGCGCCGATCCAGAGGGTTCCCGCCGCGTCCTCGTAGAAGGTATTGCTGACGGACGGCAAATCGCTGCGTACCGCGACAACCCGGCCGGTCACGGGATCGAGACGGTCTGCGCCTCCCTTTCCCCAGTTGCCGAGCCAGATGGCGCCGGAGCGGTCCACGTACGTCGCATAGATGTTCGGGTTCGCCACGCCTTCCGCCACGCTGTAGGTCGTGAACAGCGCGCGCTTGAGACGGTGCAACCCCCCGGCGTCCGTGCCGAGCCAGAGGCTCCCTTCACGGTCGAAGAGCGCGGCCGATACGATGCGTCGTTCGGGCAGCGTGAGCACGAGCCGGCCGTCGCGAAACACGTTCTGCCCGACCACGTCCCAGACCGCCTGTGAATCCGCCCAGAGTCGCAGGCCGCCGAGGTTGGCGGTGTCCCGGACCAGCGTCGCGGTGCCGGAATCGATGTGGTACACGTGGGACGCCACCTGGGCGAACAACGCTCCCGTTGCGGGTACCTGCACCAGCAAATAGATGCCGATCGACGTGGCGATGGGCTGCGCGTTAGGCAGCGTCACCGGCTCGAGGCGATCTCGCCATGACCGAAGCGTGCGGACTCCAGCGATCCAGAGTGAGCCCGCCGCATCCTCGTACATCCCAAGGACGGTGTCGGCCAGGAGTGCTGGATCAGCAATCGTCCTCGTCACCCGACCATCGCCCGTGACTCTGAAGAGCCCCGCGGCACCGGTGCCGATCGCGAGGGTCCCGTCGCGCCGCTGCACGATCGACGTGATCGGCGCGTCGAGCGTTTCCCGCCCCACCGGAACAACACGATCGCCACGGACCGACCACAGCCCATGCTTTTCCCCCACCCAGACAGTACCGGCGGAGTCGACGAGGAGCTGGATATCGCCCTCAGCCGACTGCGCGTTATCGAAGGGATAATTGGTGAACGTTCCGTCGCGGAATCGAACGAGGTGACCTTGCTCGGTGACGAGCCAGAGCGACCCGTCACGTCCCTCCTTCAACCGGACGATCCGATTGCTGGGCAACGCCTCGGATTTCGAGGAATTGAAGACGGTAAAGCGCACGCCGTCGAAGCGGACGAGCCCATCCCAGGTCGCGGCCCAGATGTAGCCGGTGCGGTCCTGGATGATCGCGTTGATCGAGTTGACGGGAAGGCCGTCCCGCGCTGTCCACGACTCGTGTACCCAGGACACGTCGCGCGAACTGCCCTTTGGCGTAGGCGCGGTCGTGCGCTGGGCCGAGGTAGTTCCGGCGGCCAGGACCGCGAGCGCAATACAGCTGACACCTAGTCGCATGATGGATTCATGCCCGTCACGCCAACCACTATCATGCGAGGCACGGCCCCATTCAGCCATAGCGCGTTTTGGTCACTGCCGTACGTCCGCCTGAGCTCGTCTCCGCAGCACCGGGCCCCGCCGCTCGCGTCGCCGCCTAACGTGCCGTATTGCGTTAGGCGGCGACTGGCGTGCGGTGACGCGACGCACCGCTAGAACGTGAAGGGGACCGTTCCCGATGACACACCATCCGTCGGGCCGTTGAGCGCCCGCTTGGCCGTCTTGCCACGCGCGCCGTCCCGTACCGGCTGGGGCACGATGCGGAGGTACGGCTTCGGTTCCTCCCAGCCTTCGGGATAGAGCTTCCGCGCCTCCTCGTTGCTCACGGAGCCGGCGATGATCACGTCCTGACCCGGCTCCCACTGCACTGGCGTCGAGACCCGAACGGCGGAGGTGAGTTGCAGCGAGTCGAGAACGCGGAGCACTTCGTCGAGGTTGCGGCCGGTGCTCATCGGGTAGGCGATCGAGAGCTTGACCCGTTTGTCCGGGCCGATGATGTAGACGTTCCGCACGGTCTGGTTATCGGCGGCCGTCCGACCGTCGGCGGTCTCGCCTGCCGAGTTCGGGAGCATGTCGTAGAGCTTGGAGACCGCGAGCGTCGGGTCGCCGATCAACGGGTACGTCACCGGCGAGCCTTGGATGTCCTCGATGTCCTTCGTCCATTTCTGGTGATTCTCGACCGGGTCGACCGACAGAGCGATCACCTTGGCGCCCCGTTTGTCGAACTCGGGCTTGAGCTGGGCCAGGTAGCCGAGCTCGGTGCTGCACACCGGAGTGAAGTCTTTCGGGTGAGAGAACAAAACTCCCCAGGAGTCGCCCAACCACTGGTGGAAGGCGATCTCGCCCTGGGTCGTGTTGGCCGTGAAGTCTGGCGCGGCGTCGCCGATTCGTAACGACATGGATGTGCCTCCGTGGGAATGTGACCGCGATCGTCGAGGGTTTGGGGCCCCGAGATTTCGCGTGACGCTAGCGCGCCCCGGCCGGGGGCAATGAGCAACGGCGTTGCGATTTCAGAGGAACAGCGTTGCACGCAACCTGGTTAGCGTCCGGCGCAACGTGGTTACTCCAGGGAAGGCCGGATCGGGCCTGTCTAGTCGGCTACCCGCGCGCCCATGAAGCCGCCGAGCGCGAATCCTTCATCACGGCATGAACGCGACGTCCACGCGGATTTCCTGAGGGCCCGTCACCGGCATCGTCGTGATCGTCGCCTCGACGCGGCGCGTCACCACGACGGGGCGATCATCGAACTTCGTGGCCGTGACAACGACGCATGCCGGGCCGGGCGACGGAAGTGGGACGCCAACTCGATACGTTCCATCGGGCTGGGTGTCCGCGATGCTGATCGATCCAGCGGCGGTCGCATCGTCAGGACACGGGCTCGATGTGGTCCGTGCCTCGATGCGGACCGGCGACGCGGCACCGGTCACGCTTCCTACGATGGCGACGCTCGGCGCCACACAGTCGCATACGGTCGATGTGCCGCATGCAGCCGCGAAGATCAGTGGGACGAAACGAATCCCGGGACGCCGGACCTGCATATCACCTTGCTCTCGACAGGTTACCCAACACCATGCCTGACGTTATCTCATCAACCGCCGATGGTCGATAGTCCGTTCGGACTCGAACCGCCCCCTCGAATCCCACTGTCATGCGTACCGCAGCCTTCGTGATACTCGCCGTCACGGCGATGAGTGCGCCGAGCGCAGCACAGCCACCAGCCGGCGCGCCGTATCCGCGTCCCCAGGGCGCCCACGAGGTGAACATCGAGCGTCAGGTCATGGTGCCCATGCGGGACGGCGTTAGGCTCGCGACCGACCTGTACCGGCCAAAGGATATCACGGGCCCGCTGCCAACGATTCTCATGCGCACGCCCTACAACAAGGGGGCGAACCCGAACGGCGACGTTTCCGCGCGCTTCTTCGCGTCGCACGGGTACGCGGTGGCGGTGCAGGACGTGCGCGGCAAGTTCGAGTCGGAGGGTCAGTACCGTGTATATCAAGGTGACGTGACCGACTGGTCCGACATGTTCGACTGGATCGGCGCGCAGCCGTGGTCGACCGGCCGCATCGGGACCTATGGATGCTCGTACCTGGGCGAAGGGCAGATCATCGCGGCCCAACAGCACCACGCGCGCCACATCGCCGCGATTCCGCAAGCCGCCGGCGGGAACATTGGCCGCGTGGGCCGGCGTCGCGAGTTCTGGGGATCGGTCGAAGGCGGGACGTTCGCCGTCTCGATCAACTTCGGCTGGATGCCAGTGTGGGCGTCGACCGACAAGGGGCAACGGCCGCAGCCTAACGTGGATTTCGGGACCTTCCTCCGCACCCTCCCGCTCATCGACATGACGGACCGCGCGGGCTCCCCGTCGTGGGATTGGCGGAACTTCCTCGAGCGGTCGCCCGACGATCCGTGGTGGGACAAGCAGGGCTATCTGGCGCCCGACGACAGTGTGAGCGTCGCGGCGCTCCACATCTCGTCGTGGTTCGACATGGCGGGAGAGGCGCTCGAGGAGGCTGCGCTCTTCAAGAAGAACGCGCTCAACGATCGCGCCCGAACCGGGCAGTACGCCATCATCGCGCCCACCACGCACTGCGCCTTCATGGCGGCGAACAGTCAAACCAAGGTCGGGGATCTCGACGTCGGCGACGCTCGGCTGCACTACGCGGAGACGTATCTCGCCTGGTACGACCGCTGGCTCCGCGACAACGCGCACGCGATCGATTCGCTCCCGCGGATCCAGTACTACGTGATCGGGCGAAACGAGTGGCGGAAGTCCGACACGTGGCCGGTGAGCGGGATGCGCGCGACCCCGTACTATCTGCGGAGTGATGGCCGGGCCAACACGTCGAGCGGCACTGGGCGCCTAACGACCGAGAAGCCGGCGGCGGGCGAGCGTCCGGACACGTTCACGTACGACCCGGGCGATCCGGTGCCGTCGCGCGGTGGGTCCATCTGCTGCACGGGGAACCCGAAGGACCAGCCAGGCTCCTACGACAACAAGGACATCGAGCAGCGACCGGATGTCCTGGTCTACACGACCGACGAGCTGCGCGAAGGGCTCGAGCTCACCGGCCCGATCACCGCCGTCATGTATCTGAGCTCCGATGCACCCGACACCGACCTCACCGTGAAGCTGCTCGATGTGTTCCCTGACGGGCGCTCGATGAACATGGTCGAAGGGGTCACGCGCGTGCGGTATCGCGAGTCGTACGCCAAGCCCGTGATGATGCAGCCAGGGAAAGTGTACGAGGTGCCGGTCGATGTTCACGCGACCTCGTGGTACCTGCCGCCCGGGCATCGACTGCGGGTCCAGGTCTCGAGCTCGAGCTTCCCGCGGTTCGACCGGAACCTGAATACCGGCGGGAAGAACTACGACGAGACGACCTGGAGAAAGGCGAAGAACTCGGTGCATCACACGTCGGCGTACCTGTCGCGACTCGTGTTGCCGGTGGTGCAGTGAACCTACGCCGTTGGCAACGGATAGTCGTCCGGGTCGAGATTTGCGAGGTGCAACGACGCGACGAACTGCTTTCCCTCATACGTCTTCTTGAGCGATGGCTCAGACACGGCGTTCTTGAACGCCGCCGCATTGCCCTGCCGGTACGCCGATGCCCACAGCATCGCGAGCGTGCGCGCGCCGTCGGCGAGGCACCCGATCGTATCATCGCCTAACGCCTTCCAGAGGCCCTGAAGAGTCGCCTTGCTCTTCCCGCCACCGAGGCCCTCATACACCTCGCAGATCCGCGTTGGCGGAAGGCGTCGCGCCGACCGTCGCATGAGCTCGAGGCATGCAACGCCCGCTTCGTGACCCGTGGTGACCTTTTTCAGCGCCGGCCCAAGCTTCCCGATCGCGAAGTCGTCGAGACCTGTACGCACTTCCTTCGGAAAGGCGTCGATCATCTTTTCTTCGTACGCCGAGTGCACGCCGGTCGAAGCGCCATCCAGGCCGTCGGCGTGCATGGATCCGTGAAGCGGCTGACACGCGTCGCCGATGTAGTGGGACAGAATTCCCGCCGCGCACAGGAACGCGGTTTTCTTCCCGGCCTTCCGCGCAGCGACCATCTCTTCGAACACCTGCCACACGCGGAACGGCAGCGATCCCATGTTCACGGTCTTCGCCTTGCTCGTGCTGGCTGACGGCTTGGGTGCGTTCCGGTAGAAGTCCATCCACGCCGCGATGTCGAGGCGCGCTGGCTTCTTGCCGCAGAGCTGATCGAGCGTCTTCCCGTTCGCCCCAGGAAGATCGATATCCGCGTAGTGGTTCCAGTTCTCCTGCGGTCTTGCGGCCTTGCCGCCGGGGTTCATGGTCGTCTTCCAAACGATATCCGGCACGTCGGCGAGCGGTACGAATCGCATCGGGTCGTCGCTGAGATTCTGGTCGTCCTGTGCCAGGCGCTCGGCGTCGTACGTGATCCGCTCCAGGTTTGCCTCGAGAAAGCCCTCGAGCGCTCCCTTGGTCATCGCGATCGCCATCTGCGCGATCTTGTAGTGGCCGACGGCCCCCCAGTACTGCGGGAGCTCCGCGCGCATGTCGGTGACGATGTCGACGTCGAGCTCGCGGCACGCGACGGCGAGTGACGTCGCGAGCGCAAACTGTGTGAACTGGCCATCGTCCCCGCTCAACCGTTGCCCGCCCCACTGGATCGCGAGCGGTCGGTACGGCAACAGGCCGTCATCGGCGTCGTCAGTGGCGTCATCGTTAGGCACCGCGGCGGGGCGATGTCGGCTTGGCCGTCGGGCCTCCTGCCTGGATGGGAACATGCTCGGATCGACGCACCACAGCGTGCCCGAGTCACCCGGCGCGGTCACGATCGGTTTCCTGGTCCGCGAAGCGATGAGGAAATCCGAGACATAGTCGGCGCCGCCAACGGTGCGATACCGGTAGAACAGCGCCTTGATCGCCCCGTTCAGGCGACCGGACGCCGCGCCGTACGCGACGACCTTGCACCCGATCCAGTCGAGTGACGCGCTCACCGAATCGAAGTTGAACATCGGTCCGAGTCGGCCAAGGCCGAAGATCTTCGATGTCCACTGGCCGGCGTCATCGACGTCAACGAGGCCGACGTCGAGATTCACCATCGTGTTCGCGCCGCCGAGCCCCGGATACACCGCGGAGAATGGGCGCTTTCTGATCTGTAGCGGCGGCGGCGCCGTGACGCCAAGCCGGCTGCGACGCCCTTTGACCACGGCAAAGACTTCGCTCCCCGCCTCTCCGACGACATGCTGATTCGAGAGCGCGTACAATCGCGCTCCGTCAGTCACGACGCACCCGACAGAACCGACATGCTCTGCACCCTGGACGTCGGTCAACAGCGGGTAGCCGCCGCCGATCAAGTGGCTCGTGTATTTCAGGCTTGGCGGTTCGGAGCGCGGGCCCTCGTAAAGCGACGCCTTCACGACGCAGGTGGGAATGATCCGGCCGTCATCGAGATAGAGGAATTGCGGAACGACACGGCCTCGACGCTTGTGCAGCTTCTCCGGCGTCTCCCACTCGGTGACGAACACCAGGACGCACGGCCACGACCACGGCCTCACCGTGCTGTTTTCGAGCGTGCGCGCTCTCGCGGAGCCGTCCTTGCCCTCACGTCGCTCGCGAACGGATACGTATCGCTTGTAATCCGGGTCGGTGTCTCGAATCAGAAAGCGACCGATAGCCGTGGCGAAGACGTTGTCGAGATGACAGAGATGAACGTGGTAGGTGTCCCGCGCGTCGAGGAGGTCCTTTACTGACAGCGACGAGAAGCTCCTGGCATTGGGATCGAAGTCGCGATTCATAGCCCGGGGGTTGTGGGAGGCGACCGCGTGATCTCTGAGCTCGCCTAACGACGACTCGAGAGCCGCACCGTCGGTGCCAATTGTCCTGGGTCGTCCGTCTAATATTATGCCAGACGACCTGGTCGCCCTCCACCTGCGCGAGCTCTCAGTTCTTCGGTCGCGCGGCGAGCGGGTCGAGTCGCATCTCCACCGAATCGCTCGATTTCCGCCCGGCCTTCCCGGTTGAAGCAGGAAGGGGTCGTGAACCGTGGCCCGGCCACGAGCCGTCCTCTGTTTGCCTTACGCGACGCTACCGAGTGCAGCCGCCCGTCACGGCCTGTCGCTCGGAGGGTAACGGTGGCAGTTTCGACCAGGCCGAGAAAAAACGACGACTGAGTCCGATAAACCCAACGTAGGGCCCAATCCTCAGTCCCGGGGGGCGGATGACCGTCGACGCCGTTCTCCAGAATCCAGCGCGCGACCATCGCATGGCCGACCATCGTGGTGCTGTCCCGCCAGAACTGGCACAGCTCCTGAACGGCGGGCCGCCGGCAGACCGCGACCGCGCCTGGACGACGTTGGTCGCGACCCACAGCCGGTTGCTCATGGGCGTCGCCCGTACGATAGCGACCGAGCACGACGGCGTGATGGACGCCTATACCTACGTCCTCGAGCGGCTGCGCGAAGACGACTACCGTCGCCTGCGCGCCTACGTTGCGGACAGCCGGGCCACCTTCACCACGTGGCTCGTTGTCGTCGCTCGCGGGCTGTGCGTCGACCACCATCGCCGCCGGTACGGCCGTACGCCGCGGGGCAACGGCACGGAGTACGGCTCCGGGTCCCAGCGGGCGGTCCGACGGCGGCTGTTCGAGCTCGTACCATCGATGGTCGATCTGGCATCGATCGTCGACGAGCACGATCTCGCGGCCGACGAATCCGTACAGGTCGCGCAGCGCGATCAGGCCCTCGCCGTGGTGCTGGATACGCTCGACCCGGCCGACCGCGTGCTCCTCAAGCTTCGATTCGAGGACGATCTTCCCGCCCGCGAGATTGCCACGATCCTCCAGATGCCTTCGGCGTTTCACGTGTATCGCCGGTTAGCGTCCCTGTACACCTCCCTGCGGCGGCGCCTCGTCGCCCGCGGTGTCGAGAGCAGTGCACCATGAGACGCGCGCGGCGAATGGTTTACCCACTCTATCCGTACTCGCGGACCGATCGATGACCGAGCGTCCTGACACGCAGCACCCGAGCGACGAACAAGTCGCGGCGTTTCTCGATGGGCGCCTCACGACCAACGAGCGCGCACAGGTACTCACGCACTTTGCCGCGTGCGCGGAGTGCCGCCGAGAGATGACCGTGGCGCACAAGGTCCTTGGCCCCTGGCGCGACGTTAGGCGCGCGCCGATCTTCGGACTCGTGACTGTCCTCGCCGCGGTGCTGGCGTTCGTCGTCGTTCGCCCGATAGCGCACGACCCAGCCCCGAGCGCGGCCGCCGTTCGCTCACCCGATCGAGTGTCGCAGCCTGACCGCCTGGCCGGCATCACGGTCGTCGCTCCACTGGATCAGGCCGTGTTTGACTCGACCATCGTTTTCCGATGGCGTTCCGGGGGCGTCGATGCGACCTACCGCCTCACCGTGCAGGATCGCTCGGGCGGTGTCGTGTGGGATACCACCCTGGCGGATACCGCCGTTGCCCTTCCGCGCCAAGTGGTTCTCGTGAAGGGACAGTACTTCTGGTCAGTCGATGCGCAGCTTGCCGACGGCGGCTCCGCCAAAGCCGGGGCGCACCAGTTCACTGTGCGCTGACGAATGGACCGGGCGCGACGACGTTGCCTGGCAAGCCTGCTGCTTGCCGTTGCCTGCTCGCGAGGTGACGCGCCCGCGCCGCAGGCGTCGTCGCGTTCGAAGGAGCAGCCGGCGACACCGGTCGACTCGCTCCTCCGCCTTGGAGACGGCATGCTTCGCCAAGCGCCAGAGAGTGCTCGAGTCCTCTACACCGCGGCGCTGACGGGCGCGCGCTCGTTAGGAGACTCCGCTGCCATCGCGAAAGCGCTGACTGGTCTCGGGCAGGTCGCTCGGCCACTGGGGGAGATGGCTGAAGCCCGGCGGCTGGGCGAACAGGCTCTCGCGTTGAAGCTTCGACTGAGGCTCTCCTCGGAGCTCTCGCGGTCGTACAACGCCCTCGGCCTGGTCGCCTGGGAGGAAGAGCGGTTCGTCGACGCGGTCGCGTTGTTCACCCAAGCGTCAGGGTCGGCGCGCGCCGCCGACGACACAGCTGGGCTGGCGAAGGCAACGATCAACATCGGGCTGGTGCTCGACAACCTCGGAAGCTTCGATGCCGCTCGTCGCGCTCTGCAGGCCGGTCGCGACCTCGCGCGCGTTGTGGGTGATTCCGTCAACCTCGGCCGCGCGTTGACGAACCTCGCTGCGCTGGACATCTCGCTCGGCGACCCCGTCGCCGCTCTAGCGAATCTCGAGAACGCCCGCCGGCTCTCTCACGCCAAGAACGACTCCACTGGCGAGCTGAATGCGCTCGCTCAACTCGCAAGGGCGCACGACGCGCTCGGCGATGCGCAGGCCACATTGGCCACGCTCGATTCGGCACAGCGTATGGCGCATCGGCTCGGGTTCAAGTCCGAGGAGGCGGAAGACCTCACGCTGCTCGGCGACGCGTTCGCGCAGGCCGGGGACTACCGACACGCCCTCGACCACTACGCGCGAGCGCTCGCCGCCACTGACAGCGTCAGCTCACCGGAAGAGCGAGGCAACATCCTGCGCAGCGCGGCGAGGGTGTATGCGCTGTCGGGCAACCAACGCCTCGCGGCGGAACGGGCACGCGAAGCGCTCCGCATCCATCGGCTGGGAGGCTTTCGCTGGGCGGAGCTGGAGGATCGGCTGCTCCTCGCCGAGCTCACCCAGGAGATGAAGCTGGCCGGCGAATCCGCGGTGCATCTGCGTGCGGCGAGCCAGTTGGCCGTGTCGCTCGACGCGGACGTCGCGATGGCTCGCGTTGCGCTCACCGCAGCCGGCATCGCGTTAGCGTCAGGGCAGCCCGGCCGAACGCTCCAGGTATTGGATAACGCGCGAGACTCGTTAGGCCTGCTGGGCGCCGGCGCGACCGCCGAGGCCATGGCGCTCCGCGCCCGAGCGTACGGGGAGCTCGGTCAACTCGATGCGGCAATCGGCGCGGGAGCGCAGGCGATCGCGGCCGTCGAGCGAATCCGCGGCAGCTATCGCTCCGATGAGCTTCGAACGTCGTACGCTTCAGCGAACTCCGCGTTGTACGCCGAGCAGGCGCTGCGGCTGCTTCGCGCCAATCGCTCCGAGGAAGCCTTCCGGGTCGCGGATGCCGCGCGAGGGCGAGCGCTTCTCGAGCACCTGTCCGTCGCACGCGCCGACGTTCGGGCTGCCGACCGGGCCGGTGCCGCGCTCGAGAAGGAAGAGCTGCTTCGTCGCATCGATGCGCTCGCGGCCAGGCTGCGCGAGCGCGCATCTGAGCCGCGAGAGCGCAGCCCGATGGCGATCGCCCTGAACCGGACGCTGATCGACAGCTTGGTCGCCGCGCGCAACGAGTACGAGGCACTCGTCGCGAAGACGTCGGCGGATGTTCGGACGCCTGAGAATGCACTTCTGGGCGCGGGCGCGAAGTTGACGGAGGTCCAGGCTGCCCTGGCAGACGACGAGGGGTTGGTCGAGTATCTCGTGACGTCCGAGAAGGTCCTGACGTTCGTGGTCACGCGGGCCGGTCTCTCGACCTACGAGGCACGCGAGCGGTCGACGACGCTCGCGTCGCGCGTTAGGCTCGCGCGCGAACTGCTGCAGCAGCCAGTGCCCGACACGGTTGCGGGCAGCGTGCTCCGCGCGCTCCACGGCCTGCTGCTCGAGCCGGTTGAAGCGGCGGGTGCGTTGCGAGGGATTCGTCGACTGGTCGTGATCCCCCATGGAGTGCTCACGTATCTCCCGTTCGCGGCGTTGGTGGATTTCCGGTCCGGGCGCTACGTCGTCGAGCAGTACAGCGTACTGCACGCGTCGACAGCGGCGGCGTTCGTCGCCATGCGAGAGGCCGCAACCAAGGACGCGGGCCGCCCCGGTGGTGTCGTCGCCGGCGTCGTCTTCGCGCCATTCCCGAACGAGCTTCCGGCAACGCGTGAGGAGTCCAGGAGCTTTCTACGGGCCGTACGCGCGTCGTCGGCGAATCTCGGGTCGGCGGCGACGGAGTCTCGGCTGCGCGAGGCGATCGCGGCAGGGATGGTCGTGCACGTTGCCACGCACGCGGTGATGAACCCGCGCAACCCGCTGTTCTCGCGAATCGAGCTTGCCGGCGATCGGTCCGGTCCCAACGCGGACGATGGTCGACTCGAGGTCCATGAGCTTCTCGCGCTGCGTTCATCGAGCCCACTCGTGTTTTTGTCCGGCTGTGAGACCGCCCTCGGCGCCGCCGGGCTCTCGCCGTTCGACACCGGCGAGGATTTCACGACAATGGGCCAGGCCCTTCTCTACGCTGGCGCCCGGAACGTCGTTGCCACGCTCTGGCGGATCGACGATGCCGCGGCGTCGGAATTCGCCGGCCGATTCTACGAGACGCTGAAGTCCCGATCAGCCACGGACGCACTCGCGACTGCCCAGCGCGAAATGATTGCCGATCCGCGACTTCGGAACCCATATCTCTGGGCGGCTTACCAGGTGAGTGGCAACGGCGGCGAAACGTTCGGGCCCGCAAACGCGCGGGTCGTGTCCGATAAACGGTAGGGCGTGGCATCTCTAGCGAGGCGATTTGTCCCAACCCCTTAAGGTTTACGGAGCGTGACATGAGCCGCATCCGGAAAGAGCGCCGACGCGCCGGGCCGTCCACGAGGCGGTGTGGAGTCGCGCTGCTTCTTGCCACGACGTTGGCTGCGTGTCAGGCCGATTCGCCCACGAGCGCCCCAGTCGAGGTCCACGCCGCGAGCCTGGCAAAAGGAGCGGGAACGAGCGCACTCGGGGTGACCGCTACGCTCCCTACGTCGGCGAGGCAGGACACGACGCTGGACGTGAATATCTATGGAAGCGGGTTCACATCCGGCGCTGCAGCGACGTGGTCGCTGGCCGGCGACACGACGAAGGTCCACGTCCAGTCGACCAAGTTCGTCAACCAGGGCCAGCTCGTGGCTCGGCTCTTGGTGCCGGCGGCGGCGCCGGTGGCGTCGTACGACGTGGTCGTCATGCTCATCGGCGGAAAGAAGGGTGTCGGGGCGGAACTGTTCACCGTGGACCTCGCCGATCCG
>Ga0207701_10000473_pt1 | contig 41405 bp, 40 predicted proteins | sample KBSSwiSSwithPhiX_FD_184294 | JGI IMG/M metagenome (GOLD analysis project Ga0207701, IMG submission 184294) | Switchgrass rhizosphere bulk soil microbial communities from Kellogg Biological Station, Michigan, USA, with PhiX - S5 (SPAdes) (version 2) | ecosystem: Environmental > Terrestrial >... | reverse complement strand
CTAGCCACGGAACAACACGGATGAACACGGATGAACACGGGTTTAGCCACGGAAGAACACGGAAGAACACGGATCTAGTCACGGAACAACACGGATGAACACGGAAGCCGCGTCAATGAGATGAAACACCCGGGAGTCACCGGGTGGCGGTGGCCGGCTTGATCGATGCGACGGCGGTCAGCAATGCGATTAGGGCCTTGTCACCCTGCAGCCTGGAGGTGCCGACGACGACCGTCTCGCCGATGTCCATGGTGAAGTTCGTTTCGATCAGCGCGCGGTGCCGGCCGGCCATGGTGGTCATGCGGTAGCGCTTCAGGTTGTCTTCAGCCCGAACCATTGATGCTTGCCGCGCGAGCGTGTCGATCTGCTGCTTGACTTGCTGAACCTCCGGGTGGTTGTCGTTGTAGCGCTCCTTGAGCGACTTCAGTTTCGTTTCCAGTTCGGCCCGCTGTGCAGCCAAATGCGCCGCCCTGTCGACGGTCGCTGCGTTGGTGCTGGGCACGCCGCCACGACCAACCGCAAGCACAGCTTCGCGCAGACTAAACCTGACGTTCCATTTCCCGCTGATTTCTGATCCCCTCGGATCGAGCTCGAGCTCGTAGTCCTGGTCGTCGACCCCGCGCAAGCGTGTCGCGATGGTCGATTGTCCACAGCAGAGCGTCCACTGCGAATCGAGCAGCCGGTACGACTTGTAGGGGAGAAAATCCTTCATGTCGACGAGTGCTTTGCGAGCCGCGGGAGGCACGTTTTCCGCCGCGCCCGTTCCCTGCATCTCGCCAAGCACCAGGACGACGCTGAATCCCTGCGGTCGCGGCAGGTTCGCTCGTTCCCCCGGCGTCAAGCGGCCTCGTTGTTGTTCTTGTGGTGCTCTTGACGATTTCGCGGTCTCCTGCTGGGCCGCGATGCTCACCGGCCAGAGAAGCGCCGTCATTACCAACACACGCCTTGCGATCGAAAGATTCGTCATCGGAGCGTTGCCTTGAGATCCAGTTCAGAGTTGAAGACCCAAATGATTCGCGTGCCGCCGGCCGTCATGAATTGCAGTTGACGATTCGAGGGGGTCGTCGCCGCACCAGTGGCCTCAATCGGTGGAGCCTGATTCGCAAGCGGTGTTGTCGAGGGTTGCTGCGATCGATTCACCAGATCCAGGCGAAGTCCCATGACAACACCGACTGAAATGATCGCGACAATCGTGGCGGCCACGAGCGCGGGACGTCGCATCCAGCGTGACGCCGCCGCCCGCTCGCGCGCGTCGTCGACGACCGCCGCCAGGACGACGCGACGCATCGCCTGCGCCTCGTCGGCCGACAGATGATCCTGCTCGTCGCGTTCCCCAGCTTCGCGCATCGCGCCTCGCCAGTTACTCATCACGTGCCTCTCCGAGCGACCGTGCCATTTCACGCCTGCCGATCGACAGGTGCCACCGCACCGTCACGGCGTTGATTCCGAGCAGCCGCGCAATGGTCGGAATCGAGGTACCTTCCAGCTCATACATCAGCAAAATCGCCCGCCGTCGCGGCGGCAGTGTCTCGAGCGCCTGACGAACCAGTGACTGCGCAATCAGGTGCGGCTCGGGGTTGTACGCCGGATCGGCGGCAACCGTTCCGTTGAGTCTTGCTCGCTTCCGCACCGCATTCTGCCGCCACCGATCGCGACAGAGGTTGATGAGGACACGCACGAGCCAGGCTTCCTCGTGCGGTGCGCCGACCGGGATCGACGCAGGGGCCCGCGCGGCGCGCAAAAACGTGTCCTGCACCAGGTCGCGCGCATCCTCGGACGATCCGGCTAACCGCCGCGCGAGCCGGAACAGCCGCTGATGATGCACGTCGAACAGCGCGCCGACACGGGCGGCGACATCCGCGTGCGGCTGGTCCACAGCCACCGGCATCGCTATCGCCTGCCCGTCCATCACCCTGCTAGACGTGTAATGCTCCGGTTATGTTGGTGAAGGTGTTAAAGTTTGCTGCATGAACGAAAGAAAGCAGATCAATTTCACGATCGTGCCTGACGACACCGCCGACCTGCCTCGAACCTACGCGAATTTCTGCGCGATCTCGCACACCCCGTTTGACTTCACGCTGGCATTCTGCGAGGTCTTGCCCCTCTCGGAGAAGGATATCCAGGCTGCCGAGGCGCAGCACGTCGTGCGGGCGCCGGTGCGCTCGAAGATTGTAGTGCCGCTTCAGGTCGTGCCGAACCTGATCGCAGCGTTACAGGAACATATGCGGGTTTATTCGGAATCAACCGGCCAGACGTGGGATACGAAAGGGCCCGTGCACTAATACCTTCTCATCACTCCGACGACGACCCCCTGGACCTGCACCTGGTCGGGATTGGCGAGGATCGGTTGCATGGCCGGGTTGGCCGGCTGCAGGCGAATCCGGCCGCTTTCGCGATAGAGTTTTTTGAGCGTGACGTCCGACCCGTGGAGAAGCGCGATGACCATTTCGCCGTTCTCCGCCGTGCGGCGATCCTCCACGATGACGAAGTCTCCGTCGCGGATTTGTTCGTCGATCATGGAGTCCCCCTTGACGCGCAACACGTACGTGTCGCGTTTTCCGACAAGGTCTTCCGGGACGGCGATGGTTTCGCTGCCGACCACTGCCTCGATGGGTGAGCCGGCTGCCACATATCCGAGCATGGGAAGTTCGACCGCGCGGCTCGCCAGACGAGCGGGCACGACTTCAACGGAGCGGCTGCGATTCCATGCGCGCTTGATAAACCCCTTCTCCTGCAGGTTCGTGAGATGTTTGTGTACCGTCGCAAGCGACGAGAGGCCGAAGCGGCGGCCGATTTCTTCCAGGCTCGGCGCGTACCCGTGTTGCTGGATGAAGTCGTTCAAGAAGTCCAGAATCTCGCGCTGGCGTTTGGTGAGTGGCAGCATGCGCCGCCACTATACGCAAAGGAAAAGCGAAAGTCAACGGATGAGATGATTCGCTTTACTTTGAGCCTCTTGCGGCAGTCTAAATGACAGGTGAGCACCGACCGCACACTCGATCGGCCCTGGCCGGGACTCAGGCCGCGGCACTGGCGGGTGACCGTGACCCGAGACCGCACTAACAGCGCGGCGCGGCCCGACGCCCGGCAGCTGGCCGACGATCGCGCGCTCGTTGAAGCCTCCCTCGAGGGGAACCGCGAGGCGTTCGACGTCATCGTCGAGCGACATCAGCGTCAGATCTATCAGTTGTGCTATCGCTTCGCAGGCAACCACGAGGATGCGAGCGATCTCGCGCAGGACGTGTTCATTCGCGCGTATCGGGGCCTGCACAGTTTCAAAGGGCAGGCGGCGTTCAGCACATGGCTGTACCGGATCGCTGTCAATGTGTGCCTCAACCGGGTCGGCGCACGCGCCCAGAAGTGGACCACTCTCGCCGCGGCCGATCAGCCTGACCTCCGCGAGGAGCGCGCTGATACAAAGATCCTTCGCGGGGAACGTGCGGCCGCTGTACGCGCCGCCATCGCCCGGTTACCGAAGAAGCAGCGCGCGGCGTTGATTCTTCGCGTCTATCACGACTTGCCGCACGATGAGATCGCGGCGATCGTCGGAACGTCGGTCGGCGCCGTCAAAGCGAATTTCTTTCACGCGCTGGCGAATCTGAAGAAGCTATTGAGTACGACGTCATGAAACATCTGAGCCGCGCGGAGTTCGTCGATCTGATCGAATCGTCCGCGGCCTTGTCGGCGGCGCGGACACTGCATGTCGAGCAGTGCGCGCAATGCCGCGAGCGTGCAGAGGCACTGCGTGCCGTTCGATCGATGGCCAGAGCCGACGAGATGCCGGAACCCTCGCCATTGTTCTGGGATCATTTCTCCGCGCGAGTCGCCGCCGAACTGCGCAATGAACCTGCTCCCGTTGCGCCCGGCCGTTGGACTCCAGTCCCGTTTGCCACGTGGGCCGTCGCAGGCGCCGTGATCATGTTGCTCGTCTCCGCCGTGGTGTGGCGGCCGACGCTTCATGCGCCTTCACCAGAGGCCCCGGCGGAGGTGAGCGTGCCGGTCGATCTCGCCGTGAGCGATCCGATTGTTGACGATCTGGATAACGATGAAGCCTGGGCTGTCGTTCGTGCCGCGACCGCCGATCTGGTGTGGGAAGATGCGCACGACGCCGGAATCAGCGCACACCCGGGTGCGGTCGAGAATGCGGCGCTCGAACTCAATGCCGCGGAGCGCATCGAACTCGAGCGGCTCCTCGATGAAGATATGAAGCGGAACGGAGCATAAGGATGATTGGATCGCTCCTCGTCGTCCTCCTGTCGGCAGGGCTCGGGGTCGCGGAACCCTCGGTTCACCAGGCAGCGGCTGTTCCCGACGCGCGCCCGAACCGCGCCCCCGGCGAGTTGTCGCCGGCCGAGGTCGTCGGCATGTTGGACGCCTACGCGCTGGTGCAGGCGCAGAACGCGCTGCAGCTCAACGATTCTCAATACGGCGCGTTCGTCGGGCGGTTGAAGGCGCTGCAGGAAACGCGTCGAAAAAACCAGCGCGCGCGGAACCAGGTCGTGCAGGAATTGCGACGGCTCACCGGCCAACAAGCGACAACTCTCGATGAGGCGGCCGTTCGGGATCGACTCAGGGCGTTGCGCGAGCTCGACGAGCGCTCCGCGGCCGACCTCAGGCGTGCGTACGATGCCCTGGACGAAGTGCTCGACATCCGCCAGCAGGCACGGTTCAGGATTTTCGAGGAGAACCTCGAACGCCGGAAGATGGATTTGCTTCTGCGGGCGCGGCAGCGTGCCGCGGGACGGAGAGATTCGGGGCAATAGGCTACAATCGATCCATGAGCCGGCGTTCTGCTGTCTGGCTGATCGGAACTCTTCTCGCCGCCGCACCGCTTGTGGCGCAAGGCCGTCTGTCTAAGGAAGAGGCCGACCGCTTCCAGTCCAAGCTCACCAAGATCGTCGCATTCGGGAATGCCCCGGCCGCAGCGGCGAAGACCACCCAAAGCCACAACACGCCGGTGACCGATCTCGAGGTGAACTCGTATTTGAAGTATCGCGCCGGCGATCAGGTCCCAACCGGCATCGTCGATCCCGAGTTATCCGCTCTCGGAAGCGGCCGGGTCGCCGGGAAAGCTGTGGTCGACCTCGACGCGGTGCGCACGCAGAAAAAGCGCGGGTGGCTCGACCCGCTCGGCTACCTGACCGGCAGGCTCCCGGTTACGGCATCAGGCGTGTTGACCACCAAAGACGGCAAAGGGCAGTTCCAGCTCCAGTCTGCCGAGATCTCCGGGGTGACAATTCCGAAGTCCGTGCTGCAAGAACTCCTGTCCCACTATTCGAAGAGTCCAGAAAACCCCGAAGGGATCAACATGGACGCTCCGTTCGAGTTGCCGGCGAAGATTCGCGAGATCCGCGTCGGTACCGGAACGTCGACCGTGGTGCAGTAGTCGACAGTGATCGCCCTCGACACGCCGCTTCAATATTTGAAGGGCGTCGGACCCAGGCGCGCAGCCGATCTCCAGCGCGTCGGTCTGTCAACGGTTGAGGATCTGCTCGACCGATTTCCCATTCGCTACGAAGACCGCGGATCGTTTCAGACGATCGCTGCCCTGCGCCCTGGCATGTCGGCATCCATCGCCGGCGAAGTGATCTCGTCGGGGATCCGGCCGACGCGCCGCCCGCGTTTCAAAATCTTTGAAATGCTCGTGCGGGATCACACGGGTGCGCTGCGCGCGGTGTTCTTCAACCAGCCTTTTCTCAACGATATCTTCCACCCGCATCAGCGCGTGATTCTGTTTGGGCGGCTCGAGCTCACGTCGCACGGCCTGCAGATGCAGAATCCGCAGTACGAAATCCTCAAGGCGGAGAGCGAGGGGGACTCGGCGGGCGAGTCCGATGACGAGACGCTGCATACCGGGCGTATCGTGCCGATTTACGAGAAGACGGGGACGCTGACGACCAAAATGCAGCGCGTGATCGTGCATCAAGCCTTGAGTGCGCTGCCTGCCGCCGTCACCGATCCTCTGCCCGAGGACGTGCGCGCGCGGCAGCAGCTTATCGATCGACGAACCGCGCTGCTCGATGTGCACTTCCCGCCGGCAGGCACGCCGATCGACACGCTGAACGCCTTTCGATCGCCGGCACAGCGGCGCCTGATTTTTGAGGAGTTCTTCCTGTTCCAGCTCGGGCTCGTCCTGCGGCGGCGACAATTCGCCGCTGAACGGAAGCCGCGATCCGTCGTCGTCAACGACGAGATCCGAGAATCGGCGCGGCGCGTCCTGCCGTTCAAACTGACTGGCGATCAGAAGAAGGTGATCGCTGAAATCGTCGACGACATGAAACGGCCGCAGCCGATGAACCGGCTGCTGCAGGGAGACGTGGGATCGGGAAAGACGATCGTCGCCCTGATGGCCGCGCTCGTTGCCATGGAGAACGGGTTTCAGGTCGCGTTCATGGCGCCAACCGAGATCCTGGCGGAGCAGCACTTCATCACGATCCGGCGGCTGCTCGAGTCCTCGAAATTCCGCATCGCGCTGTTAACGGGCGCCACGCCGGCAAAAAGGCGGCGCGAGATTCAGGCGGAGCTGACGGGTGGCTCGATTCATCTCGCCGTAGGCACACACGCGTTGGTTGAAGATCCGGTTGGATTCCATGAGCTCGGACTGGTCATCATCGACGAACAACATCGCTTCGGCGTTCTTCAGCGCGCCACGCTGCGGAGCAAAGGGCTGCGACCCGACGTGTTGGTCATGACCGCAACGCCCATCCCGCGCACGCTTGCGCTGACGACCTACGGCGACCTCGACGTGTCGGTTATGCGCGAGATGCCGCCAGGACGGCATCCGATCAAGACGATTGCAAAGCCGGAGTCGCGGCGCGACGAAATCTACGATTTTGTTGGCAAACAGATCGAGAGCGGCCGACAGGTCTACGTGATCTACCCGCTGGTCGAGGAGTCCGAGAAGGTCGACCTGAAGGCGGCCACCGAAATGGCCGATCACCTGTCGACTGATGTGTTCCCGCAATATCGCGTCGCCTTGCTTCATGGCCGGATGAAGCCGGATGCGAAAGAACGAATCATGGGAGCGTTTTCCAGGGGGGAGTTCGATCTCCTCGTGTCGACGACCGTCGTCGAGGTCGGTGTGGACGTGGCAAATGCCTCGGTCATGCTGGTCGAACACGCCGAACGATTCGGCCTGTCGCAGCTGCACCAATTGCGCGGCCGGGTTGGGCGCGGCCCGCATCAGTCGTATTGCGTCCTGCTTTACCAGTCGCCATTGACCGATCAGGGACGCGCACGGCTGAAGGCGCTGACCGAGACAACTGATGGCTTCGAGATCGCTGAACGCGATCTCGAACTACGCGGGCCGGGTGATTTCTTCGGCACCCGCCAATCCGGGATGCCCACGCTTCGCGTCGGCGACCTGGTTCGCGACCACCAGATCATGGAAGCGGCACGCCGCGAAGCGTCCGCGGCGCTCGACGATCCCCACCAGGCCGCAACGCTCATGACCTTCGTGCGCACCAACTGGGAACGAAGGTTCGGGTTGGTCGGGGTCGGGTAGTGCGCATCGTTGCCGGCACGCTCAAGGGCCGCCGCATTGATGCTCCGACGTGGGAGGGCCTCCGGCCGACGTCGGACAAGTTGCGCGAGACGCTCTTCAACGTCCTGGCACCGAGAATCGAAGGTGCCCGCGTGCTGGATGGGTTCGCCGGAACGGGCGCGGTGGGCATTGAAGCGCTGAGTCGCGGAGCGGCGCACGTGACCTTTGTCGAACGCGATCCGCGCGCCATCGCGCTCATCCAATCCAATCTCGAGCGGTGCGGCATCACCGACCGCTATGCTATTATCCGCGCTAGGTTTGCCGGCACGGCGCGACCACCCGACGGGGGATCGTTCGACATCATTTTTCTCGATCCTCCGTACGGCGCGCGCGAATTGACCGAGGCACTCGAGGCCGCGGCACCGCTCGTTCAACCACAGACGCTGCTCGTGATCGAACATGCCCGGCGCGATTCGGCGCCTGACTCCGCGGGGATGCTGGATCGTTTGCGAGTACTGACCTCTGGTGACAGCGCGCTCGCGTTTTATCGGCTCCGTTCCGAAACCTGAGAAACGAATGCAGAATGTCGTCGCGATCTATCCCGGGTCGTTCGATCCATTGACCAACGGTCATGTCGACATCATCCGACGTGGCGCGCGGCTGTTCGATCGCATCGTCGTCGCTGTCTTAATCAACCTCGAGAAGGCGCCGCTTTTTACCGTTCCTGAACGAGTAGAGATTGCGCGCGAAGCCTTCGCCGGCCAACCCAATGTCGAGGTGGATACATTCGATGGCTTGCTCGTCGATTACGCTCGCAAGCGGGGCGCCGGCGTCATCGTCAAAGGACTGCGCGCCGTTTCGGATTTCGAGTTCGAAATGCAGATGGCGCTCATGAATCGCAAGCTGAATCCCGAAGTCGAGACCGTGTTCATGATGCCGACGCAGCCGTACACGTACGTGAGTTCGCGGCTGGTCAAAGAAGTTGTGGCGCTCGGTGGATCGGTCCACGGACTCGTCCCCGAAAGCGTCGAGAAGCGGCTGCGCGAGAAGAAGCTCGCGCGCGAAACCTTGAGGGCCTGAACGTATGCTCGCAGAACGGACCAAGTACATCGGTGTGTCGCCAACCATGAAGGTGGCAGCGGAGGCGTTGAAGCTGAAGGCACAGGGCGTCGACGTCATCGACTTCGGCGCCGGAGAGCCTGATTTCCCGACGCCGAAACACATCGGCGCAGCGGCGCACGCCGCGATCGACGCGAATTTCACGAAATACACCACCAACTCGGGGACCGACGACCTGAAACGCGCCGTTTGCGCACGTTACAAAACCGACTACGGCGTGGAATACTCGCCTGCCGAGACGATCATCGCCGCCGGCGGCAAGCAGGCGCTGTACAACGCCGTCATGTGTTTGTTTGGACCCGGCGACGAGGTCATCACGCACATGCCCGGATGGCCAACGCTGGTCGAGCAGGTGAAGCTGGCCGAGGCAAAGCCGGTCATCGTCCACACGCATGCCGAGGACGGTTTTACCGTCCGCGCCGAACCGATCCTGGCCGCGATCACCCCGCGCACGCGCGGCATCATCATCAACTCGCCGGGTAATCCGACGGGTGCGCTGATTTCGGAACAGGACATGACCGCGATCGCCGACGAAGCGGCGAAGCGCGGGATCTGGATCGTGCTGGACTTGTGCTACGAAAAGCTCATTTACGATCCAACACCACACAACCTGCCGCGCATCGTGTTCGAGCGGCTGCGCGATCGCACGGTTCTCTGCGGTTCGGCCTCGAAAACCTACGCGATGACCGGTTGGCGCTGCGGCTGGGCGGTTGGACCGACCGCATTAATCGGCGCGTGCAACGCGCTTCAGAGTCACTCCACGTCGAACGTGAATTCCATCACGCAGAAAGCGGTGACCGCTGCGTTGAACGGGCCGCAGGAGTGCGTGACCGAGATGCTGAAAGAGTATCGGGACCGCCGCGACCAGCTGTGCGAATGGCTCGCCGCAGAACCGCGTATCCGGCTGGTCAAACCGGCCGGCGCTTTCTACCTGTTCCCGGACGTATCCGAGTTCCTCTCGCCCGACGGCATTCGCACGACCATGGAACTCGCGCAGGCGCTGCTCGACGAGGCGCGCGTGGCGGTCACGCCCGGTGAGGCGTTCGATGCTCCGGGGTTCCTGCGCATCTCGTACGCGACGTCCCTCCAGGAATTGAAGCGCGGCACCGAGCGGCTCCTCACCTTCGTGCGCTCCCTCGAGAGCCGGAAAGCCGTGGCGGGGTGATCGCTCCGAACCTCGTCGAAGCGCTGGCCGACGCGCTGACGGCGCGACTCGGCACTGCGCACGTCAAAACCGACGAGGCCTCACGCACCATCTACGGGACGGACGCGCTCAAACGAGGCCGTCCCGCCGACATTGTCGTTTTCCCAGGCACGACCGAAGACGTCGCGGCGGTGGTCCGGCTGTGCGCGGAACAGCGAATCCCCCTCGTTCCCCGCGGCGGCGGCACGGGCTACACCGGCGGCTCGGTTCCTTCGCACGGCGGTGTCGTCGTCTCGCTCGAGCGGATGAATCGCATCCTCGAGATCGATGAAGCCAATCTGCTCGCGGTCGTCCAGCCGAACGTCGTCACCGGGGATCTTCAGGACGCGGTCGAAAAGGTCGGCTTGTTCTACCCGCCGGATCCGGCATCGCTTCGACAGTCGGTGATCGGCGGTAACGTTGCCGAGTGTGCCGGCGGTCCCCGCGCCTTCAAGTACGGGACGACCAAGCGCTACGTGCTCGGTTTGGAGGTGGTGCTTCCGACCGGAGAAATCATCGAGACCGGCGGCAAGGTTGTGAAGAACGTCGTCGGCTACGATCTCACGCAGCTGCTGGTCGGCTCTGAAGGCACGCTCGCCATCATCACGAAGATCATCCTTCGGCTGGTCCCCAAGCCCCCCGTGCAGCAGACCCTGCGCGCGACGTTCCGGGACGTGGAGTCTGCCGCTGCCGCGGTCGTCAACATCACTCGCGAGCGCGTCGTTCCCGCCGCGCTCGAGCTCATCGACGGCGATTCGCTCGAAGCCGTCGCGCGACATCTGAACGTCCGATCGCTCGCGCCGGCAGGCACCGACGCGCTGTTGTTGGTCGAGGTGGATGGCACGCCAGCGGCGGTCGCAGAAGAGGCCGTCCGCGTCGAGGAAGCCTGCCGCGCCGCAGGAGCCACCGAAGTCCTTCGCGCGCGCGACGAAGCCGAGCGCCAGGAATTGTGGCGCGTGCGCCGTGAGTTGTCGATGTCGCTGAAAATGATCGCGTCGTTGAAGTTGAATCACGATGTGGTCGTGCCAAAAGGGCGAATCCCGGAGCTGTTCGCGCTGGTGCGCGGCATTCGCGAGCGCTTTCAGCTTCGCATCCCCTGTTTCGGGCATGCGGGCGACGGAAACATCCACGTCAACATCATGGTCGACAAGGACAACGTGGCAGACGTCGCTCGCGCGCACGAAGCTGAGCGTGAGTTGTTTGCCGGCGTCGTCGCGCTGGAAGGATCGATCAGCGGTGAACACGGGATCGGCTTCGCCAAGGCGCCGTTCCTGCCGATGGAGCTGTCGGCCGAGGAAATCGCGCTCATGAAGCGGGTCAAGCGGGCATTCGATCCCGACGGCATTTTGAACCCGGGAAAGGTATTTCCGTAGACCGGGGTTCGGGACGCGGCTCTGATAAAATCATGACCTCCATGTTTGCCAGACTTGCGAGCGTCACCGTCGTCGCGCTGCTGTCGCTGTCTCCGCCGCAGAGCCAGTCCGAGGAAATCGCTGCGCTGAAGCGAGAAATCGAACGTCTGAAGGCTCAGCAGGTGCTGATGCAGCGCGACCTCGATACGATCAAGTCGCTGCTGCAACAACTTGCGCAGGGACGTGGACAGCAGGAAGAATCGTTCGCCGACAAATCGATCGGCATTGCTGATGCCCCGACAAAGGGAAGCGCCTCAGCCAAGGTGACGCTCGTCGAGGTCTCGGATTATCACTGTCCGTTCTGCCGCCGGCAGAACCTGCAGACGATGCCGCAGCTGATGGCCGACTATGTGAACACGGGCAAGGTGAAGTACGCGTTCGTGGATTACCCGATCGCGCAGCTTCATCCTGACGCCTTTCTGTCGCATGAAGCCGCGGCCTGTGCCGGCGATCAGGGCAAGTACTGGCAGATGCACGATCTGCTGTTTACGAATTCACCGGCTCGAGAGGTGTCACAACTGACGGCGAATGCCGGCATGCTTGGTGTGGATACGAAGAAATTCGAAGACTGCATGAACGGCGGCAAGGGGAGCAAGTATGCGCCGGCGATCCGTCAAAGCATCGCGCGCATGCAGCAGCTTGGCGTCGGTGGCACGCCTCTCGTTTTGATCGGCCTGACGCCACCGCCAGGCACGCCGATGAAGGTCATCAGCTTCGTCTACGGCGCCAAGCCGTACCCAGAATTCAAGGCGGCGATCGACGCTGCGCTCGCGCAAGCGCGGTAAAAGCGCCCCGCCGCTCAGATCATTCGCAGACGCCGTGTCCCCGGCAAGAACGGCGTCGACGTGATCTGCCCGTCAAAGCCCGCCCCCCAACGCCCGGGAATCACCGTTCCGCAATCGGGGCACGAGCCTTCAGCGTTCAGCCGATATTGCTGGATGAAGTAGCCGAATCGCTCGACGAGCATCGCACGGCAGTTGTGACACTTCGTGTGCTCGAGATCGCCAACGCGCCCGGGCAAGTTTCCGGCATACACGTAGCGCAGCCCATTGCGCCTCCCGACGTCTGCTGCCCGCATCAACATCTCCGGCGTCGTGTTCTCGGGATCGTTCATCCGGTAATCCTTGTGAAACGCGGTCACGTGCCAGGGAATATCAGGAGAGACACTGGCAAGGAACGACGTGAGCCGCTCGATCTCGTCGTCTGAACTGTTGAAACCCGGAATCAGCAGCGTGACGATCTCCACCCAGATTCCCATTTCGTGCAGCGCGCGGATCGTATAGAGAATCGGTTCGATGCGGCCACCGAGCTGACGGTAATGTTTGTCGTCAAAACTTTTCAGATCGACCTTATACAGATCGACCCACGGCCGGATGTAGTCGAGCACGCGACGGGTGCCGTTGCCATTCGACACATAGGCAGTCATCAGGCCTGCGGCACGACCTTCCTTGAAGATCTCGACCGCCCATTCGCTGGTGATCAATGGCTCGTTGTAGGTGCTGACGATCACCTGGCCGCCGAGCCTTTTGGCCTCGTTCACGAGCGCCTCCGGCGACGCGTCGATCGGCGGGGCGATAGCCTGAGGATCTCTAAGCGCCTGTGACGTGACCCAGTTCTGGCAGTACGAACAATGCAGGTCGCAGCCGAGCATGCCGAAGCTGAAGGCGAGCGCGCCCGGACGCACGTGGAAGAACGGCTTCTTCTCGATCGGATCGCACTGGATGCCGCCGACATATCCCCAGGGGACCCGCAGGTGACCGCCGCGATTGAAGCGGACCTTGCAGACGCCCACCGCGCCCTCAGGAATCGGGCATTCATGTCCGCACGCGTAGCACCGGATGCGGTCGCGCGAGATCGCCTCAATCAGCTCCGGCGCCGCCTCTGCGGTTCTGACCTCGAGTGTTTCGGCCAGAGACGCCATATGGTGATTGTACGAAAGGGAAAAGGGAAAAGGGAAAAGGGAAAAGGGAAAGCGCCTGCGGCCCGAGCGAGGCGCGAAGCCGCCGAGCGAGAGCGAGCGGGGGTGGGGCCCCGCGAGCAGTCAGAAAAGCAGACAAGCCAGTACAATCAAGTCATGGCGAAGGTTGTGGCCATCATCGGCGCCTCGAGTAATCGAAACAAGTTTGGCAACCGGGCGTTGCGCGCATATGCACGTCAGGGTTTCACTGTGCTGGCCATCAACCCGAACGAAAAAGAAGTGGAAGGGCATCGCACGTACGCCTCGGTCCTCGACGTGCCTGGACCGATCGATATGGCGACCGTCTACGTACCCGGCCACATCGGGGTCAGGGTGATGGAACAGCTCGCCCAGAAGGGTATTTCCGAGGTGTGGTTGAACCCGGGGGCAGATACCGACGAAGTCGTCGCAGAGGCCAGGAAACTGGGGCTGAATACGATTCAGGCCTGCAGCATCATGGCCATCGGAGAACCGCCATATTGACTTCTCGGCCTTCAAGCCCCTATACTCCCCGAAGCACAACACTTCCGCATGATCCGCCGTAGCCGCGGAGCCTCCTGAAACGACAGCACCCCGCTCCGCATCAGAAACAGCAAAGTAAAACCTGAATCACAAGAACAATCGTCAACTCGACCGACATCGCCAGTAGTCTCATGCCATCGAACAAACGCAGCTCCGGGCGTCAGCCCCTCGTAGAGAACGACACCATCGATCAAACCAACGGCGAGTCGCCGGCAGAACCGGCCGGCGGCGAGACGCGAGGAGGCGACCAGCCGGCCGCATCCAAAGCCGCCGATCAGCCGCCACCCGCGCGCGCCAGCGAGCCGTCGGCTCCGCCGCGCGGCGCAGACAGCGGAGGAGGTCCGCGAAACGATGCACCTCCGGCGCGGCAGGGTGAAAGTGGTGCGCCAGCCCGCGAAGAGGGACGACGAGGCCGGGGCCTGAACATCACTGATCTGAAGGACAAGAGCATCCAGCAGCTCACCCAGATCGCAAAAGACTTGAACGTCGCCGGTGCGACCGGCATGCGCAAGCAGGAACTGATCTTCCAGATCCTGAAGGCACAGACCGAGCAGAGCGGATTCATCTTCTCGGAAGGCGTGCTCGAAGTGCTGCCGGACGGCTTCGGATTCCTGCGCGCACCCGACTACAACTACCTGCCGGGTCCTGACGACATCTACGTTTCACCGTCGCAGATTCGCAAGTTCGACCTGCAGACTGGCGACACCGTCTCAGGTCAGATCAGACCGCCCAAGGAAGGGGAGCGCTACTTCGCGCTCATCAAGGTCGAAGCGGTCAACTTCGAATCGCCTGAGCAGGCACGCGAAAAGCTCTTCTTCGAAAACCTGACCCCGCTTTATCCGCAGGAGCGATTCATCCTCGAAACAACGTCCGATCAGTTGTCGGGCCGGGTGATGGACCTGATGGCGCCAATCGGCAAGGGTCAACGTGGACTGATTGTCGCGCCGCCGCGAACCGGAAAGACGATGCTGCTGCAGAGCATCGCGCAGTCGGTGGCCAAGAATCATCCGGAAGTGTTCCTCATCGTCCTGCTGATCGACGAGCGTCCGGAAGAAGTCACCGACATGCAGCGCTCGGTGAACGGCGAAGTGATTTCGTCCACGTTCGACGAGCCGGCGCAGCGTCACGTGCAGGTGGCGGAGATGGTGATCGAGAAGGCGAAGCGGCTGGTCGAGCACAAGAAGGACGTGCTCATCCTGCTCGACTCGATCACGCGCCTGGCGCGCGCCTATAACTCCGTCATTCCTCCGTCAGGCAAGGTCCTGTCTGGCGGTCTCGATTCGAACGCACTGCAGAAGCCGAAGCGCTTCTTCGGCGCGGCGCGCAACATCGAGGAAGGCGGGTCGCTGACGATTATCGCGACCGCGCTCATCGACACCGGTTCCCGCATGGACGACGTGATCTTCGAGGAGTTCAAGGGCACCGGCAATATGGAAATCCATCTCGATCGAAAGCTCACCGACAAGCGCGTCTTCCCCTCGATCGACATGCAGAAGAGCGGCACGCGCAAGGAGGAACTGCTGCTGCCGCGCGAGGATCTCAATCGCGTCTGGGTGCTGCGAAAGGTGCTCAATCCGCTCTCGGCAGTGGAAGCGATGGAACTGCTGCTCGACAAGATGGGGAAGACGAAGTCCAACCAGGACTTCCTCGCGTCGATGCAGAAGATGGGATAGCCGCCGGCGAGCCTACACGACGCCGTCGGTATGGTGGTGGTCGTACGAATCGTCGCGCGCGGCCGGACCTTCGTGTTCATGCGCAGCCGCCGCTTCGTGTAAGAACCAGACACATCGTGCGTCGTGCTGAAGACGGCGGCCGCACAGCTTCATTCTTCGCGGACGGCGCTCGCGTGGACGGACGGTGATGTCGATGTCCACGGCGGGAACGCCGGGAGCGTCGCAGAGGGATCGAAGCGCCGCAAACAGCGGTCCGCGATCGGTGATGAAGAGCATCAGCGGCTTCCCCTGCAGATGGTACTTGCCGATATTCAGCAGTTGCGAGGCGGCATCGTTCCCTTTTTCGATCACGCCGGCGCGATCGGTCCACAACACCGCGATGGGAAGCGCCTGCGCGAACTCGTCATTCGCGCGCTGAACGATTTCGACATTCGCCCGGATGGAGTTCAGCTCATCCAGTTGCGTCTGCAGCGCCTCATTCGCGACCTGTAATTCCTCCAGCGCCGTTGACAGCTCCGTCAAGGCCGACTTGGCGATCGGCGACGGTTTTTCGGTCACACGCTCCAAGCGCCGTTGCAGCTCAGCCAGGCGACCGACTGCGGTCGCGGTACGCAGAGTAAGGTTATGAAGTGTGCCCAAGAGATTGGCCCCCTCTGGATCCACCTCCCGCATGTAGATTGCGGGGGAGGGGGGGTTGCGTACATTATGGCCAGCATCGATCCGATCGTCAACACAGTTCCGCTTGCAAACCGGTCGGAAGACGCGCACAGTGTGGGGCACGAAAGATGCACACAGGAGGCCGTGGCCACACACGATATCGTTGTAATCGGCGCCTCAGCGGGCGGCGTTGAAGCCATCAGCACAGTCGTGGCGGATCTGCCGCGCGACTTGCGCGCATCCGTTCTCGTGGTGCTGCATCTCGCCAAGGGGCGCAGCATGCTTCCGGAGATCCTGACCCGGGCCGGGCGCCTGCCAGCTGTTCATCCCGACGATGGGAGCCGCCTCGAATACGGCCGCATCTACGTGGCGCGGCCCGATCATCATCTCGTCGTCGAACCCGGACACGTTCGTGTGGTTCATGGACCGACCGAAAACGGATGCCGGCCGGCAGTCGACCCGCTTTTCCGATCGGCCGCGCGCGTGTATGGTCCACGCGTGATCGGCATCGTGCTGACCGGCGGGTTGGACGACGGCACCGCGGGACTTGCCGCGGTGAAGGAGGCTGGCGGCATTGCGATCGTACAGGATCCAGACGAAGCGTTCGCGCCGAGCATGCCGCGCAGCGCCCGCGCGTTCGTCAACGTCGATCATGTCCTCCCGGTACGAGAGATGGGCCTGCTGGTCGCCGCGCTGACGCGTGAACCGGCCGACTCGCAACCTTCGGTTCCTGGCATCCACATCGCCCCGCTCGAACCGGATCTCGCCGAACCGCCGCTGGTCCTGCACGAACACGACCGTCCCGGCAAGCTCTCCATTTTCACCTGCCCCGAGTGTCATGGAACGTTATGGGAAGCTGACGACCGTGGCATTGTGAGATTTCGCTGCCGCGTCGGCCACGTCTACTCGGCGGAAAGCATGCTCGCCGCGCAAACCGATTCGGTCGATCGCGCGCTGTGGACGGCGCTGCGATCGCTGGAGGAACGCGCAGCGCTGACGCACCGCCTGGCCGAACGGGCGCGCGCGCGGCGGCACAACTGGGTGGCGCGGACATTCGAGGAGCGCGCCCTGGCGGCCGACGGGCATGCGGCGGTCATCCGCGAACTGCTGGTCAATCGCACGACGCTGCACGAGGTGCCCGAAACCGACGTCGAAGCGCCGGAAGACGACGCCTCGGTGACCAAGGAATACGGCGGCTGAGATCTACTGGCCCGGATGCGCCTCGTCCATCAGGATGATGACGCCGCTCGTCGATCCTTCCGAAGAATTCAGCGGAGTTATCGAGACCAGACAATCCACCGTGCGTCCACGCCGGGTGAGCGATGGAATCGATTTTTCGGCGATCGGCTGATCACCGTTCATCACCGAACGAATCGACTTCGCCAGCTGGCCGACCGGCAGGCCAATGTCGAGGGTGAGAAACTGTGTGCCGACGGCTTCGTCGCCGCGCACCCCCCACAGATCTTCTGCCCGCCGGTTCCAGATCTGGACGCGATATTCGCGATCCAGCACCGCGACGCCCGATCGCAGGCTGCTGAAGACAGATGCCAGATAGGTATTCGTCAGGTCGGCATCGGCGCTCCGGGTACGCAACTCGTCGTTCATCGTCTGCAGTTCTTCGTTGGTCGACTGCAGTTCCTCGTTCATCGTTTCGAGTTCCTCGTTGGTCGATTGCAGTTCCTCGTTGGTCGTCTCCAGCTCCTCGACTGTCGACTGCAGCTCTTCGTTCGTGGTTTCGAGCTCCTCGTTGGTCGATTGCAGCTCGTCGTAGGCGGTTTCGAGTTCGTGCTTCGACGCCGTCAACTCAGACTGCAGATGATGGACCGACGTGGAATCGGCGAACACGATTCGCATCCCCAGCAGCGCTGCCGCCTGGTCGCGGATCGGCGCGACGGTCACGTCGAAATAGCGAGGGTGGCCGGCGACGAAATGATGCACCTCTTTCAGTACCTCATCGCGTTTGTCAGCCACAACGCGGTCCATCGCACTGCGCAGATCGACCGGCCGATACGAGATTTCCAGCTCCTGCAATGGACGGCCGACATCGGTCGGACGGAGGCCGAACTGCTCGCGGGCGCCGGCGCTGGTCGCAACCAGCACGCCTGTCGCATCCACGATCAGCTGCGACATGGTGTCGCTCTCGAAAGCGGCGAGCCGGAGTCGCATCTGGCTGGTTGAACCATTGTTCATGGAGTCACGTCCTGGCAGCGCCACCGGTCCGATACGGTCGCGATGGTTCGCTTTCGCGATAACACGGAAGATCCGGCGCGGCAGATCCACCGGGAAGAACATGGTCGCATGGCTGAAGAGCATCTCGGCGCGGCCGAGCAGGAGAAAACCGTGGGCATCGAGCGAAAAAGAAAACCGGCTGAGAATTCGCGCCTGCGCGTCGGCGTTGAAGTACATCAACGTATTGCGACAGAGGAGCAGATCGATCCGGGAGATCGGCGCGTCCTGCAGCAGATCGAGACGGCCGAACATGACGGCACGCCGGAGTTCGCGATTGAGCGCCGCCACGGCGCCGTCACCGGTAAAGTATTTTTCCCGAAATCCTGGTGGCAGCTGTTCGAGATCGCGCGGGCTGTAGATCGCGCGACGGGCTTCTTGCAGGGCTTCTTCATCGACATCCGTGGCGTAAATCTTCACCCGCTCGCGGACACCCTCCATCCCGAATCGCTCGGCCAGCAGCATCGCCAGCGAGTACGCCTCCTGGCCGGCAGCGCAGCCGGCGCTCCAGACGCGCAGCGGCGGCGACGACTCGCGATGGTCCAACAGCTGCGGCAGAATCGTCGTATCCAGGTACGCCCAGACGTCCGGATCGCGGAAAAACGTCGTGACATTGATCAGAATTGTGTTGAAGAGCGGCTCGAACTCCTCGGGATGAAGTTCGAGGTAATCGAGGTACGCCTCGCACGTGTCGAGGCCGACCGCCTGCATGCGCTTCATGACACGACGGTGCAAACTGGTTCGCTTGTAGGCGGAGAAATCGAAGCCTCGGGTTTGCCGTAAGTGCTCGAGCAGTTGCTCGAAACTGTCCGCGTCTAATCGGTCGGCCATGGCGAGCTAGCTAGCGTACCACGGCGTCCGGGCAAACGCCCGTTCATGATTCGGAAATTGGCAGTGTGATACAGAAACGCGCGCCGGTTCCAGGTCCGTCGCTGAAGGCGGCGACTGTCCCGTCGTGCACTTCGATGATCCCGCGCACGAGCGCCAGCCCGATTCCGAAGCCATCGCCAGCGCTGTCGTGGCCACGCCAGAAGGGCTCGAAGATACTCGCCAAATCTTCCTGGGGGATTCCCTGACCAGTGTCTTGCAGAGTGATCTCCGCGACGCTGTCCTTGCGGATCAGCGACACGTGTAGACGACCACCGGCGGGAGTATACCGGACCCCATTCGTCAAGAGATTCGAAAATGCCTGCTGCAGACGCGCGGGGTCGGCGAACGCGGGCACCGGCGCGCCGGCCAGCGAGCAGGCGACCTGGACGCCGGCGTTCTGCGCGGTCGCGTCGATGGCGTCCACCGCGTCCTGGAGGACGCGGCGCAGATCGACGGGGACGCGTGCGATGCGGATCGTTCTCAGCGCAAGCCGCGACAGATCGAGCAGGTCGCCGAGCAGCGTCGCCATGTGCAGCAGCTGCCGGCGCAGGATGATATGCGCGCGATCGGACGCCGCGCTGGACGGGTTGGCCTCGAGCATCGACAGCGCGGCCATCGCGGCATTGAGCGGCTGGCGCAGTTCGTGAGAGACGATCGCGACAAAGCGCTGGCTCTCGCGCTCGGCACGGACGCTCTGTTGCTCGGCGCGGGCCAGCTGGCGACCGATACTGTCGCGCAGCGAATCGCGGGCCCGCATCGAGTCGCGGATCTGCTGCGCGCGCTGCTGCACGTCAACTGCGCGTTCGTGCGCGCGGCGCACCGCTTGGCGCGATGCCTCGACTGTATTCCGGATTTGGCTGGAGAGTTCGATGGCTTTCACGGAGAACTCTGCTTCACTCTACCTCGCGTGATCGCCCATGGCAATTCACACCCCGGCGGTTACATTGTCGTGATGCCGGCGTCGGGAAGCGGCAGCGGCACGGTGCCGTCCGGATCTTTCAGCGGCACGGACCCCATAATCAGTTTGAGTTCGTCCGCTTCAATCACTTCCTTCTCGAGCAGACGCTCCGACAGCGCATCAAGCGTCGCGCGGCGGTCGCGCAGGACGCGGCGCGCCGTCTCGTGCGCCTCGCCAAGAATCCGCTTCACCTCGGCATCGATCTTGAGCGCCGTCTCCTCAGAATAGTTGCCGCGTTCTGACGCGAACGGCGAGTCGATGAATAGCGGGCGCTTGTTGCCGTCGTAGTTGACGGCACCGAGCAGGTCGCTCATGCCGAACTCGGTGACCATCGAGCGCGCGATATCGGTGGCCCGCTGCAGATCGTTCTGCGCGCCGGTGGAGATGCGTCCGAATGCGATCTCCTCGGCGCTGCGGCCCGCCAGCAGCACTGACAACTGGCTCTGGAGATCCTCGCGCGTCAGCAGGTACCGATCCTCCAGCGGTAACTGCATCGTGTAACCGAGCGCGCCGAATCCACGCTGCACGATCGAGATTTTGTGCACCGGATCGAGGCCGGGCAGGACGCTGGCGACAATCGCGTGGCCGGACTCGTGATACGCCACAATCCGGCGCTCCTTGTCGCTCATCACGCGCTTTTTCTCGAGGCCGGCGATCAACCGATCGATGGCTTCGTCGAAATCCTTCATTTCGACCGCTCGTTTGTCTTTCCGCGCCGCGAGCAGCGCCGCCTCGTTGACCAGATTCGCCAGATCGGCGCCAGCAAACCCGGCCGTGCGCGCGGCGATGACCTTCAGATCCACTCCCTCGGCGAGCTTCACCAATTTCACGTGAATGCGAAGAATCTCTTCTCGACCGCGGACGTCAGGCTTGTCGACGAGCACCTGGCGATCGAAGCGTCCGGGGCGGAGCAGGGCAGGATCGAGTACTTCGGGGCGATTGGTAGCGCCCATGATGATGACGCCCTTGCGACCGTCGAACCCATCCATTTCCGCGAGCAGCTGGTTGAGTGTCTGCTCGCGTTCTTCGTGACTGCCCATCGGCGTCTGGATACGCACCTTGCCCAGCGCATCGAGCTCATCGATGAACACGATGCACGGCGCTTTGACCTCGGCCTGAGCGAACAGATCCCGTACGCGCGCGGCGCCGACCCCGACAAACATTTCCACGAACTCGGAACCGCTCAAGCTGAAGAAGGGGACCTTTGCTTCGCCGGCGACGGCGCGGGCGAGGAGAGTTTTTCCGGTGCCAGGAGGACCGACGAGCAGTACGCCTTTGGGAATTCGTCCGCCGATGGTGGTGTACTTCTTCGGATTCTTCAGGAACTCGACTATTTCGCGCAGCTCATCTTCCGCTTCATCGACGCCGGCGACATCCGCAAACCGTACCTTGACGTCGTCGTCGGCGTAGATCTTCGCGCGGCTGCGGGCGAACGACATCACGCCGCCCTCGGCGCCTCCCATCCGGCGGAAGAAAAAGCTCCAGAGCGCGATGAGAAAAATGATCGGAATGATCCAGCCAACGATTTCGGCGAGCCACTTGTTCGGCGCCTCGCCGGTAAACTTCACGCCCGCTTTCTCGAGATCCTCGAGCAGTTTCGGATCCTCGATCCTGATCGTGACGAATGGATGGGTTCCTTTCGGCCCGCCTTTCATCGCGCCACGGACACGCTCCTCGGCGACGACGACCTCCTGGACCGAGCCATCACGGACACGCTGCTTGAAGTCGCTGTATGAAATGGTCTCGCCGCCCGCCATCGAGAAATAAAAGGCCTGGCCCAGGGCCAGCAGCAAGAACACGGCGAGCACATACCACATGGCAGAGCCCGGCCCCGTTCGCGGGGGCAGCTTACGATCGGTCGCCCGCCGTGATCGTCCTCCGGGTTTGGTCTGTGGTTGATCGGTCATCTCTGTCGATCCTACGCCATTTCACGCATGCACCGGCTCCTCAGCCTTACTGAACTCGAGCTCGCCGCGAGGCGCATCGATGCGCACCTTCGCGCCCTCGCCGAACTCACCTTGCAGCACTCGCATCGCGAGCGGGTCGAGCACGCGCCGCTGAATCACGCGCTTCAGCGGCCGGGCACCGTAGACCGGGTCGTAACCCTCGGCGATGAGCACGTCCTTCGCGCGATCGGCCAGCTCCACGTGAATCTTGCGATCCTCGAGCCGTTTCATCAGTCCACGGAGCTGGATGTCGATGATGTGCCGCATCTCTTCTCGCGTCAGCGCGTGGAAGACGATGATCTCGTCGATGCGATTGAGGAACTCCGGGCGGAAGTGCTCCCGCAGCGTATCCAGGACCTGCCGCTTCGTGCCCTCGTCGAGCTGATGCTGTCCCTTGCTCGAGACCGACCCGCGCAGCGCCGCCTCAGCGATGAAGTGGCTTCCGACGTTGGAGGTCATGATCACGACCGTGTTCTTGAAGTCCACGGTTCGTCCTTTGCCGTCGGTCAGCCGGCCATCGTCGAGCAGCTGCAGCATGACGTTGAGCACTTCGGGATGCGCCTTTTCGATTTCGTCGAACAGCACGACCGCATACGGCCGTCGTCGAACGGCCTCGGTGAGCTGACCCGCCTCCTCGTAGCCAACATAGCCAGGGGGCGCGCCAATCAGTCGCGACACAGTGTGCTTTTCCTGGTATTCCGACATGTCGATTCGAACAATGGCCTGCTCGTCGTCGAACAGAAATTCCGCGAGCGCGCGGGCGAGTTCGGTCTTGCCGACACCGGTCGGTCCGAGAAAAATGAAACTGCCGAGCGGGCGATTCGGATCGTGCAGTCCGGCGCGGGCGCGGCGCATCGCGTTGGCCACGGCGGAAATCGCTTCGTCCTGGCCGACGACGCGTGCGTGCAGGCGTTCCTCCATCTTCAGGAGCTTCTGAATCTCGCCTTCCATCAGCCGGCTGACCGGGATATGCGTCCACCGGCTCACCACCTCGGCGATGTCCTCTTCGTCAACCTCCTCCTTGAGCATGCGCTGGCCCTTCTGCAGGTCCGCAAGACGACCTTCTTCGTCGCGAATCTGCTGCTCGAGCTGCGGCAGCTTTCCATACTGAAGCTCGGACGCTTTCGCGTAATCACCGGCCTGCTGCGCGCGCTGCATGTCGAGGCGCACCTGCTCGATCTCTTCCTTCACGTTGCGGGAGCGCTGAATCGCGTCCTTTTCCTGCTGCCAGTGCGCCGCCAGGCGGTTTTTTTCCTCCTTGAGATCGGCCAGTTCCTTTTCCAGCTTGTCGAGTCGCTCTTGCGACGCCTTGTCTTTCTCCTTCCGCAACGCCTCGCGTTCGATTTCGAGCTGCATGATCCGGCGCGAGACTTCATCGAGCTCCGCGGGCATCGAATCAATCTCCATGCGCAGGCGTGCGGCCGCTTCGTCAACCAGGTCGATCGCCTTGTCGGGCAGGAATCGATCTGCGATGTAGCGGTTCGACAGCACCGCCGCAGCCACGAGGGCAGAGTCCTTGAACTTCACGCCGTGATGGATCTCGTAGCGCTCGCGAAGACCGCGCAGGATGCTGATCGTGTCCTCGACCGTCGGCTCACCGATCATCACAGGCTGAAAGCGGCGCTCGAGCGCCGCGTCCTTTTCGATGTACTTGCGATACTCGTCGAGGGTGGTGGCTCCGACGGTGTGCAGTTCGCCGCGCGCGAGCATGGGCTTCAACATGTTCGAGGCATCCATCGATCCCTCGGCGGCGCCGGCGCCGACGACGGTGTGCAGTTCGTCGATGAACAGGATCACCTGCCCGGCCGAATCGGCGACTTCCTTCAGTACCGCCTTCAACCGCTCTTCGAACTCGCCGCGATACTTGGCTCCCGCAACCAGGGCGCCCATGTCGAGGGCGACGATGCGCTTGTTCTTCAGGCCTTCGGGCACGTCTTGGCGGATGATGCGCTGCGCCAGCCCTTCGACCACCGCGGTTTTGCCGACACCCGGCTCGCCGATGAGAACCGGGTTGTTCTTCGTGCGCCTCGACAGCACCTGAATCACGCGGCGGATCTCGTCGTCGCGACCGATGACTGGATCGAGCTTCCCTTTACGAGCGAGATCCGTCAGATCGCGGCCGTACCGCTCGAGTGACTGGTAGGTTCCCTCCGGGTTCTGACTGGTGACGCGCTGCGATCCACGCACCGAGGTCATCGCCTGAAGGATGGCGTCCTTTGTCATCCCTCGCTGCTCGAGCAGACGCACCAATGGCGAGCGCGATCCTTCCGACGCGATGGCGACGAACAAATGCTCGGTGCTGACGTACTCGTCCTTCAGACGCTCGGCTTCCGACTCGGCGCTGTCGGTGACTTTGCGAAGACGAGCCGACAGTCCTGGCTGCGATCCACCGTGCGCGCGCGGCAGTTTGCCGAGCTCGGCTCGAATCGCGTTGGCGAGCGCCGACGGATCCGCATTCATCTTGCGGACGATTTCCGGAACGATCCCCTCGCGCTGCTCGGTCAACGTCAGCAGCAGGTGTTCCGGCAGGATCTCCGGATTTCCCTCGCGATCGGCCAGCTGCTGCGCGGCGAGGATCGCTTCCTGTGCTTTCTCGGTGTACTTATTGATATTCATTGCTATTTCTCTAATTTCGCCAATCCCTCATACAACGCGCGCTGTTCCTTCGTTAACAAGCGGGGGAGCTGCACGTCGACCGTCGCGTACAAGTCGCCGCGGTCGTCAGGCTTGCCGACCGCCGGCATGCCGTGTCCCTTCAATCGAAACACCTGACCGCTCTGCGTCGTTTCCGGAATCTTGAGCCGCACAGTGCCGGTAATCGTCGGAACCTGCGCCTCGCCGCCGAGCACCGCTGTCGTGACCGGCACGGCGACCGTCGTATGCAAGTCGGTACCCTTGCGTTCGAAGACCGGGTGCGGCCGGATGCGCACGCGCAGATACAAGTCGCCGGCTGCACCGCCGTTCGATCCCGATTCCCCTTCACCGGCGGCCCGCACACGCGAACCATCTTTGACGCCGACCGGGATGCGCACATCAACGCTGCGCGCATGTCCGCCCTGCTTGATTGAGATCCGGCGCGTGGCGCCGTGATACGCCTCTTCGAGCGTGAGCTCGACTTCGTGCTCGATGTCGCGCCCTTTCTGCGTCCGCGGCGCGCGCCCCTGGCGGGCGCGGCCTGCGCCTTCCCGCGGCCCGCCGCCACCGAAGAAGGTGCGAAAAAAGTCGGAGAACGGATCCTCGTTGCCGAAGAGTTCGTGCATTTCCTCTTCGGTCATCGTGCGGTAGCCGCCGGGCCCGCCCATGTTGATGTTCCAGGCACCGCCCGCAAACGGAGTACCGCCACCGAATCCTGCGCCCTGCTGCTGCGCCTGCTCGTACATCCGCCAGTTGGCGCCAAGCTCGTCGTACTTCTTCCGCTTGTCCGGATCCCCGAGCACCTCGTACGCTTCGTTAATCTCTTTGAAGCGCGCCTCGGCGCTCTTGTCCCCGGGATTGACGTCCGGGTGATGTTTGCGGGCGAGCTTGCGATACGCCTGCTTGATCTCCTTGTCCGAAGCGGTTTTCGAAACGCCGAGGGTCTGGTAGTAGTCCTTGAATTCCATCAATGCGCGTCAGCTTCCAGCTTCCAGTTTCCAGCTTCCAGCTCTACCTCACAAACCGATCGTTTCGCTGATCCGTCGCAGTTCCTGCGCGATCTTCCGACGGGCGTCCCCGCGGCCGGAATCCTGAGTCAACAACGGTCTCAACCTCTCAACTGATTCCGCGATCGACAAGAGCCGCTGCACGCCGGCGAGGTTGATGCCCGCCTCGTCGACGAGATGTTTTATGAGCCGCAAGCGGTCCAATTCGTCGCGCGAGTACAGGCGCATGCTCCCGATAGTGCGCGACGGCGACACCAGACCCAGCCGCTCGTATTTCCGCAGCGTTTGTGGGTGCATTTGGAGCAGCCGTGCCGCCGTGCTGATAAAGTAAAGATCCATTTGCATGAAACGTTGCGTCGATCCAAATGTAGGTCTTGATACGGATCGCGTCAAGGTGTGGAGGGGATGATAGACGTCCAACTCAGCGATTTAGCGACCGTCAGCCTGCTCGTCGTCCTGGAAGGGCTGCTGAGCGCCGACAATGCGCTCGTCGTCGCGGTGATGATCCTCGGGTTGCCCCGTCGCGAGCAGAAACTGGCGCTGCGCTACGGCCTTCTCGGCGCGTTCGCCTTCCGCATCATCGCGACCCTGCTCGCCGTGTATTTAATCCGGATTGCGTGGGTGAAACTACTCGGCGGGCTCTATCTCGTCTATCTGACATATCAGCACTTCTTCCAGAGCGGCGATGCGGAGCAACGCAACCAACCGCGTCCGGCAATGCCCTGGATGGGCTTGTCGGCACTCTGGGGAACGATCGTCAAGGTGGAACTGGTCAACATTGCTTTTTCGGTCGACTCGATTCTCGTCGCCGTCGCCATGTCGTCGAAGACCTGGGTCGTGCTCGCCGGCGGCTTGATCGGCATCGTCGCCATGCGTGTGGTGATCGCGCAGCTCCTCGCGATTGTCCGGAAATATCCGACGCTCGTCGATGGTGCATTCATCATCATCGCGTTTGTCGGAACGAAATTGCTTCTCGAATACGCCGACGCCATGAACTGGATCCACTTCGAACCACCAAAGTGGGTTTCACTGGGCATCATTGCGTTGACGTTTCTGATTGCCTACTGGCACGCGAGACGTAAGGGTCCGGTTCCCGACACCGATGACGAAGCCGCGGCGGCGCTGCTCGATTCCGAAGACTGAATGCCGAACCTATCGAAGCGTCAGGTTGAGCGTTTTGGTTTCGCCTTCGTTGATGGAGAAGGTTGAAGCTCGCGGCTTGAGTCTCTCCAGAACGTCCGGATCGCCCCATTCCCCTTGCGCCAGGTAGTCGACCGCAATGGCGTAATACCCGCCGGGAGGAAGGTTCTTGATTTGGAACCGTCCCTGCTGGTCGGGACGGGACCCGGTCACGTAGCGGCTGTTGGGGAGTGCCCACTTCTGCGGCTCGTCGGCAAAGACGACGACGGTGTAGTCCTTCACTTGCTGCGAACCATCCTTGACCGTGCCGTTCACCTCGGTCAGTTTCGCTGTCAGCGTCACTTCGATTCCATTCACAGCTTCGCCAGGCTTGAAGTCCATCCCGCTGTCGGTAATGTCGTTGCCGTTCACCCGCACGGATTTCAGCATCCAGCCCGGAGGCAGGTTGCCGGCGCGGATGATCCGCGCGCCGCTCAGGCTTTTCAGCTCGAACGTGCCGTCTGCCTTGACGCTGCCCGGGCCTCCCATGGGCAACATCACGCTCTCGGCGTCCAGCGATGACGCTGACACCCGGATGCTGGTCAACGACGACGGCTTCGATCCGTCGTCGAAAATCAGGCGCCCGGACGCGGTCGCTCCCTTCGACGTGACAATCACGACGTTCGAGAGATCTTCGCCACCGACCGTGATTGGCAGCGAGCCAGTCTCCGCTTCCGCGCCGCTGTCGCCGCCAACGCGCGCGGTGAACATCATGTTGTCGCCACTGCCGCTCGTCATGAACTGCATTGAGCGCGTCTGCAACGTGTACTCGCCGGGAGCGAGATTCGGCATCGTGAAATTGCCGTTCTTGTCGCTGCGCGCGTTGCCACCCATCATCATCATCATGCCGCCGGCGTCGCCGTTGCGCGGGAACGCATTGATCATCGATCCTTCGACAGGTTTTCCCTCGGAGCTGATGACGGTACCGGTAATTCTGACGAGCTTCACCGGGAGGAGCGCGAAATCCGTGTTCTGCGCTTCCTGACCGACTGCCAGAGTGATCTTCTGAGCCTCGCCGCCATTGGCGGTGCCAGGGAAGTATGTTGGTGCGTACCCGGAGTTGGGATTCGATCCGACAGGTCCACCCGCGCCACCGCCCGCGCCCATGGCGGCAGCCATGGCGATCTCCATCCCCATCATCTCGCCGCCGCGGAACGTGGCATTGACGTAGTAGTCCCCGGGCGACAATCCGTAGATGCGAAATTGGCCGAGATCGTTTGTCATCGCCGTGCGCCCGGTCGGCTGAAGCCGTCGGCGTCCGCCGGACCAGACCGATCGCATCGCGTTGACGATGGCGTCTGCGACCGGGTCGCCGAACTCGTCGACCAGACGCCCGGAGATCGCGCTGCCGCGCGGCATCGAGATGTCGGCCTTGTCGAGTATTTGCCCGTCACCCAAATCGATCGGTTTGCCCGACTCGAACGGCCGCGTCTGGCCGTACTGAACTGTGACGTAACCGGCCTTGTTCGCCGAGAGATTGAATCGTCCGGCGGGCAGCTCGCGGAACTCGTAGCGTCCTTCCGCGTCGGTCATCGCGGTCTTGGATCCGATGTCTGGACTCAGGATGCGGACCTGCGCCCGTCGGACCGGTCCGCCGTTTTCCACCGAGAGCACGCGCCCGCGCAATCGCGCCGTGCCCGTCTTCGGCTGCCGCGGTCCCATCCCGGGCATCTGGACCGGCATGTCGGTCGTGGCGCCGTTGATGATGATTTGCTGTGCCGCGCTGAAATCGGCAACGAGCAGCAGAGCGCAGGCACACAGTGTCGCAATTCGAAGAATGCGCATAAAACCTCTAATTCCAGACGTATGGCGTAGATCGAATTGTCACACGGAGTACCACGTTAAGGATGTTAAAAATGGCGCGTACGAGCCACGTGCACTACCAGGAACGCCACCGCACTCGCCACCACGCCCGCCAGCGCAGGGGAGAGCACACCATAGCCAGCGCCGCCGGTTGAGAGGTGTGTGATGGCAAGCACCAAAACACCGGCGACAATCGAGGCCATGCCTTCTCGCGGACCCGCCGCACGAACGTAGACCCCGGCGACCACGGGGACAAATAGCGTCACCGTCAGGATCGCGTAGAAGACGCTGACTGCCGCACGCACCGAGCCATAGACCATGGCGACACCGATCCCGCTGATGCCTCCAACCACCGCGGCAATCCTCGCCACCCGTAAGACGTCGTCCTCGCTTGCCGCCGGCCGCAGTAATCCGCGATAGAGATCCCGGGACGCCGAGGTCGCGAGCATGAACAAAACCGCATCGGCCGAACTGATTTCGGCGGAGAACACCGCGGCCAGTGCGACGATGCCAACCGCTGGTGGAAGAGCCGCGGCAAGGATCGTCGGGAGCGCGAGATCTGGGCGCTCGATTGATGGAGACACCGTTCGCGCTGCGAGGCCGATTGCCGCTGGCGCGCACGCGAATATCAGCAGCGCGATACCGTTGGCGGCGATCCCGCGTCGCACGGCCCGCTCGTCGCGGGCGCCGTACGCTTTTTGAAGTAGTCCGGGCGAAACGATGAAAGCCGGACCGAGGAGAAACAGGAGCCGCCATCCCGATGCGGGACCCGTACTCAGCCAGACGTCGGTCCGGGAGCCCGCCGTCGCGGTCATGCTCTCCCATCCGCCTGCATAAGCGACCGCGTAGGGAACGGCGACCGCGAACCCTACAAGGATGACAACGAGCTGCACCAGGTTGACCCAGGCGGAACTGAGCAGACCACCGGCAACGAAATACGAGATGGTGACGAGGGCGCCAATCGCGCATCCGGCGAGAACCGAAAAGCCGCCTGCGACATTGAGCACGGCCGCCACGCCGAGAAGTTGTGCCGCCAGGATGGTCAACGTCCCGAGCCAGATCAGCACGGCGGCGATGGCGCGAACCGCGCGACCGTATCGTCTTTCGAGAAAATCGCCAAGTGTCAGATCACCGTGCGTCGTCGCTTCGCGCCACATCCGCGGGCCGATGGAGAAGGCGAGAATCAACGATCCGAGCCCTGCCGACCCGTTCCACCACCAGGCGCTCAGTCCCTCGGCATATCCGAGCGACGTCGCGCCAACCGTGGAGCTCGCGCCGATATTGGCGGCGAGGAATGTCGAAAAGATCAGGCCGGCGCCGAAGCCTCGACCGGCGACAAAGAAGTCGGCTGCCTTCGCGCGGCGGCCGATCCACAGACCAAACGCGATGAAGAGCGCCGCGTATGCGATGAGGAGTACGAACGAGACCGTCAACTACTTGAGATCGCGAGCGGCAGGATATCCCGGAATACCGGTCGCGGCACGTACGGCGCGAACGATCGCGTCCGACATCACATCAGCGGCCAGGGCACCGAGCCGATTCACATCGGGCGTTTCGCTGCGCGTGCCGATCGCGAGCGTAAAGATCGCATCGCCGTCAATCATCAGGTGCGACGGATAGATCGAACGCGCGTAGCCATCGTGGGCCATCTGCGCCAGCTTCGTTGCCTGCGCCTTGGTCAGCGTCGCGTTGGTGGCGACAACGCCAATGGTCGTGTTCTCGATTGGTCGGGCTCGACCACTTGGGCCACCGCGCAACATCGCGCGTAAATCCGCAATGCCGCGGCCGTCATCGGTTCGACCGCCGGCGATGAACTGTCCGGTCGTCGGGTCCATCACATTACCGGCGGCATTGACCGCCACGATTGCCGCGACGACGAGCCCGCCCGGAACTTCGATCGCTGCGCTGCCGACCCCACCCTTCATCGCGCGATCGGCGCGCATCAGTTTCCCCACCGTCGCGCCGGCACCGGCGCCAACGTTCCCCTCGGCAACCGGATCGCTCGTCGCACTACGGGCCGCGGCATAACCACAGTCCGGTCCTGGTCGAATGGATCCCTTGCCGACCTGCAGGTCGTAGAGAATTGCCGCCGGCACAATCGGAACCACTCCTGCAGCAGTGGAGAAACCGACATGCTTTTCTTCAAGGTATTTGACGACGCCGTCGGCGGCCGCGAGACCAAATGCACTGCCGCCGGCAAGCACGATCGCGTTGACTTTTTCCACCAGGTTGGTTGGATTGAGAAGATCTGTTTCGCGAGTGCCAGGGGCGCTCCCGCGAACATCCACGCCTCCGACAGCGCCCTGCTCGGCAAGGATGACCGTGCATCCGGTTGGGCGCTCGCTCAGCGTGTGATGGCCGACTTTGATTCCGGTTACGGCTGTCAGGGTGTGGTTACGCGCACCCGAACTCTGCGGCGTCAATACCGAAGTCCGGTCAACGAGCAAAATCAGTGCAGCGATGGTGAGCGCAACCGACGATTTCATTTCAAGTTCGACACGAGCGTGAGCGGCCGACCGGCCGAGTAACGCGCGACCGTCTGCATAACGGCATCCGCCATCGCATCAGCGAAACGCGGATGATCGTTGACCGACTTCGCGCGCACCATTGGCAACCCGATCTCCCGGCACAACGCCGCGGCTTCGACGTCAAGGTCGTACAACACTTCGATGTGATCGCAGAGAAACCCGATAGGGGAGAGCACCGCAGCGGTGAGTCCCTTGGCATGCTCGTCTCGAAGGTAATCGCAGACGTCGGGAGCGAGCCACGGATCCTCGGGCCGACCGCTGCGGCTCTGGAACACGAGCGCCCAGTCTCGTGCATGTCCCGTCATGTTCTGGACCCGCGCTGCAACAGCAGTCGCCGTCTCCTCGAGCTGACGTTGATACGGATAGCGTTCCGCCATGGAGACCGGAATACTGTGCGCAGTGAAGACCAGCCTCGCGTGTTCGCGAACCTCGGGCGCGAGCTGGTCGAGCGCGTCACAGACGTGGCGGGCATTCGCGTCAATGAATCCAGGATGCATATGCCAGTCGGCGACGTAGACGATCTCAACGTCAGCGAGCCCGGCCTCTTTCAACGCTACGCGCGCGGCGTCGACGTTCTCGCGGTACTGCGTGCAGCTCGAGTAACTGCGTTGCGCGGCGGCGAGGAAGCCGACCGCACGTCGAATCCCTGCGCGCGACATCGCCGCGAGCGTATCGGCCAGGAACGGATGCCAGTTGCGCATGCCGACGTAGACCGGCAACGGCATGCCTCGTTCGGTCAATCTCGAGCGCAAGAGCTCCGCCTGCTTCATCGTCAATGCGGTCAGCGGAGACACTCCATCGAAGAGCTCGTAATGGTGGGCGACGTCTTCGACCCGGCTCGGCGGCACCCGGCGTCCGCGCAGCACGTTGGCAAGAAACGGCCGCACGTCATCCGGTCCCTGCGGACCCCCGAACGCGACGATGAGAACGGCGTCAAAAGACATGATCGAGGCACGCTCGCTCGCGGAGGTCCCGCGATCCCCACTCCGCTCGCGTGGGCTCGATTATAGTTATTCCGGTGCCGCCCCGCCTTCGTCGATGAACTCAACTCAGCCAGATCGTTCCTCGCGATTCGGCCTCTCGCGGCCGGTCTGGCTGCTCGGCTGGGTGAGTTTCTTCACCGACATGGCGAGCGAGACCGTCTATCCGCTGTTGCCGTTGTTCCTGACTCACGTGCTTGGTGCCGGCGCGATGTCGCTCGGCGTCATCGAAGGGGCGGCCGAAGCCGCCAACAGTGCCTTGAAAGTCCTGTCAGGGTGGCTCGCGGATCGATGGCGCTCCGAGAAGAAGCTGGTCCTGCTGGGATACGGGATCGCGTCAGCCGTGCGGCCGCTGATTGGACTGGCGACCGCATGGCCCCAGGTCCTGGCGATTCGCTTCGCGGATCGGTTGGGCAAGGGGATTCGCGGAGCGCCACGCGACGCGATGCTGGCCGACTTTGCCCCCGAGGATGCGCGCGGGCGCGTCTTCGGCTTTCACCGCGCCATGGATCACGCAGGCGCGGTGACCGGCCCGCTGCTCGCCACGGCATTCCTGTACTTCTCTCCGGGTAATTACCGCACGCTGTTCTTTCTCACCATCATCCCCGGCATCATCGTCATTTTCGTCATCCTGCGGGTACCGGAGCGGGGTCAGACCGGGGTCAGACCGGGGTCAGACCAGGGTCAGACGGGGGTCAGACCGGGGTCGGACCGGGGTCAGACCCCGGGACTCTGGAACCTTGGTCGGCGCTTTTATCTGGCCATGACGGTCATTCTGCTTTTCTCGTTGGGCAACGCAAGCGACGCATTTCTGCTGCTGCGAATCAGCGACCTCGGCGTAAAGGCAGTGTGGATTCCGTTGCTTTGGTCCGCCCTTCACGTCATCAAGGTTGGGTCGTCGCTCGTCGGCGGGGCACTGTCGGACCGGTTCGGCCGCCGCGGTCTGATTGCGCTCGGCTGGTTATGGTACGCCCTCGTGTATGCCGGCTTTGGTTACTTCGATTCACCCGCCACAGTCATCGCGATCTTTCTCTCGTACGGGTTGTATTTCGGACTGACGGAGGGGAACGAAAAAGCGTGGGTTGCTGACATGGCGCCCGCGCACGCACGGGGGACCGCGTTCGGCATCTACAATGCCGCGCTCGGCGTCGGCACGCTCGCCGCCAGCCTGATCTTCGGGGCAATCTGGACTCGAGTCTCGCCGCACGCGGCGTTTCTGACCGGCGCCGGGCTCGCGATCGTTGCCTCAGCGCTGCTTTTCACGGCACCCTGGTCGCGAGATACTTCGCGACCTCGCGGTTCTCCGGAAACTGACGCCCGAGTCTCTGGGCAATGACCGTTGCGTCATTGAAGTTCTTCTCGCGAACGTTCATGTCCCACAGCGCGAATTCCGCTTCGGCCCGGGTCCACTCGTCAGCCTCCATCGTCGATGCCTCCCGCACCGCGGCCAGGCCGCGCTTCTTGTTGCCGCCGCCGAGGATCCACCGTGTGCCCCACGGCATTCGCGTATTGACGATGTAGTCAATCCAGCCGCGGGCGACACGCGCCCGCACGTGATTGGGGTTTCGCTTGAGGACGGCGTCGAGCGACTTGCGCGCTTCCCAGTACTCGTCCCAGCCGGTTTTGTGGCCGAGCAGGCCCAGCTCGAGCCAGACGTAGTTCAGATCGAGTTTGCCGAGGAAGAACAGGGCCTCCTCGTCATTCGGCTTTTCCTTGAGCCTCGCCCGCGCGAGCGCCTGGCCGTGATGCAAGTCGATCATAAATGCAGCCATGACCTCTGTGCACGTCAGGCACCGTTTCAGGGTCTCGCTTTTTTCTCCCTTGTTGTCGTTGTCGCGTGCGTCCTGTCCGTTCAGCAATCCGCGGAGCTGAAAAAGCAGGGCTGACGTCCTCACTTCGTCGTTCTCCAGATCGTGCGCGCCTGTCGCGCGAAGCGCCACCGCGTGAGCGGCAGCTTCTTCGTAGCGCGCGTTGTAGAACAGTCGATAGGCGTCTGTGAGAGACGGCGGCGGGGTTTGCGCATCCTGCGCGCGCACGGCTGTCGTCAAAATGACGACGAGGGTCAGTGCGCCAGCACGCGCTCTCAGGGGCATGAACCGATTATGAGGCACCAGCCGGAATTGGTGAATTGGGGAGTTGGTGAGCTGGTCAATTGGTGAGTTGGTGAATTTGTGAATTGACGTGCACTTCGCGTGCCGGAGAAATCATGAATCAATCATTCATTGGTATAATTTCTTGCTCGCCCTAATCGACGTCGACCTTATCTAGAAGTATTTCAAACTCGAGGCGCGCCACCGCACCGCCGGTATACGTGCAGCGGCGCGAAGGAAGACGCGAGCGCGCGTGTAGGGGGAGTCCGAGTGGCACAGCCCCTCGGAGTTGATTAATGACCCGAATCCTCGTAACCAACGACGATGGCGTCCACTCGGACGGCATTCATGCTTTGGCGTCAGCTCTCACAGGTCTCGGCGAGGTCACAATCGTCGCGCCGCATATAGAGGCCAGCGCCATCGGCCATGCGCTGACACTCCGTCGCCCGCTTCGCATGGAGCGGCTGCGGGATCGCGTGTACGAAGTGGACGGCACTCCGACCGACTGCGTCAACATCGCGCTGACGCAACTCTATACACCGGGATCGGCGCCCGATCTTGTCGTCTCGGGGATCAATAAAGGGTACAACCTCGGCGACGACGTCACGTATTCGGGAACCGTGGCCGGCGCGCTCGAGGGATCGCTTCTTGGGATCCCGAGTATCGCGGTGTCGCTGGCGCGAACCCGCGGCACCTACGACTTCGCGCCTGCGGCCCACGCCGCCTCGGCGATTGCGTCGCTCGTGCTCCGTGGTGATCTGATCACCGGGCGAACGTTCTTGAATCTCAATGTGCCTTCCGGCAAGCCAAAGGGGTTTCGCCTGACCGTGCAGGCGAAGCGCAACCACATCACCATCGTCGATCCACGCACGGATCCGCGCGGCCAGGCGTACTACTGGATCGAAGAAGGAGAGAACGACTGGGAGCCGCACGATCGTTCGGATTACCAGGCCGTTCGCGACGGGTATGTGTCTGTCACGCCGTTGCAGCCGGACATGACCGATCACGCCGTTCTGGCGCGACTCGAGTCGATCCCACTCGAGACAGAATCGATCAAGAAGTAGTTATGACGCACATCAGAACGGCGGCGGCATGTCTGCTCATGTGGGCGGTGACACTGGCACCGGCCAACGCGCAAGCGCCTGCAGCAATCAAGCCCACTGAGGTCATCAAGCTGTTCGACGGCAAGTCGCTGGCGAACTTCGAGAGCTGGCTGGTCAATCATCACAGCGACGATCCCGAGCGGGTTTTCACGGTGGTCGATCAAATTGACGGCGCACCGGCGATTCGAATCAGCGGTCAAGTCTGGGGCGGGCTCCTCACGAAAGAGGCGTATCGCGACTATCGGCTGATCGTTGAATTCCGCTGGGGCGGCGTCACGTGGGGCGACCGCAAGGCACGGGCACGCGATAGCGGCGTCTTACTGCACGCACAAGGACGCCTCGGCAACACCGGCAAGGATTTCAATGGTCCGTGGCTTCGCTCGATCGAGTTTCAGATCATTGAAGGTGGCGTCGGCGACATTTTGCCGGTCGCTGGTTTTGCAGACGATGGGACACAGATCCGTCCGGCGGTGACGACGACCACGCGCAAGGATAGAGATAACGAGACCGTCTACGACGAGAAGGGCACATCGAATACGCTGTCGAGCGGCCGGATCAACTGGTGGGGCCGTAGCGAAGATTGGGCGGATCGGCTTGGCTTTCGTGGATCGCAAGATGTCGAGAGTCCCGGCTTCGAATGGACCCGCATAGAAGCCGTCGTCGAGGGCGGAAAGTTGACGTACTACGTCAACGGCAAGCTGGTAAATGCCGCGTCGGATTCGTCATTCAAGGACGGGCGGATCATGATCCAGTCGGAAGGCGCCGAAATCTACTTCCGTCGCATCGAGTTGCAGCCGTTGAATCGCCAATGATCGATGTAGGACGCGGTCTTCAGGCCGCGCCTTTATTCCCGCGATTCAGCCAGTAGTACAGCGGCAGGCTGAACCCGAGTCCTCCCATGAAAGACAGCACGACGAACCACGGCCATCGCACCGGTCCGAGCGGATGCTTTGCGAAGTAGACGGTCAGAAGAATGAGCGTGACCGTGACGTCGAGGATGAATCCGAGCGCAAGGTTATCCTGCAGCACGGGCCCAAACCCGTTGAACTCGTTGACCAGCCAATAAATGAAAAAGCCGTTGGGGACAACGAACCCGAAGGCAGCCACGAGCAGCAACATTGAATCCCCCGAATCCTAAACCTCGAATCCGAGTTGACGTTTAGCGCTGCGTCGTTTGGCGAGCGTCAACCGTCGCGACATCGACAAAAGATCGTGCAGCGCATCCCGATCGACACGAGCGAGGCGCGCCAGCACCAACGGGTACTTCCGATAGTAATCGGTCAAGTAATAGACGTCAGGCGCATCTTCCATCAGCGCTTCGCGCTCCTCAATATCAGCCCGCACGACGAGCGTATTCGGTTCCGCCGACGGGTGTGTCGCGAGCCCGGCCATGAACATGCCTCCAACCTTCAGGACCGGCGAACCGTCATATCTCGTCGACGGTTCGACACCTGGCAGGGCGAGGCCCACCGTTCGGACGGAGTTGAACAAGTCGACGACGCCGCCCTTGGTGCGACCAGGTTTCATGACAAGCTCGGCGGCAACGGAGGTGTGGCTCCATTGCCGTTCCTTATGTACCCGCAACACACCGATCGCGTCCAGCGTTCTCTTGAATCGCGAGGTCCGCGATGATCGACAGCATCGGCCAGGATTTGACCTACGCGTTCCGCGTCCTGCAAAAAACCCCGGCTTTCACCCTCGTCGCCGTCCTGTCGCTCGCGATCGGCATCGGTGCGAACACCACGATTTTCACGTTCGTCAACGCAGTCCTGCTTCGGCCGTTGCCATATCCGGACTCCGGCCGCATTGTCGCGCTTCACGAGCATACGCTCGATTCGCCGGCCCCCTTGAACGTGCATCCTGCGAGTTTCGTTGCGTGGCATGAACGAGCGCGCTCGTTCGAATCGCTGGTGCTCGTCCAGGCGCCGCCGTTAAACGTGATGGGGACAAACGGCCCCGAGCAACTCGTCAGGCTCATGACAACCTCTGAGCTATTTCGCGTGTTCGGAGTCAGTCCGGTTCTTGGCCGGACGTTCACTGAGGAAGAAACGCGACCAGGATCGCCCCCTGTGGTCATCCTCGGGCATGGTTTCTGGCAGCGCTGGTTCGGCGGAGATCCCGCCGTACTTGGACGACAGCTGCCTGTTCAGGACGGCTCACTGACGATCGTCGGTGTGGCTCCGCCACGATTTCGCATCGGCTCGATGGAAGCCGAGGTCTTCACGCCAATGACGATCGATCCGCTGAATCCGTCGTCCACCGGCTCGCGCGCGTTTCAATGCTACGGTCGGCTCGCGCCGACAGTCAGCGTCGACACTGCGAAAAACGAGATGGCGGCAATCGCTTCGGTCCTTCGACAGGAGTCCGCAATTAGCAAGGGCATGGGAGTCTTCGTGTCCGACCTCCACGATGAGCTCGTCAAGGAGGCACGCCCGGGACTCCGGCTGCTGATGGCCGTCGTTGCCGTCGTTCTTTTGATCGCGTGCGTGAACCTGGCAGGCCTGCTGATGGCCCGCGGCATCACTCGTCGTGGTGAGTTCGCGCTCCGCGGAGCGCTTGGCGCGAGTCGCCGCCGGCTCGTGCGTCAACTTCTCGTCGAGAACCTGCTGCTCTCGATTTCCGGAGGCGCAGCCGGCGTCCTGATCGCCTATTGGGCCACACACACGTTAGTCGGCTTCGCTGGTGACGCCTTGGCGTCGGCGACATCCGAGCCGGTCGGCCTGGATGTGACCTGCCTTGTCTTCACGTTCGCGACCTCCTGCGCAACGACGCTGGCATTTGGATTGGTGCCGGCACTGCGTGCCAGCCGCGTCGATCCGCAGGCGGCAATCCGTGAACACACAGGAAGTACAACAGCGGATCGGCGTCACCATCGAATGAGAGGCGCGCTAATAATCGCGGAAGTCGCTCTCGCCGTCGTGCTGGTCGTGGGCGCCGGCTTACTCCTGCGGACGCTTTCCAGTCTCGTGCGGGTCGATCTCGGTTTTCAACCGGACGAGACGATGACGATGGGTTTGTTTCTGGGAGTGCGCCCGCCGGAGGCGCGAATCGCGACGATCGATCAGATTCTCGATCGCCTTGAAAGTGTCCCTGGCGTCAAGGCCGCAGGAACGATTCAGTTCATGCCGCTTCGCGGTGCGACGTGCGGAACAGGTTTCTGGCGGGAAGAACAGGCGACGACACGGGACCCGGCAACAGCGCTGTCCACTGAGTGCGCGCTGGTCAGTCGCGGGTACTTTTCCGCCATGCGGATCCCGGTTCTCGACGGCCGGGCATTCGATCGGCGTGATCGCGCCGCAAGCCCTCGCGTTGTTGTCGTCAATCAAACGTTCGCCAAACGATACTTCCGCGAGGGTCGTGCACTCGGACGAAAGGTGTTCGTGCAGGGGACCAATCAGGCGCTGGCGGAAATTGTCGGCATCGTCGGTGACGTGCGGCACAACGGCCTGACGTCGCAGCCGGCGCCGACGGTGTTCCTGCTGCATGCGCAAACACCGGGGTACATCACCAATCTTGTCGTCCGCACGGCGGACGATCCATTTCGGCACGTCAGCGCGATCCGACGTGCCGTTTACGAGGCGGATCCGACGCAAGCACTGTCGAATGCGCGAACACTCGAGCAGGATGTCGCGACCGTGCTCGCGCGGCCACGACTGTACGCGCTCCTGGTGACATGCTTCGCGATCGTTGCCGTGACGCTGGCGACCATTGGCGTCTACGGCCTCATCGCCTATGTCGTCGCCCAGCGGACACGCGAGATCGGAATCCGGCTCGCGCTGGGTGCGACAAGCGACAAGATATTCCTCGGTGTCGTGAGGCAGGGTACTGGCCTCGTCGTCACCGGTCTTATTGTCGGTCTGATCGCAGCGGCGTCGGTTCGCAAGGTCGCGTCAGATTTGCTCTTCGGCGTGACACCGGGCGACCCGATGACGTATCTCGTCGCCGCATCGGCGCTCGCGGCCATTGCGGTCACCGCGGTGATGATTCCGGCCCATCGAGCGACGAAAGTGGAGCCGGTCCGGGCGCTGCGCTCAGAGTGACGTAAGGTCCGGAGTCCGGGATCCGAGATCCGAGGATTCGAGGATTCGAGGATTCGAGGATTCGAGGATTCGAGGATTAGTGATTCGCGGATTCACGATTAGTGATCAGTGATTAGCGATTCAGATCCATTCCACCTCGTCACCGACGCCAATCTCGCCACCCTCGACGACCTCGGCAAACGCCCCGCCGCCCCAGCGCTCTTTCATCAACTCCTGTAGTCCCGCGCGCGCCGCTTCCATCTGCTCGCACGGCCGTGTCTCGCCGCGAATCAGCAGCCGCGTCGTGCCGATGCGCAGCGCGCGCCCGCGAGAGTTGTCGAGATTGAGTCCGGACACCATCAAGTTCGCGCGACGCGCACTCGGTGACAGGTCGGCGTCGAGGGCGTCCATCAGTTCCGACCACCGTTCCTGAGCGATGATCGTTACCTGACGCTTGCCGCCGCGATTCGCGTTCCCGCGTAACCCACCGCCGACTTCGAGTAGAGCCGTGGTGACGGGATCCATCGGACCGCCCTTGGCTCGTTTGATCCAGATGCGTTCGAGTTTGCCCGGGGAACGGTCACGAGATTCGCGCTGGTGGTCCTCGGTTCGCGCTCGCCCGTCACTTTCGGTTACAACGGCGGCAACCTGCCGCGTAGACTCGGTGTCATGCTGCGACATACGCGTGTTCTCCCTCCGCTTCTTCTTCTCGCGTCCACTGCCGTCGCATCCGGCCAGAACGCTGCGACGCCACCGCCGCTCGCATTTCCTCCGCCCGCGACCGACATCATCGTCACGAGCGATGTCGAATACGGCACGTCGGGGAGCACGCGTCTCGCGATGGATATCTATAAACCGCCGGCGTCTCGAGGTGCGAAGCTGCCGGCGCTCATATTCTTCAATCGTGCAACCGGCGCCGACCGTAGCAGTCGATTCTATTCCGCCTGGGCGAGGGCGGCGGCATCCAATGGGGTGATTGGTATTCTTCCGGATTTGCGCGACGGCAACGAGGCCGCCGACTTCCGGATTCTGCTGTCGTTCCTGGAACGTCACGCGAGCGAGCAGGGGATTGACAGCATCGCGGTCTATGCCGGATCCGGCAATGTCTCAAGCGCGTTCCCCGTGGTTGAAGATCCGGCGCTGACGTCGATCAAGGCCGCGGTCATGTACTACGGCTCCGCCAACATCGAGCGGTTCAGACTCGATCTGCCGGTGCTGTACGTGCGTGCTGGACTCGATCGACCGCCGGTGAACGAGGCGATCGCGAAGCTCGCGACTCAGGCGATTGCGCAGAATGCACCGCTGACACTTCTCAATCATGCCGGCGGCCACCACGCGTTCGAAATCGCCGACAACAACGATGTTACGCGTCAGGTGATCGCCGACACGCTCGACTTCGTGAAACGCGCGACGTCACCGGCGTACCAAGCAGCGCTACGTGCATCCGTGCCCGAGGCGACCGCAGCCGGTTACGTGCAGACAGGGAAGTTCCATGAAGCAGCGGCGACCTATTCATCGATGGTCGCCGCGCGGCCCGAGGATGCGCGACTCCGATTGGCCTATGGAGAAGCGTTGCTCGGCGACGGCCAGGCAGCCGCGGCGTGCAGCGAGTTCGACAAGCTCCGCGATAAGGGTCTGGGGTATCGCGATCTCGGATTGCCCGCCGCGCGCGCGTGCCTGCAGAAGGGAGATCCAGAGGCCGCAATCGCCTGGTTACGAACGATCCCGTCGCGATTCCTGCCTCCATCGATCGGTCAGGATCCGGCGTTCGCCGCGCTTCGGAATCGCCCTGATTTTCTGGCTTTATTCGAGCGCCGCTGACTGCCGACGTGCGCGAAGGGTGAGTCCTGTCGTAGAATAGTCGTTCACGTCTTAGTCGGGGCGTGGCTCAGTCTGGTAGAGCACTCGGTTCGGGACCGAGGGGTCGGTGGTTCGAATCCACTCGCCCCGACCACCTTCCTGCAAATTTCCTAAGAAATTCGTTCGATTACTCTCGACAGCTGTCGATAGAGTCACTGACGGCCAACCGGCGATAGCCGGCTCTTCATTGCAGTGTGCA
>Ga0207701_10000472_pt1 | contig 41519 bp, 35 predicted proteins | sample KBSSwiSSwithPhiX_FD_184294 | JGI IMG/M metagenome (GOLD analysis project Ga0207701, IMG submission 184294) | Switchgrass rhizosphere bulk soil microbial communities from Kellogg Biological Station, Michigan, USA, with PhiX - S5 (SPAdes) (version 2) | ecosystem: Environmental > Terrestrial >... | reverse complement strand
GCTATCCGGCCGACGCGGCGCACGGTTTTCGTCCGGGTGAGGTGCGCGGGTGGTTCTGGGCCGTGGTGCCGAAGAACTGACATCTCCGAGACCGCTGGTCGTCCTCCGGCTTCACGCCGTTGACACCGATTGCACGCGCGGTGAGAGCTGACGCCGCTGCCGCGCACGAGCTGTTCCTGAACGACCTCGGGTCCGGCGTCGGAGGCAGCGTGCCGAGGACAAGGTGACCCGAACAGCACGACGCAGCTTGCGAACACTCAGCCGTTCAAGCGAATGCCCGGACGCCGCCCGGCGCGCGGCTGATCGAGCGCCGTGCCGGAGGCTTGAAACCGTCGCCGGAGCACCCGCCGGGCGTGTCGTCCTAAGCGGCGTGCTCGGCTGCTCTGCAGGCGTCCATCGGCTCTCGCAGTGTCAGCACCGGGCACGGCGCAGCGCGCACGAGCCGGTCCGCGACACTCCCCATCATCAGCCTGGTCGCGCCGCCACGACCGTGTGTGGCGATGACGATCAGGTCGATGTCCCGGTGATCCGTCACGTAGCGCAGGATCTCGGTAGCCGGAGTGCCCGTCCGCTGGATCAGCGCCACGTGGTAGCGGGCCTGCTCCTCGGGCGTGAGGGCATCGCTGAGCAGCTGTTGACCGTCTGCCTCGAGGCGCTCCTGAACCTCCGGAGCCGCGACATAGGCCTCGACGTAGCCGCTTGGCATGCCGGCCGGCGGGACGACGTGGAGCACGTGGAGCGATGCCCGGAGGGGCTCGGCCAGCCGGCAGGCATAGCGAAGCGCGGCATGCGACGCCTCACTGAAGTCGAGTGGCACGAGAATCGTGGTGACGGGGCGCATGAGGGAACTCCTTCGCAAGGACCACTTCATCATCACGCCGATCGGCAATGCGGATGCCACTGGAGCCTCGCCGCCAACCGCAGGAAACGTCGGATGGCCGGCCAACCGCGTCGAAAGATTCCGCAGGGGCGGGGAAAGTTCGACGCTCGTGACGCGAGGGGCGATCGCTCCGGAGAGTCCTGCGGGCCCGAGAACAGTGCCCGGTCATCAACAACATGAAGGTCCCACGACGCGTGACGCCTTCTCTCGTAGTGGCAGCCATCGTGCGTCCTCGTGAACGGGGCATGCGGAGCGTGCCCGTCAGGAGGTCCCGTGGATACCGACGTGACAACCGCCCCGGTCGTGTACTGGCATCGCGATCTGCCCCCCGTGTCTGCCCGCGTCCTCGGCGAGGGTGAAATGGAGGCGACCAGCGAGCGCGTCGCCGGAACGATTGCCAACCGCGATCTCCTGTGGGAGCGATGCCTGGCGGGGCTGAAGGCGACCGCCCGGTCGCGCCTCGAGCAGGAGGTCAGACGACGCGGCGGCCGCTACGCCCACGTGCTGACCGAGGCGATCGATACCAGGCGCGACGATCGAACCGGTGAGACGTGGCTGCACGGACGGTTCGACTACGTGTTGATGGTGTAACGGGATCAAGTCGGCTGGGCGCCGGAGCAGTGTTCCGGTACTGCAGGCGTGGGAGGTCGTTATGAGACCTGGAGAGAATCAGCAAACGCGGAACCTTGCCGGACGAGCCTGGCGGGTGCTGGCCTTGGGATCCGGAGCCCTGCTGGCAGGCTACGGTGTCATCGCCGCAACCGCGTGGGCGCGTTTCGGCGGCGCGCACACGCGCCGGCCGGAGAGCGTGGATGCCATGCTCGATCGCTTCATGCCCACCTATGACGTGGTCGAGCGCCATGAGGTCGAGATCGACGCGCCGGCGGCCATCGTCCTGGCCGCAGCGAAGACGCAGAAGCTTAATCGACTGCCGCTGGTCCGCGGGATTTTCGCGATGCGGCAGCTGGTGATGCGGGGCACCGAGCGCCAGGACCTGCCGGCGGAGCTCGTGCCGCAGGTCCTCGCGCTCGGCTGGCGCGTGCTGGACGAGGTTCCCGATCGCGAGGTCGTGATCGGGTCGGTCACCCAGCCGTGGCTGGCGAACGTTGTCTTCGAAGGCATCGCCGCGGACGCCTACGCCGCGTTCGACACGCCCGGTTACGTCAAGATCGTGTGGTCCCTGCGGGCCGACCCAATCGGCCCGTCCCGCACGCGCTTCAGCACTGAGACTCGCGCGGTCGCCACGGACGCAGAGGCGAGTCGCCGCTTCCGCCCGTATTGGGCGTTGGCGTCGCCCGGGATCTGGCTCATTCGCCGTCTCTCGCTCATGCCGCTGAAGCACCGTGCCGAGTGGCGTTTCAGGGGCCGAGGAAGCCGGACGGCGGCGGCGTAAGCCGTTAGCGGAGTGCGCGAACCGCAGCCCGGCAGGGGCCCGGCGGCATGAGGAAGCCGCGAACGTTTTCGCAGCGGTGGGGATTATTTCGCGGTTGCCGTGCTGCCGGGCGTAAAACATGGCCTAATCTGCGTGATTCGGAGCGGCACTTCGGGTGCACTCACCTCATCGGCCACTCAGGGCCGCACAAAAAGGCGTTTCTCACATGTCCAAAGCCACAGTCCTGGTCGTCGACGACGAGGAGCTGATTCGCTGGTCGCTTGCGGAGCGGCTCAAGGCGGATGGCTACGAGGTCCTGGAGGCCGACACCGGCCGCGCAGCGCTCGAGCAGTTGCCGGAAGGAGTCGACCTGGTGCTCCTGGACTACCGGCTTCCGGATACGGACGGGGTCTCGGTGCTGCGCAAGATCAAGGAATTCGACCAGGACATCCTGGTCGTGTTGCTGACCGCGTATGCCAGCGTTGAGACCGCCGTCGAGGCCATGAAGCTCGGGGCCTACCATTTCGCCAACAAGCCGTTCAACCTCGACGACGTCTCAGCCACGGTGGCCCGGGCTCTGGAGACCACGAGGCTGCGCAGGGAGGTGCGGCAGTTTCGCAGCAATGCCGCCCGACCGTACAGCCTGCAGCGGATCGTCGGCGCCTCGGACGCGATGATCGGCCTCCGCCACCTGATCGCCCGCGTGGCCGCCAGCCCGGCGTCGACGGTTCTGCTGACCGGCGAGAGCGGCACCGGCAAGGACCTCGCCGCTAAAGTGATCCACTACGCCAGCGATCGGGCCGGACGGCCGTTCATGAACATCACCTGTTCGGCACTGCCCGAGCAACTGCTCGAGAGCGAGTTGTTCGGGCATGAGCGCGGTGCGTTCACCGATGCCCGCGTGCAGAAGCGCGGGCTGCTCGAGACCGCGGACGGGGGCACGGTGTTTCTCGACGAGATCGCCGAGATGACGCCCGCGCTGCAGGCCAAGCTGCTGCGCTTCCTCGAGGAGAAATCGTTCAGGCGGGTCGGCGGCGCATCGGACATCCGGGTCGACGCCCGGGTGATCGCCGCCACGAACCGTGACCTCGACGAGGAGGTCGCGAAGGGCCGCTTCCGGGCCGATCTCTTCTATCGCCTGAACGTGTTGCCGATCGCCATGCCACCGCTGCGCGCCCATCCCGACGACATCCCGGCGCTGGTGGAGTTCTTCATCGACACGTTCAACACCGAGTTCCGGAAAAAGATCCTGGGCGCGACGCCGGCTGCGTACGCGTTGCTCCAGGCGTACGGCTGGCCCGGCAACGTGCGCGAGCTGCGCAACGTCATCGAGCGCGCCATGCTGCTGTGCGACGCCAATCGTCTGGACGTCACGGATTTTGCCGCGCTCCGGATGACGCCCGCCGGCGTCGACGCGTTCGAGCTGCCGGCGACCGGCGTCGACCTCGAGCAGCTCGAACGCAGCATGGTCGTTCAGGCGCTGCGCCGCTCGGGCGGCAACCAGACGCGCGCCGGCGCCCTGCTCGGCCTCAACCGCGATCAGATCCGCTACCGGATCGAGAAGTTCTCGCTTGCCAATGCGCAGTGAGAGGGAGCCAGTCGTGAACGTCGTTGTCAGTCCCGTAGACGTCGTGGTTCGTGACGGGTCGACGGTCTGCCTGCGCCAGGCCGGCGCCGCGGACATCGACGCGCTCATCAAGTTCTTCGAGGGCCTCTCCCCGACCAGCCGCTACTTCCGCTTCCTCGGGTACCCCGCGCTTACGCCCGCGCGGATGCGTGGGCTGGTGGAGACGGATGGGACGTCGCTGATTGCGGAGGCGGGTCGCCGGATCGTCGGCTTCGCCGGCTATTACCGCCTGCCGGCTGTGCGAACGCGGGCGGAAGTCGGATTCGCCGTCAGCGACGCCGTCCAGGGCCACGGCATCGGCACGCGGCTGCTCGAACAGCTCGCTCGCCTCGCGGTCGCCGAGGGCGTGACCCATTTCGACGCGCACGTGATTGGCGACAACGTCCGGATGCTGGAGCTGTTCCGTGAGTGCGGCCTGTCGTGCACCATCAGCCAGCAGGATGGTCTCTGCCACGTCGTGCTCTCGCTCGACGTGACGGATCACTACGAACGCCGCGCCGCGGCGCGCTCGCAGCGGGCCGCCAGCGAGTCGATGAAAGCGTTCTTCACGCCGCGGGTGGTCGCGGTCATCGGCGCGAACCGGGAGCGCGGGCGCATCGGATCCGAAATCTTCTACAACCTGCTCGGGGCCGGCTTCAGGGGCACGGTCATCCCGGTGCACCCGAGCGCGGCGGAGATCGGCAGCCGCCGGGCGTTCGCCCGTGTGGCTGATATCCCCGATGCGGTCGACCTGGCGGTCGTCGTAGTCCCCGCCGCCCAGGTGCTCGCGGCGGTCGACGACTGCATTGCCAAAGGCGTCCCGGCGATCTGCGTGATCAGCGCCGGCTTCGGCGAGTGCGATGCGGCCGGGCGGGAGCGTGAGCGTGAACTGCTGGAGAAGGTCCGCGCCGCCGGGTGCCGGTTGATCGGCCCCAATTGCATGGGCCTCTTGAACACCGATCCCGCGGTGCAGCTGAACGCGACCTTTTCGCCGGTCTATCCACCAGCGGGCACCGTCGCCATGTCGACCCAGAGCGGCGCGCTCGGGTTGGCGATCCTGGACTACGCGCGCCGGCTCGGCATCGGCATCTCGAGCTTCGTCTCGGTCGGGAACAAGGCGGACGTCTCGGGGAACGATCTGCTCCAGTACTGGGCCGACGATCCCCGGACCAACGTCATCCTGCTCTACCTGGAGAGCTTCGGCAATCCGAAGAAGTTCAGTGAGATCGCACGGCGCATCGGCCGGCGCAAGCCCATCGTCGCGGTGAAGGCCGGACGATCGCAGGCCGGCTCGCGCGCCGCGGCCTCGCATACCGGCGCCCTCGCCTCGAGCGATACGGCGGTCGACGCGCTCTTCCGGCAGGCCGGCGTGATCCGGACCGAGCGGCTCGAAGAGCTGTTCGATGTCGCGTCTCTCCTGGCCCATCAGCCGTTGCCGAGGGGACCGCGAGTGGCCATCCTGACCAACGCCGGCGGTCCGGGCATTCTCGCCGCCGACGCGTGCGAGGCGAACGGCCTCGCCCTGCCGGCATTATCCGAGACCACACACGGCGAGCTACGGTCCTTCCTTCCGGCAGCAGCCAGCGTCAGCAATCCGGTCGACATGCTGGCTTCGGCGCCGCCCGAGCACTACCGGCGCGGGCTGGAGGTGCTGTTGCGCGACGAGTCGGTGGACAGCGTGATCGCCATCTTCATTCCGCCGCTCGTCACCGATCCCTCGGCGGTAGCCGCCGCGATGGCGGCCAGCGCCGCGGCGGTCCCGGGCAAACCGGTGCTCGGCGTGTTCATGCGATCCGAAGGCGCGCCCGCGACGCTCGCGCCCATCCCTTCCTATGCCTTTCCGGAGTCGGCCGCAATCGCCTTATCCCGGGTCACGGTCTACGGACGCTGGCGCGAGGCGCCGCTCGGCACCACGCCTGTGCTTCCGGACATTGACGCCGGTGCCGTACGCGAAACCGTGGACGCCGTGCTGACCCGTGGCGGCGGATGGACCCGTCCGTCCGAAGGCATGGCCTTGATGAAGGCCATCGGGGTCGCCGCACCGGCCGCGCAGGTCGTCACGAGCGTGGACGAGGCAGTTGCCGCGGCACGGGCGGTGGGATACCCGGCGGTCCTGAAGGCGCAGGGTCCCACGCTGCTGCACAAGACCGAACGCCGGGCGGTCGCGCTGAACCTCGCGGACGACGACGAGGTCCGGGCGGCGTATGACGACTTCGTGCGACGGTTCGGCGACGAGATGACGTCGGCCCTGGTCCAGGCGATGGTCCGGGGCGGTGTGGAGATGCTGGTCGGCGCCGTCCAGGATCCATCGTTCGGCCCGCTCATCGCCTGCGGGACCGGCGGAGTGCTCGTCGATCTGATGCAGGACACCTCGTTCCGGCTACATCCCTTGACGACCGTCGACGCCGCCGACATGGTCAACGAGCTGCGCGGCGCGCGGCTGTTGCGCGGCTTCCGCGGCGCGCCTCCCGCCGACGAGGCGGCGTTGCGCGACGTCCTGCTGCGCGTGTCTGCCCTGCTGTCCCTCGCACCCGAAGTGCAGGAACTGGACATCAATCCGGTGCTGGTGCAGCACACCGGCGCGTTCGCGGCCGACCTGCGGGTTCGCATCGAGCGACCGGCGGCGGCGCCTCCGAACCGGCGGATCGTCTACTAGGCGGCCATGACGTACGAGCGACGCGCGGGGCCACGGGCGATGGAGCCACTTGCCGTCGGCCTCAGTGCGGCGCTGCTGCTGGCGGCCGGTGCGGTGTGGGGCGGCGGCGGGACCATCGCGCTGTCGACAGCCGGCTGGCGGCCGATCCTGGTGATGCTCTCGACCGCCGCGGCCGCCGGTGCCCTCGCCTGGAAACGCTGCCGCGCGGCGCACGACGCGGCGCAGGTGACCCGCGCGATGGCCGAGTCGCTGGCCAGGCTGGACGAGATGCGCTATGCCCTGGACCAGGCCGCCATCGTCGCGATTACCGATCAGCGCGGCGTCATCACCTACGTCAACGATCAGTTCTGCGCCATCTCCAGATTCAGCCGCGAGGAGCTGCTCGGTCAGGACCACCGCATCGTCAACTCCGGTCATCACTCGAAGGAGTTCATCCGCAATCTGTGGCGGACGATCGCGAACGGCCGCGTCTGGCGCGGCGAGCTCCGCAACCGGGCGAAAGACGGGAGCTTCTACTGGGTCGACACCACCATCGTCCCGTTCGTCGACGGAAGCGGCAAGCCCCGCCAGTACCTCTCGATTCGCAGCGACATCACCGCCCGTAAGGAGGCCGAGGCACAAATCCGCGAGCAGGCCGCCCTGCTGCAGCTCGGACAGCTGACGGCCATGGTCGCCCACGAAGTCCGCAACCCCCTGACCGGCTTGCGTGCATCGCTGGAGATCCTCAACGGGCGATTTCCGTCGGCGAGCATGGAGCGGGATGTCGTTCGGACGATGATCCGGCGGATCGATGGCCTGAATGCCAAGGTCAACGACCTGCTGCAATACGCCAAGCCCACCGCGGCGCTCGTCCGTCCCGTCGACGCGCTGGCACTGGCCCGCGACGCTGCCGCCAGTGCCGCGGCGGCAATGGGTCAGCGCGGACCGGCGATTGCGGTGCACGGTGGGCCGGTCCGCGCGGTTGGCGATCCTGACGCGCTGCGAGCGACCCTCCTGAACCTGGCGCTGAACGCCTGCCAGGCATCAGCTGACGGGGGCGTCGAGATCGAGGTCATGGTCGAAGACGGTTCGTGCCACATGGCGGTCCGCGACCGCGGACCGGGGCTGCCGCAGAGCGTTCGCGAACGGCTGTTCGAGCCGTTCGTGACGACCCGGGCGGAAGGCACGGGTCTGGGGCTGGCGATCGTCAAGCGACTGGTCGAGCAGCAGGGTGGACGGATCGCGCTCACCGACCGCCCCGGCGGCGGCACGGTCGCGACGGTCTCGCTGCCGCTTGCCGCTGTCTCATAGTTCCTGACTCATAGTTCCGGGCTCCTCGTCGCCGTCAACGCGCGGCCGGGCGGGAACGATTGCGCGGCACGTGCGGAGAACATCACACCTGCGAGCCCCCGACCTGCCAATCTTCCCGGGTTCCTTCGTCCGGCTCCCGGTACGGCGCTTGCGGATCAAACAATCGTCGTCGGCGGTCCTTCACACCTGGCGGAGGTCATCATGATTACCCTGAAGCACATTCTCGTCGCGACCGACTTCAGCGAGGCCTCCGACGCGGCCTGCGCCTATGGCCGTGAGCTCGCGAGTCGCTTCGGCGCCACGCTGCACGTGCTGCATGTCGTCCAGACGTTTCCCCCCGGAGCCTTCGGCACGGAAGGGTTCAGCGTGATCGGTCCCGAGCTCCAGCAGCAGATGGAAGGCGATGCGCGTCGTCGATTGAAGGACCTGGTGCTGGACGCCTACGACGGCGGCCCAGCAATCACCCCGGCGGTCGTGACCGCGGCCGCGCCCGCCGCGGCCATTATCGAATACGCCAACGAATATCGAGTCGACCTGATCGTCATGGGCACACATGGCCGGGGTGCCTTCGCGCACTTGCTGATGGGAAGTGTCGCCGAGCGCGTGGTCCGGCTGGCGGCGTGCCCGGTCCTGACCGTCAAGCAGCCTGAGCGCGACTTCGTCCATCAGGACGCGTTGATTGCCGTCGCTGAGGCCTGAACGCATCGCGTGCTGACGTCGGGCAGAGCGACCTGGCGGGTGCGTCAGCGGAAGTAGACTAGCGGCGATGATCGTTCGGCCGTTGTGGTCCGTTCGCACGGGGCGCGGCGCCCGGGCGGCGAGCACTCGCTCCGCCGTTCAGGGATTCCGCGATCGCCTCCGTGTGCCGACTTGCCGAAACCGCGTCTCGGTAACGGCACGTCCCGCCAGTGCGATGGACGCGACACTTGACGATGGCCCAGTGGACTGGCGTCAGTAGTCACTCAGCGTGCCACCTGGAACCGCCGCGCGAAGCGCGTTGACCACGGCGGCCAGATCGATGATCTCCTGAAACACCGCGCCGCCGACCGGCGGCAGCCATCCGCCGAAAGCGATGAACATCCCGAGGATGCTCAGCGCCATCCCGCCGATCGCACTCTGGAGCGCGATACGGCGCATGCGCCGCGCCAGGTGAAACAGTTCGTCGACCCGCTTGAGCGACGTGTCCATGATCACGGCACCCGCCGCCTCGGTGGTGATCTCGCTGTGGTGCCCGAAGGCCAGACCCACGGTTGCGGTCACGAGCGCCGGCGCGTCGTTGATGCCGTCGCCGATGAAGAGCGTCGGCGCACGGCGAGTCTCCTCCTGGGTGATGGCCACCTTCTGTTCAGGCGTTTGGCCGGCGTAGATTGCCTGGATCCCGACGCGATCAGCGAGATAGCGCACCTCGCTCTCGCGATCGCCTGAGACGAGGAGGACGCGCTCGAGCCGGTGCCGGGGCCGCAGATGCGTGATGAAGGACTGGCTGTCGGCGCGGGGCGCGTCGTGGAACCGGTAGGTCGCGGCATACTGTCCGTCGAGCAGGATCACGCATTCGAGGCCGGTCGAGGCCGGCGGCAGCGTGCTGCCGTAGCCCATCGCTGCGGCCCGATGCCGTCCGAGGACTCGCACCTGCCGGCCGTCCACGTCACCCTCCAGACCTTCGCCAGGGCGCTCGCGCACCTCGCTGGCGTCGACCGGCGCGAGATGCTGCTGCGCGGCGGCGTCGAGAATGGGCTTTGCCAGCGGGTGCTTCGAGTACCGCTCGAGGCTGGCCGCCGACCGCAGCACCACGGCGTCGTCCATGCCCGGCGCGACGAGCCGATCCGTCAAGGTCGGCTCGCCGTAGGTCAAGGTCCCGGTCTTGTCGAGGATGACCGTACGGCAGCGGTCGATCCGTTCCAGCACCGCGGGGTCGCGGATGATGATGCCACGCTTGGCTGCCAGCGAGATGGCTCCGATGATTGCCACCGGGATGCCGATGAGCAGCGGACATGGAGTGGCGACGACCAGCACCGCGAGGAATCGGACCGGCTCGCCGCTCCACAGCCACGCCGCGATGGCCAGCGCCAGCGCGATCGGCGTGTACCAGGCGCCAAGCTGATCGCCCAGCCGGCGGAGCTGCGGCCGTCGCTGCTCGGAATCCCGCATGACGCTCATGATCCGCGCGTAGCGCGAGTCGATCGCCGCCCGCGTGGCCCGGAGCGTCACCACGCTGTCGCCATTGACGGCGCCGGAGAACACCTCGGATCCGGGCGCCTTCGGCATCATGAAGGGCTCGCCCGTGAGATACGACTCGTCCATCACGCCGTGGCCTTCGATGATCACACCATCTACGGGACAGATCTCGTGCGGGTAGACGATCAACTCGTCGCCGATCTCCACATGCTCGAGGGACAGCTCGAAGACTTGGCCGTTGACGCGCCGATGGGCCACGAGCGGCATGCGGCGCGCCAGGGCCTGCAGGACAGACGAGGCGCGCCCGAGTGCGAGCGCCTCGAGCGCCTCGCCGCCCGAGAGCATCAGCACGACCAGCGCGCCGGCCAGGTATTCCCCGAGCAGCACTGCCGCAATGATGGAGATTCCCGCCAGGAGATCGGAGCCGAACTCGCGGCGAACGAGCTTGAGGCCGAGGGTCAGTACCAGTGGAACACCGCCGGCGGCGAGCACCACATAGAGCGGGAGCGCCGACGCGGCGGCGGACGCGCCGACGCCCCAGCGCAGCGCCACATGCGTGAGGATGCCGGCGAGTGCCAGGATGGCGATGCCTGATGCGCGCGCCGCGGCACCTGGCCACCACTCACCCGTGAGCGCGGCAGGCCGCATGTGCCGTGACAGTGATTGCGCCACAACGCTCATGACGAGCCCTCAAAACGCCGCCGGACGCCGGTCAACCGGCGGCCTGCGGGTTTCACCGTTGCAGCGGTGACGACCTCAGGTGCTGACCTACGAGGCGTCGTCCGCTCGATGGAGCCATGATGTCGAAGAGTCGGTGTGAGTGGCAGATGCCACCCACGCGGTTGGGCCTCTCGCAATTGCGGTGCCGCGGCGCACGCCGCGATGGCCGTCCGAGCTCCATTCGGGAGGAACGTCGGCCTCAGATCTCCGGGAATTGGCGCTGCGATGTGGACGTTCGTCTGCCCGCCGCCGATTCCGGGGAGTTCGCTGATCACCGCGTCAGCATTGTGGGGAAAAGGTCATGCAACGCATGAACGTTTCCCCGTCGATCACTTGTTGCCGTAAGGCTTCGGCGGCACGCTCCGCACGTATTGCCAGAGTGCCGAGACCTCGACGTCAGTCAGTCCAGCGAAGTAGGGCCACGGCATGAAGGTGTCGATGGGGCGGCCGTCCGGCCGGACACCTTGACGCACCGCGTGCACGAAGTCGGCCTCCGTCCAGTGGGGAATCCCGGTCTGCGGGTCCGGAGTGAGGTTCGAGGCCGGCGGCGTATTCGGTGGGCCCGCGACAGGACCGCCGGACAGCCCGAAGCCGTGACAGCCGTGACAGCCCATGAAATTGGCCAGATAACGGCCGTAGGCGGCGGTCGGACCCGGGTCGATCACCTCGGGATACCGGAGGGCCGGCGTCTTCTCGGCCGTGAGGATAGAGAACCGTCCCAGAACCAGCAGCGTGCGGCCAAGCGGCCCCAGGCGACTCCTCGGCATCTCGCGGTCGACCGGCGGCATCCGCTCGAGATAGGCGATCAGGGCGGCGGTGTCCGGCTCATTCATGTAGACGAACGCTTCGCTGGGCATCACCAGGAACGTCGTGCCGTCGCGATGTACGCCGTTCCGGATGGCCCGAACCCAGTCGGCATCCGTGAATGACGCGCCAAGGCCCCCCCTGCCTCTGGTGAGATTCGGCGCCGCCAGGGTGCCGATCGGACCCTCCGGCCCGAGAAGCTGCCCACCGAGGTCAGCGCCGTGGCACAACGCGCAGCTCCCCATCGCGGTCGCGATGTGCCGTCCGCGTTCGTAGGCCCCCGGGTCGGTCGGGATGGCGCCAGGCGCCACGATCGTCACCACATGCACCCGCTGCAGCCGTCGCGCGCTGAGCGCGTACACCACCGCACCAGCGAGAACCAATACGCCGGCGAGGCCGATCAAGACCATACCGGACCATCGCAGCACTCGTTTCACGCACATCCTCCGTTCGGACGCGTCGGCCGCAGCAACAATGACGAGAACGGCTGCGCCGCATGGAGCCGTACATCTTCGTGAGTTCGCGGATCGCCATCATAGGGCTCCTGCCTGCGCCGTCGCGGTCGAGCATTGTACCCGCGTAACATCGCCGCGGCCGGCGTATATTGACCATGCTGTGGCCAAGGCTCGCGTCACGCGGAAGGTACCGGCGGCGGTTGTGGATGCTGCCGCGCAAGTCGACACCTTCATATCGAAGTTCGACGCTGCGGACCGGCGCCGCATCCGTGCGGTTCGGCGTGCGTTGCGCCGCCGCCTGCCGACGGCTCACGAGATGGTCTACGACAACTACAACTTCTTCGTGATCGGCTACAGCGGGAGCGAGCGGCCCTCCGACGCGATCCTGTCCATGGCCGCGCAAGCCGGCCGCATCAGCCTGTGCCTGCTGCGCGGCGCCAGCCTCCCGGATCCGCATGGCCTGCTCCAGGGCGAGGGCAAGCAGACACGGTTCCTCCGGCTCGACTCGGCGGCGACGCTGTCCGAGCCTGCCGTCGAGGCGATCATCGCGGCTGCCCTCTCCAGCGCGAAGGTTCCGCTCCCTCCGCGAGGGCGTGGTCGCCTGATCGTGCGATCGATCTCGGCGAAGCAGCGCCCCAGGCGCAAAGCCGCGCGATAGCCCTCGTTCGCCGAGCGGGTACCCACCCCTTGCCGCGATTGCGCCTGCAACAGGCGAGTGCGCGGAGGATTGCTATGATGCGCACATCATGCCCAGCACACCGCGTGGATCCGAGGGAGGCCGTCCCGTCAGCCTGTCAGACGAGGAAGGCGTCAAGGAAATCGTCAGGACGACGGTGCTCGACCTGTGGAAGGTGGTCAACAACCTTACGCGGCTCAAGCCGGCGAAGCGCGCGCGATACCGGGTCACGATCTTCGGTTCGGCGCGGGCCAAACCCGGAACGTTCGTCTACGACGAAGTGAAGCGCCTTGCCGCGGCCTTCGCCTCTTTCGACTGCGACATCGTGACCGGCGGCGGACCCGGCCTGATGCAGGCGGCCAACGAGGGCGCCCGTGCCAGCGGCGCCGTCGGGTCCCTCGGCATTCGCGTCGAGCTGCCGTTCGAGCAGGAGGCGAATCCGTTCGTGCAGGAGGTGTTCGAGCACGAAACGTTCTTCACCCGCCTGCACCACTTCGTCATTGCCTCCGACGCCTTCGTCGTCGTGCCGGGCGGGATCGGCACGGTCCTCGAGACGCTGATGGTCTGGCAACTGCTGCAGGTGCGGCACGTCGAGAACGTCCCGCTGATTCTGGTCGGCCGGATGTGGAAGGGTCTCGTCGATTGGGCCGGGACGAGCATGCTGGATCCCCGGCTCGCGCTGGCCAATCCGCAGGACCTGCAGATTCCGCAGTGTGTCGACACCGCCGACGAAGCGATTGCCCTGCTGCGCGACCTGCAGAAGCAGTGGCAGTCACGGCCGTGAGACCAGCCCGCTTCGCTCGATTCTACACAATGGCTGGGCTGGATCGAGTATAGTCGCCTCACATCGAGACAGCCCGACGCGGCCTTTCACGTCCCCGCGGATTTGTGCGATCCCGGAAGGGCCGTGCTGCGTCTCGATCCGCTGCTCCATCCGGAGTGCGGATGCCGTCATCGATCGCTGGAGGACCATCAAATGCTGAAGAAAACGCTTCTCGCGGGATGTCTCGCCGTCGCCCTCAGTGCCACCGTTGCCGGCCAGGTCCACAAATACTTCAGCAATGGGACCGTGTGGACGGTCACCACCATCCGCATCGCCTCAGGGATGGACCAGATGTACATGCAGTACCTGGACGGACAGTTCAAGAAGTCAGAGGACGCGCAGATCAAGGCAGGCTTCCAGAAGTCTTACAAGATCCTGCGGACGATGGATGATGGCGGGACGTGGAATCTCATGATCCTGAGGGAGTACGCCAGCCTCGCCTCCCTGGAAGCCAACGAAGAGAAATCCGATGCGCTCGGTGAGCAGATTCAGGGCACGGATCAGGCGCAAATGCAGGGATACCAGGACCGAAGCAAGTACCGGGAGGTGGTCGCGACCACCTACGCGCGAGAAGTGATGCTCAAGTAGATCGTCGCGGGATGGACGAGCGGTGCCGGCAAGCCGGCGCCGCTCACGTCAGCGCGAGATACTCGTGGACGAACCGGACCGCCATCGATCCTTCGCCAACCGCTGACGCCACCCGGTTCATCGCGCCGGCGCGAATGTCGCCGGCGGCGAATACACCAGGAATGCTGGTCTCGAGCGCCATCGGCTCGCGCCGCTCTTTCCAGGTGCGCGCGAATCTGGCGTCGGTCGTCAAGTCCCGGCCGGTGATCACGAAACCCTTGTCGTCGCGCAGCACGTCGGGCAGCAGCCACTCGCTGCGCGGCCTGGTGCCGATAAAGACGAACACCGCGTCCATGTTCTCGACCTGGGTTGTTCCGTCGTTGAGCCGCAGCACCACCCGCTCGACCTGATCCGTCCCTTCCACTCCCTCGAGCTCGGTCTCGACTCTGACGTGGATGTTCGGCGTCTTCTCGATCTGCTCGAGCAGGTAGTGCGACATCGTGTCCCGCAGGGACGGGCGGCGGACGACGATGTGCACCTCGGTCGCGTAGCGGGCAAGATACATCGCCGCCTGCCCCGCCGAGTTGCCGCCGCCGACGACGAGAACGCGCCGGTCCCTGAACGCCGGCGCCTCGGTCTTCGCGGCGCCGTGATACACGCCAGCCGCGGCATGGGCCATCACACCCGCCGCGGGATGCTCGCGGTATTCCATGCCCGTCGCAATCAGCATCGTTCGCGACACGACGGCGCGGCCGTCGCCGAGCATCAGCCGTTTGTACCCGGCGTCGATGGTCACGCCGGTGACCTCGAGCGGCACGATCAACTCCGCTCCGAGCCGCTGCGCCTGGCTCACAGCCCGCCGGGTCAGCTCGCTGCCGCTCACGCCGGTCGGAAACCCGAGATAGTTCTCGATCCTGGAACTGCTGCCCGCCTGCCCGCCCGGCGAATGGCGATCGAGCAGCAGGGTCCGCAACCCCTCCGAGGCGCCGTACACAGCGGCTGCCAAACCCGACGGTCCGGCGCCGACGATAACCAGATCGTAAAGCGTGAGGGCCGCGGACAGCGAGCGACCGAGACGCTCGGCAACCTGACGCGGCTCGGGATTGCGCAGCACCGAGCCATCCTCGAAGAAGAGCGCCGGGAGCTCGTCGCTCGCCAGACCGGCGGCGTCCAGCAGGGCCTGGGTGTCCGGCGATCGCGCGACGTCGAGCCAACGGTAGGGGATCAGGTTACCGGCAAGGAAGTCCTTGATGGCGTGAGATCGGGGCGACCATTGATGGCCCACGAGCCTGAGCCCCTTGGCTTCGGGCAGGTACTCCGCCTGCCAGCCGTCGAGCAGGTCGTCGATCACGGGAAACAGACATTCTTCGGGAGGATCCCACGGCTTGGCGAGGTAGTGATCGAGGTGCGCGTCGTTGATCGCCTTGATCGCCGCGTCGATATCCGAGTACGCCGTCAGGAGCACGCGGCGGGCCAGCGGATACGTTTCGCGGGACTGTGCGAGGAGATCGGTTCCGTGCATCCCCGGCATCCGCTGGTCGCTGATCACGACCGCCAACGCATCCCCTCGCGCCTTCAGCTCGCGGATCGTGGCGAGGGCTTCCTCGCCTGACGTCGCGCTGATGATCGTGTACGACTCCCGGTAGCGTGATCGGAGATCACGGCGCACCGCGGCCAGCACCTGCGTATCGTCGTCAACCGCCAGGAGGACGGGTTTGGTCACGCGTGGACCTGAGTCCTGTCGACGTCCGCGAGCGGAAGACGGACGCGAAACTCGGTCCGCCCCGGCGCCGTCTCGAAGTCGATCTCGGCGTCATTGTGGCTGACGAGCCGGCGAACGATGTCGAGCCCGAGCCCGGTGCCCTGCCCCACCGGCTTGGTCGTGAAGAACGGCTCGAAGAGGCGCTCGCGGGCCTCGGCTGGAATGCCCGGCCCGTTGTCGATGACGCGAATGACGATCCGCCGCTGCTCACACGCGGCCGTCACCTCCACGTGACCGCCGGTCGGAACGGCGTCGAGCGCGTTGTCGATCAGGTTCGCCCAGATCTGATTGAGCTCCCCGGCGAAGCCACGGGCGCGCGGGAGCTCCGGCGCGACCGTGACCGTCACGGCAACCGACTTCGAGCGCGCCTTTGCCTTCAAGACTGCGACCGTATTGCTCAGACCTGAGCCCACATCCACCCGGCCAGCCTCGGTCGCCTGGTCCATGTGCGTGAACCCCTTGACGCTCGCCACCAGGCCGGAGATCCGTCGCGCTGCCTCCTGGATCTCGCAGGTGATCCCGCGCGCCGCGGCGACGGCGGCGGCCCACCTGAGGACCACCCCGAGCGGCGGGCCATCCAGCCCGTGGGCGATCTGCTCGAGCGCGTCGAGCGTCATGGCGGTTTCGGCCAGCGCTCCGGCGACGTCGCCCTCGACGTCGCGTGCCGCGAGCCAGTCGGCGATCGCATCTTCCCGTTCCGCCTGTTGAATAGGCGACAGCACGCCTCCGGCCCGTCCGCCACGGGAGGACGAGCGAATGCCGTCGATCTGCGCCCGCTGGGAATCGCTCAGCGGCAACGCCCCCAGCGCGCGCGCGGCTTGATCGACCTGCTCCAGGCGCTCGGCCAGCTGCGTCGCGCCGCGTTCGATCGCGGCTGCCGGGTTGTTCAGCTCGTGCGCGAGTCCGGCCGACAGCTTGCCCAGCGAGAGCATCTTCTCATCGTGAAGCCCACCCGACGTGAACTGCCGGTTGCGATCGAGCATCTTGTGCACGAGCACCGAGGTGATCTCGTGACAATCGCGAGTCATGTCCTGCAGGTCGGCGCGAGGGATGGCCAGGATCTCGGACGGGACCTGGGCAATCGAGTCACCAGGCGGGCTGACCAGGCGCGAGTACGGCAGGATCCCCGCGACGTCGCCCGCCCACCACTCCATGACCTTGTGCCGGCCGGCGCCGCGGTCCACGAAGATGGCGATGTGGCCGGTCAGGACCACGAACATACCGGCAACCGGGACACCCTTGGCGCTCAGGACCTCGCCCTCGTCGAGGCGCCGCAGCGAGCCGTGTGCGATCAGCCACGCCAGTTCCTCGCGCGGGGCACTGCCGAGCGTGGCGTGGGCGATCAGGCGATCGAGCAGATCCGGCACGGTCATCGACGGCTCATCGTGAATGGGGGTTGAAACGCGCTCATGCTACACCAAGGTTGCACCACGGCCGTCGTCGAGAGATGTCGGTGACCGGTGTGACGCTTTCAGGAAGGATGGCGACAGTGCCGCAGCGCGAAAACGGGGGTCCAGAGCCGCGGAGCGGGGCGCGGCGCTTACGAGCCACAACGATATGGGACACAAAAGGCGCTGCATGTCCGGCCATATTCGACGGGTGCCGAAACCGCGGGCGGCGCGGCATCCGTCGAATACAGAGTGATCTGCGCCCGCGGTCAGCTCTGCTTCTTTTTGAAGGCTTCCTTGACCTGCTTGCTGATGTCCTTGTAGTTCTTCGACAGGAGCTTCTCCTCCTCGTCGGTGAGAATTCTGAAGGGCACCCGTACGAGGCTCTTCTCGAACTTGACGTTCAGCCAGTACTGCCCGTACTTGATGCCCCCGGGCACGTGGAAATAGAGGCGCCCGAGACAGGCGCGCTGCGAGCTGAGCTCGATGTCGTCGCGCGGCAGCGCGCGGGACGTCAGGTCAGGAAAGAACACCACGCCGCAGGCCTGGCTCGCGCTCGGGGGGAAGTAGTTGATCGAGTCCCGCTGGACCTTGGCGCGGTTCTCCAGGGCGGCGGTATTGGCCTCGCGGTGTTCCATGATCGTCGGCAGGGGCAGGTTCTTGCCGTCGGGCGTGTCGAGTGAGAGCGCGTTGCGGGTCAACGTGTAGTTCGGGACGCCATCGCGGACGGTGATGCCGAACTCGAGCAGCATCCACTCCTCGCCGACGAGACTGTTGGCGAGCTGATAACCGAGGATGACGTACCCCTCGTTGTTGTAGGCCGCACGGACGAACTTGCCCTCCATGGTCATGACCTGCGGCACCCCGGACTCGGGGATCTTCACTTGCGGAGGATCCTGCGGGGCGGCGGCGAGGCTGGCCCACACGGATGCGAGGGCGACCAGCGCGAGCGCGGCGATCTTGCTCTGTCTCATGGTGTCTCCGTCGAGGGCGCGACCGGGCGGCGCAAACATCTGCAAGCCCCACTGACCGTACTGCGAGCGCGCCAGATTTCGAGAACTCAGGCAGCTTCAGTGCCAGCCTGGCTGGCAGCGGTGCACCGGACGTAAGTGCCGCGCTGTGCGCGGGTTGACCGTGCTGGCGGGAGGTGCCCAGGGCGGTCGACACACGGAATCAGAGGTAATTCCGGACCAACTCCGAAATCCCGGACCGACCGGAGAGCGGAAAAGCGCGATTGCCCGCTTCCCTGGCAAGTAACGGCTCGGTGGCCTATTTGGCCGCCTGGGAACAGTGGTTCGCCATCAACATCCAGGCACCGCTCTGCTGCTGGAGCGTGTCGGTGCACAGGACGGTTCTGGCGTAGTGCTGTCCCTGAATCAAGGCGTCGTAGGTCGTGCTGTACGTCGCGATAGCCAGATCCCCGTGCACGCGCACTTTCAAGTCGCTGAGCGTCTGGCTCGTCGTCTTGTTGTTCTTGACATCCTTCATGTCTGCCAGCGTGGAGGTCTTGGTGTCCCACGTCCCGCGGCTCGTCCCGCCCGTGTAGTCACTGGCGAGCACCTTCGAGTAGAACGACGCATCGTTGGCCAGCGCGGCTTTGATGGACTCGTTCTCCACTTTGGTGACCGCCGCAACCGCCTCCGAATCGGCGGCCTTCTGCGCCTGGGCGACGACCAGCGCCGGCGCCGTGACCATCAATGCGAGAGCGCACGCGACAAGTGACTTCATCATGGCATCCTTCCAAATCCGCCGAAATTGGCGGCGATTTCGCGCCCCGCAGCCTGGAGATTCCGTACACCGCCAGAGACCGCACGGCGCACCTGTCTGGCGGTGTGCGCGCGATGCTTCAAGGCGGTGGCGGACGCGTCAAGCAGTTGGTCTGGTTTCTGTGTTGGGACGAGTGGCGCCAACTCTACCATAAAGCCGGTGGCGCCGGACCCTCGCAGCGGAAAGCGGAAAGCCGCCAGCGGGAAGCGGGAAGCGGTAGTGGCGGCAGCTCGCCGGCGTTCAGTGCTCCGCTCGGGCCAGCGCGGGGACCGTATCGAGGTGGGCGACGATCGGCGAGTGGTCCGAGGCGTTCGCGGCGTCGATGACGCCACCACCGAACGCGCGAACGTTCTTCACGAAAATCCAATCGATCGGATCACCCTGGCCGCGTGACGTTGGACCGCGCGGCCGGGTGTCGCCCAAGGCATCGGCGAACGCCGCGCCAACCAGCGACCACAGCACGGATCGGCCGCCGTTGAAGTCGCCGGCAACGACCACCGGGGCGTCCGCGACGGCGTGCCTGGATTGATCAGACACAATCTCCGTCATCTGACGACGCTTGAGCGGCATGTTCTCGCCGCTTTCGATGTGGGTGTTGTAGAGCAGAATCCCGGCGGTGCGCGCGCGCAGGGCGATCCGGCCGCCGCGCCGAGGTTGAACGGGATTGATCGCCCAACGCAAGCGGTCCTGGCTGGCGAATCGCAGCGCTTCCGCATCTTCGATCGGGAGTTTGCTGAGGATGGCCTGTCCGGTGAGCGCGGCCCGATCGGCGCCGGCCTCCCCGAGCTCCTGAAACTCACCCGCTGCCACCCAATTCATCTCGAGCGCCGCCGCGAGGTCGCGGGCGACGTCGCGGTACGCGGTGCGGCGACAGTGACGGTCGACTTCCTGGAGCAGCAGAATGTCGGCGTCCAGCGTGCGCAGCACGCTGAGCACGGATTCGTACTCCGCCCCACGCTCGATGTTCCAGGTCACGATCTTGATCTCGTGCCCGTTCGACCGGCGCGCGACGCGAGCTGGTTCGCCGATCACGCCGTGGATGTCTCGATCGGTGAGCCAGGGACCGCTGAGGAACCCGATCACGCGAAGGCCAGACAACCCCGACGTGAGCCACCGCTTGCCCATAGTTGACCACAGCGCTGAAGCGAGTCGGACGCCTCGACCCGTCCCGAGGGGACGCGTGGCGTGAGGATCCGGTGTGCGCGGACCCTGAAGCCGTCGGCAAGAGGCGTGTGCGCCGGATTATACGACCTCGACCATCCGTTGTCAGCTCACGGGTCACCGGGCAATGCGCCCCCGCGCCACTACGCGCCTCCAGCACGGCCGATGGGCAGCACGGCCAACGCGACCCGCGCCTTCCCCTGACAGCAGGCGGCCTGAAAAAATTGACGCTGCCGTGTAATAGTGCCCCGCCCCGTGCGTCAAGGTCAGTGAGGCGGACGAGGTGCACACAACCAGCAGACCACTCGGAGAGCTCCTGATTCCTGTGACTCCCACGATCGCGCGCCAGGGATTTGCCGAGCTGTACGAGCGCCACTCCGAGGCGGTGTTCCGCGCCGCCCTGCGGGTCACCGGCCGTGCCGCTGACGCCGAGGACGTCCTGCAGACCGTCTTCCTCCGCCTGTTGGCCCGGAGTGCCGACATCCTGGGGGTCGATCAGCCGGCCGCGTATTTCCGCCGCGCCGCCGTCAACGCGGCGGTCGACGTGCTGCGCCGCCGCGAGAGCCATGCCGAATCGGAATACGACGATCTGGCACCGCATGCGGCCGTTCAGCCGCCCTCGCTCCTGAAGGAACGGCTGCGGCGCGCGCTGGCCGCCGTGGACGCCGACGATGCCAGCCTGTTCCTACTGCGGCATGTCGAAGGGCTGTCGCTCGAGGAGCTCGCGGGGATGTTCCAGATCGAAAAGAACAACGTCGCCGTCAGGCTTCATCGCATCCGGCACCGGCTGCAAATCGAGATGAACCTCTAGGCGAGCCGCCGCTTTCCGGACGACGAGGGAGCGGAGGCGAGCACACGAAATTACGAAGGAGATCGGCGATGTCCGACGAGCATTTGGAGCAAGCACTCCAGGCGATGAAACAGGAAGACGTGGACTCCGGCACGCTCCACGCAGCGCGGGCGCGCGTCTGGGAAGCGATGCGGACCGCCGACGACGGCACGTGTGCAGAGTTCCGGGAAGACTTTCGCGCCTACCTGGCCGGCGAGCTGGGCGGCGGCCGCCGGCTCCTCGTGGACGATCATCTGAGCCGCTGCCCCGCCTGCCGCCTCCGCATCGCCGAGCTGAAGGGGCATCGCACCGTCGTCGCCATGCCGCAGCGGTCCTCCACTCGATGGGTGCGCTGGAGCGCCATCGGGGCCGCGGCCGCGGTGCTGGTTGCGGCCTTGTATCTCGGACGCGACACCATCGACGCCATGATGGCGCCGGGCGGGCCGCGGGCCACTGTCGTCTCTGCGGACCGGGGTCTCTACCGCCTGACGTCAGGCGCCCTCGCCGCAGGCGCGGCGATCGGCGAGCGGGAGTCGGTGCGCACCGGTCCGGGCGCCCATGCCGTCCTGCGGCTTGCCGACGGATCGATCGTGGATGTGAACGAGGGGACGGAGCTGTTCGTGACCGCCGCCTGGAGCGGCCAGGCGATTCACCTGCAACGCGGCGACATCATCGTCAAGGCGGCGAAACAGCGCCGCGGCCACCTGCGGGTGCTGACCCGTGATTCCGTTGCCTCGGTGAAGGGCACGGTGTTCGCGGTGTCCGCCGGCATGGGCGGCTCCGTGGTTTCGGTGGTCGAGGGCTCGGTGGCGGTGAATCAGCCGCACAAGGAGGTACTCCTCAGCCCTGGCCAGCAGGCCGCCTCGAACCCGGCGCTGGCGAGCTCGGTGGCGGTCGCCGTGTCCTGGAGTCCGGACGCGGAGTCGTACCTGCAGCTGCTCGGGTCGTTCGTGAAGATCGAACGCGAGCTGGCGAAGTATCCCGCGGAGTTGCGAACGGACCCGGCCCTGCTCTCGTCGTTGCCGGCCGGCGCGATCGTCTACGGCGCGGTGCCGAATCCGGGTCTCACGGTCAGCCGCATTCTGGCCCTTGCCGACGAGCAGTCCGCGCAGAACCCGGCATTCGCCGCGTGGTGGAGCTCCGAGGCCGGACAGGCCTTGCGCCAGATGGTGGAGCGCGTCCAAACGGTCAGTCCGCTGCTCGGAGAGGAAATCGTGTTCTCGGCGAGCATCGGCGCCGGCTTCGCCGAGCCGGTGCCGATGGTGATGGCCCGGGTCAAGGCCGGTCAGCGAGCCGCCCTGACGAGTGCCCTGGAGGGACTCTTCGCTCAGGCGGCCGAAGCGCCCGGATCGTATTCGGTGTCCGACGACCTGGTAGTCGTATCATCCTCGCCGGCGTCGCTGGCGTGGGCCGTGGGTCACCTGGGTCAGGGTGCGGGCACGCCGTTCGCCGCGGCCATCAAGGAGCGCTACCAGCGCGGTGTCGGCTGGCTGTTCGCTGTCGACGCGCCGCCGGTCATCAAGGAGGCCGCCGGAGACGACGCCCCACCGATCGAGTTCGCCGGCATGGTCGGCATGAAGTACCTGTTCGTCGAGCAACGGGCGCCGGCCGGCGCGGAAGAAAACGAGGTCACGGTCGCGTTCGACGGGGCGCGGACGGGCATGGGCTCGTGGCTGGCGGACAGCGGCTCCGGCGGCGCCGCGGAGTATCTCCCCGCCGACGCCCTGGCCGCGGGCTACGTCTCGACCCGCGAGCCGTTGCAGGTGTTCGAGGAGCTCAGTGCCCGGCTCTCCGCGTCCGCGCCGGACTTTCAACGTGTCATGGCGACTGCGGATGAGAAGCTGGGTACGGGCTTTATCCAGAACCTGACCGCCGCGCTCGGGACCGAATCGGCGCTGGCGCTGACCGGATTCTCAATTGCCGGTCCGACGTGGGTCATGACGACCGTGGCCAACGACCCGATGGTGATCGACAGTTCCCTCCAGAAGCTCGTCGACGCGTTCAACGCCGAGCTGACGGCCGAGGAGCAGAGCAAGCGCATCGTGCTCAGTCAGGAGAGCGCGGGCGGACGGACGTGGAGCGTGCTGAAGCCCGGTGGCCTGCCGATCAGCGTGGTCTGGACCTACGATCGGGGCTACCTGGTGGCGGCGTCCGATCGGGGCGTGGCCGAGCGCGCGATCGCGACGCGGAACGGCGGCTCGCCGCTCGTCTGGTCGCCGGAGTTCCTCGGCCAGCTGCCGTCCTCTGCCGGCCTTCATCCGTCGGCGTTCGGCTGGCTGAACGCCAAGGGGACCCTCGGGACCCTGGCAACGCTGGCCGGGAGCTCCGCACTGAATGAGATCGTGGCCGGCGGGGATCCGATCCTCGTGGTCTTCGATGGCACGCCGGAACAGATCCACGCCGCGAGCCGTACTCGTATCTCAGGGTTGATCATGCACGTGATGCTGATCGACAGCCTTGGCCGGGCGACACTGGGACAAACGTCGGACGTCGCACGGCATTGAGGCACAGAATCGGAGACGCGTGCACACGATCCCGGTCGTCGAGCTCGAGAACCTGAAAGTCAAACTGGGCCGGCGGGAGATCCTTCACGGGATCACCTGCCGTCTCGGCGTGTCCGGCACAGGCAAAGCGGTCGGGCTCCTGGGACCCAACGGGGCGGGCAAGTCCACGCTCATCCTGACGCTGCTCGGGTTCCTCAAGGCGAGCGCCGGACGCGCCCGCATCCTCGGTGTGGACTGCCGCCGCAACATGGGCGAGATCCGCTCGAAGATCGGATACATGCCGGAGAACGACTCGTTCGTCGGAGACATGACGGCGGTGACGTTCGTGCGGCAGATGGCCGAGCTGTCAGGCCTTCCGCCGAAGGCGGCGCTGGAGCAGGCCCACGAGGTGCTGTTTCACGTGGGGCTCGGGGAAGCGCGCTACCGGGAGCTGCGCACCTACTCGTACGGCATGAAGCAGATGGCCAAGCTCGCCCAGGCGATCGTGCACGGGCCGGAGCTGGTCGTGCTGGACGAACCCACCAACGGCCTCGATCCGGCCGCCCGGCGGCGGATGCTCAAGCTCATTGTCGACATGAAGAAGGAGCAGGGCATGCACGTGCTGGTCTGCTCGCACCTGCTCCGCGACATCGAGCAGGTCTGCGACGAGGCGGTCATCCTGAAGGACGGCGCGATCGTGCACCACTGCAACCTCGAAGAAGAGCGGCGATCCAACCGGAGCTTCGTCGAGCTCGAGGTCACCGGTGACGATCGCAACCTGCGGGCGACGCTGCCGGATATCGGTGCGGAGGGCGTGTCCGAAGGGGCGGGGCGTTGGCGGATCGTGCTGCCGGCAGGCGTCGAGGTGGAGGCCATCTGGGCGCTCGCGGCGCAACAGGATCTGCTGGTGAGGAAGTTGACCCACCGGCGCGACACGCTGGAGGAAATCTTCCTGAAAGCGATGGGCCATCTGTCGAGCACGCCCGGCGAAGGCGCCCCCGACCAGGTGCGCGTGAAGGCGGACGCGGCGCCGTCAGGGATCTAGTCACCAGATGGCGGTCTACAAGCGGGGCTATCAGCGGTACACCGGACCTCTTACAGGACGCTGGACGAGGTTCATGGTCCTGCCCCGGTATGCGTGGCGCCGCCTCTACGAGCAGCGGCTGGTGCTGCTGCTCACGATGGCCGCATTTCTGTGGCCCCTGCTATGCGCCGGCTTCGTCTACCTCACGAATCACGCCGAGCTGCTGCAAGGTTTCGAACCGGAGTTCAAGGCGTTCATCCAGGTCGACGGCCGGTTCTTCGCCATCTTCATGTACGTCCAGGGCGCCTGCGCCGTCTTTCTCGCGGCGCTGGCCGGACCCGGCCTGCTCGCGCCGGACCTGGCCAACAACGCGCTGCCCCTGTATTTCAGCCGCCCCCTCACTCGGTGGAGCTACGCCCTGGCGAGACTGAGCGTGCTCGTCGGCATGTTGTCGGTCGTGACGTGGATCCCCGGCCTGCTGCTGTTCGGGCTGCAAGGCGGCCTCGCCGGCGGGTGGTGGCTCCTGGCGAACTGGGCCCTCGGCGCCGGCATCGTCGGCGGGTTCCTGCTGTGGCTGCTGGTGCTGAGCCTTGTGGCAATGGCCAGCTCCGCGTACGTGAAATGGCGGGTCGTCGCGGGGGCGGTCAGCCTCGCCTTCTTCTTTATCCTCACCGGCGTGTCCGAGATGATCAATCAGGTCTTCCGCGTAACGTGGGGACACGTCCTCGATCCCGCGTGGGCGGTCAATCGCGTGTGGGCCGCGCTGCTGGGCGTCGATCCGCTCGACGGTCCTGGCGCGGGGGCTTCACTGGCCGCGCTGGCGGCGTTCATCCTCCTGCTCGTGATGGTGATCGAGCGCAAGCTGCGGCCGGTGGAGGTGGTCCGATGACCGGCCACAGCTCTCCCGAAGGCTACGGCGAAGGCGGGGCAGCTGCGAACGCGCCAACGCCGCCGGCGGTCGTCTTCGACGAGGTCTCGAAGTTCTACGGCGAAGTGCTCGGCGTCAACCGTGTGACCCTGAACATTCCGCCGGGCATCACCAGCCTGGTGGGGCCGAACGGCGCCGGGAAGACCACGCTGATGAACCTGATGACCGGCCTGATCTTCCCAGATCACGGCCGCATCCTCATGCGCGGGATCTCGCCGCACGATCCCGAAGCGCTGATGCGGGTGACGGGCTATGCCACCCAGTACGACACGGCGCCGCGCTGGGCCACCGGCTTCACGTTCGTGACGACCGGGCTGCTGCTGTTTGGATACGGGAGGGCCGAAGCCGAAGAACGCGCGTGGAACGCGCTCGAGCGCGTGAGTCTGACGGAAGCGGCGACCCGGAAGGTCGCCGGATATTCCAAGGGCATGCGGCAGCGGGTGCGGCTGGCGCAGGCGATTGCCCACGATCCCGACGTGCTGGTGCTCGACGAGCCGCTGAATGGCCTCGACCCGCTGGTGCGTGCCGAGACGATCGCCATCTTCCGGGCGCTCGCCGATCAAGGCAAGCACGTCATCCTCTCGAGCCACGTGCTGCAGGAGGTCGACCTGATCAGCGATCAGGTCGTGCTGATTGCCAACGGGATGATCGTTGCCGAGGGGAAGATCCGCGACGTGCGAGACGAGATCGAGGAGCATCCCAGCCAGTACGTGGTCCGGTGCCGCGATCGGAACGCGTCGGGTGTCGCCGCAGAGCTCTTTCGCGAGGAGCACATCACGGAGATCAAGCTGCACGAGGACCGGCTCGGGATGCTGGTGATGACGCGCGACCGGCAGCAGTTCGCCCGGGCGCTGGGCCGGATTGCCGTGGACGGACACCGCATCGAAAGCGTCGTCCCGGCCGACGAGAACGTCGACGCGCTGTACGAGTACCTGATCGGAGGTGAGTCGTGATCCGGCCGCCCCGCGGAGGTCGTGCCAGACAGGCGTGGACCATCGCGCGGATCGAGTTGCGACGGGCCTTTTTCGCCAGGCGCTCGCTGTGGGTCTACGTGCTGGCGCTCCTGCCGGCGGTGATCTTCTTCGGGCACGGTCTCGACGCGAAGTTCCGCACGCAGCGGCTGGCTCGTCACGGGGTGATCAGCCCCGCCTTGATGGCCAGCGTTCGCGAGGGTGAGACGCCGGACGAGGTCAAGAAGCGGCTGGGACCGCCGGCCCAGGACGATCCCTACACGCGCAGCCGGCGCGTCCGCCAGCGCACCGCCACCGCCGGGGCCACCACGCACGTCATCGAACCGGCCGTCGACGCCCGTTTCATCCGCCTCAACGTCAATCGTCCGACCTACAGCGGCGAGCCGGTGGCGCGGATTTACGAGTTCGAGGTCTACGGACCGGACGGCAGCGTCAACCTTGCGCTCAACCGCCCGGTCACTTCGGGGCATTCGTGCAGTCCGGATCAAGGCCCCGAAAAGGCGGTGAACGGCAGCGTTGCCGGCGGCGAGTCCGATCGCTGGTGCGGCGACGAATGGCCCATGTTCCTGCAAGTCGATCTCGGGGCGGCCCGTCCAGTGACGCGGTTCGTCGTCAAACACGCCAGCGCGGGTGGGGAAAGTGACGACTCTGATACTCGCGACTTCAACATTCAACTGAGCGGCGACGGCAAGAGCTTCTCCACCGTCGCCTCGTCCAGCGGCGCGGGGTTCATCGACCAGCGCACCGAGTACCGCGACATGGTGTATTTCGACGGCCGGCGCGAGGCGCTGCTGCGGTTCGTCGACGGGAAGCTGCAGCCGCCGAACGCTCAGAACGTGCTCAACTTCGAGGAGGATCGGGCGATCTTCGCGGGTATCTTCCAGTACTTCTACGCGCGGCTGGCGATCTTCTTCGGCTGTCTCGGCATCTTCATGAATCTGTTCCGCGCCGAGATGAGCAATCGGACCCTGCACTTCTGGTTACTCGCGCCGGCGCGGCGCGAGGTGTTGCTCGCGGGCAAGTACGCCGCCGGGCTGATCGCCTCGGGCGCCATCTTCGGCGGCGGCACGCTGCTCGCGCTGGCGGCGATGCTCTGGCCGCACGACCCGGTCGAAGTCCAGGCCTTCTGGGCGGCGGGTGGCATGCACCAGCTGTTCTGGTATGTCGCGGCGGCGACGCTCGGATGCGTGGGCTACGGCAGCGTCTTTCTCGCGGTTGGCCTCTACGTTCGTAACCCGATCGTCCCGGCGGCGGTCCTGCTCGCCTGGGAGGCCGTGAACGGGATCCTCCCGCACGCGCTGCAGAAGATGAGCGTGTTGTACTACGTGCAGTCCCTCTGTCCAGTCCCGGCGCCGATGCCCGATGACGCGCCGGCCCTGATCCGGGTGCTGGCGGCACCGGCCGCGCCCGCGTCCGCTCCCGCGGCCATATTCGGGCTCCTGGTCCTGACCGCGTTCGTCCTGTGGATCGCGGCCGTTGCCGTCCGGCGGATCCAGATCTCCTACGGCGCCGAAACCTAAGCCGATCCACTCGAAAAAGGTCCTCCCCACAACCAGATGCCTGCCGAGGATGGAGCCGGCAGCGATCTGCTATGGTCTCCTGGAGTGCTGGGCGCGCTCGCCGGCTCGCTCCTTCGTGACGTGACGTCGGCGCGCCGCGGTCGCCGATTCAATCGCGAGACTGCACTCGGCGCACGATCGCCGCGCACCGGCAACGAACCTATGGCAGACCGGCATCTGATTGGCCCCGTTCGCTCGACCACGCCCGGGACGACGTCGGCGGGACGCGGGCGGCGAGCGCTGCCGGCCGATCTGCTCAGAGATGCTTCACGGCGGCTGGGCATCATGTCCCTGGTGAGCGCCGGGTTGTGGACGTTCGCCACATTGCTGGGCCATCTCGCGCTGCGTACCACCACGGCTGGCGACCATTGGCTCCGGCCCGGACCGGCCGACGCGATCGCCGGCGCCTCAGTGCTCGTCTCGTTAGTGCTGTTTGCCGACACGCGGAGAACCGACCGTGATCCGAGAACGGTGCTCGATCTCGGCCTCGCCTATATGGTGTTCACCGCTTTGGCGCTGGGGCTGACGTTTCACTGGGCCCTGATGCCGGAACACAACAGCACGGCGCCGATCATCTCCTGGATTGGGGCCGTCGTGCTGATGTTTGCCGCGATTGTCCCGAGCACGCCCGTAAAGACCCTGCTCGCCGGGTTTGTGGCGGTTTCCATGAGCCCGATTGCGATGTTGTTGGCGCGGGCGCGCGGACTCTGGCACTTCGACTCCGCAACCGATGCGCTCCTCATGCACTATCCCGATTACCTGCTTCTCGGCGTCGCCGTTGTCATCTCCCACATCGTCACAGGGCTGGGGCAGCAGGTCGCGAAGGCGCGGGAGATGGGCAGCTACCAGCTCGGCGAGCTCCTCGGCCGCGGCGGCATGGGGGAGGTCTACTACGCGACGCACCGGCTGCTGGCGCGGCCGGCGGCAATCAAGTTGATCCGCCCGGAGATGATCGACGCGACCGGTTCCGCAACCGCGCGGCTGGCCGTCTCACGCTTCCGCCGCGAAGCGGAGGCCGCGGCCAGCCTGCGATCACCCCACACGGTGGAGTTGTACGACTTCGGCGTCACCGAGGACGAGACGCTGTACTTCGTGATGGAACTGCTGGAGGGTCTGAACCTCGACGCGTTGATCCGGAAATATGGCCCGATGCCGGCGAGCCGTGTGGTTCACATCCTGCGCCAGGTGTGTGCGTCGCTCGAGGAGGCGCACGTGCGCGGCCTGGTGCACCGGGACATCAAGCCCGCCAACATCCACATCGGCAGGCTCGGACTCGTCTACGACTTCGTGAAAGTGCTCGACTTCGGCCTCGTCAAGCCGATGGCCGATGCCGGCCTGGAACATTCGAGCGCGACCCACGTCGGGTCGGTGATCGGCACGCCTGGCTACATGGCGCCGGAAACCGCGCTGACCCCGGTTGTCGACGGGCGGGCGGATCTGTATTCGCTCGGGTGCGTGGCGTACTACCTGCTGACCGGACGGCAGGTGTTCGAAGGCGCCACCGTCATGCAGGTGTTTGCGCAGCATCTCCAGACGCTTCCCACGCCGCCGTCACAGCTCGGACAGGTGACCGTCCCAGCGGATCTCGAGCACCTGATCCTGACCTGTCTGGCCAAGAAGCCTGAGGACCGACCACAAAGTGCGGCAGCACTCGACAGACTCCTCGCCACGGTCGATGTCGAGCCCTGGACCGATGTCGATGCGCGGCAATGGTGGGAGAGTTCGGGGGCGTTGTCCGACGACGGCAGGGTCGGGAGCGGCAGCGTCGACCAAACTGTGGGACAGAGCGCCACACGTCCGGCCGTCGATCTGAGTGAGACGTCCGCGGCGGAAGAACGCTAGCAATGCGTCGTCGCATTACCTCACCCGGCTCACGGGAGTCCTTCCGTCCTCGTCGACCGATGATGGTGCGGCTCGAGCACCCATGTTCGATGGCGGCCGCAGGGCGCGCCGTCATGTCAGCAATCGCAGAAGGAGCCCGACCGCCAGCGCTGCCACGAAGAAGAACGCGAACGTGACCGACGCCGAGCGGAGCGCCATCATCGAGGCGTTGCCGCGAAACGACCAGTTCCGCTTGTACTCGCCGTACGAAATGACGAAGGCGCACGCCCCGCCCAGCATACCGAACACCAGGCCCAGCACGGCGCTGAGTTCGAGGTTCACGCCACCAGTCTACCTGCTGGATCCCGAACGTCGGCGTCCCGCGTGGATACGTTGCGTGGATCGCACAGCGCCGTGATTGCGGGGTCTTGGCTTTGAAGCAGTCGGGAAACTTGCGGGTGCGCGTGCAGCGTCGAATGTTGGCTGGCGTCTAAAAAGACTTCCGGGGGGATCACATCGCGGATCGCCCCCGGCATACCCCGTCCGGTTACTTGCCTGGTTCGAGCGAGACGAGCATCGCTTCGGTCCAGACGATGTCGACTTTGTCGCCGACCTTCACCTTGGACAGCGCCTCGGTGTCCTGCACCTTGGAGCTGTACTTCCAGCCTTGTGGGCCGGTGAAGGTGATCGACGGAGTGGCGGGGTCGATCGCGGTGATCGTGGCGGTGATCGTCCGCTGCCGGGCCTTGGTGCCGCCGGGCATCGCCTGTTCGGACCCGGTCGTGCCCTTCGTCATGGTATTGGTGTCGGGCTCGCCCGGCGCCTTCACCCTGACGACGACGTTCTCATAGTAACGAGCGTTGACCTTCTGCCCGACTTTGAGCTCGCCGAACCGGCTGATGTCAGGGCCGGCGACCACCGTCACGTACGTACCATCCGCTTTCTGGATGGTGACGGAGCGGGTCTGCGCTTCGATGGCCGCGATGGTGCCGGTCTCGGTCTTCACCTCCGAGCTCACCGTTTTGGACTGCGCCATGGCCATGCCCGCCATCGGGCCCAGAACCGCCGCTGCGATAAGTCCTGCGATCACTCTCTTCATACGTCCTCCTTGATTGAACTACTTGGGTGTGATGCTGCTGATCTTGTTACCTTGAATCCCGAGCCCCGCCATCAGGCCCTTCTGCCCGAAAACGAAGGCATACACGTCGTCCTTGAGGGTCGAGGTGGTGGTGTTCTTCGCCATCCCCTCGTCGACCAGGACGATACTCGGTCCGACGCCGACCTCGAAGCCGCTCGCGTTGACGAACTCGTCGAGGGCCTTGGCGTTCATGAAGAACATCGCGTAGCCGTACTTCTGGGCCCCGGCCTGCAGGCCCATCGACGCGCCGGTCGTCTTGTAGTACCCGGCCGCCGTCCCCTTCTTCAGCAGCGTGCCTTCTCCATATTGCCCGCCAATCCCGAGGCCGGCTTTGGTCACCTCCGGGAACACCAGGATCGCCAGTGCCTTGGGTCCGATCGCCTTGGCCATCGGCGCGCTGGCGTACAGCTGCTGCAACGCTGCCTGTGCCTCACTGGCGAGCTCGGCGGCCGCGGTCTTCCCCTTGTCCTGGGCAGGCGAGGGGTGTGCCGCCAAGAGGAGGGCGGCACCCACCACAAGGCCGGCGATGTAGGTCATCTTCATGTCAATGCTCCTCGCGACGCGCTGTTTGAACGACTGACGGGTCCGGCTTCCCTCGCCGCGACGTCCGGCGGACCAACCACCCAGCAGGACGGCTGAAAAACGCATCCTGCATGGCGGATGTCAGATGGAAGATGGCAAACCCCAGTGTTTTCACATCTGCCATTTGCCATTTCACATCAGGCCGCCCTTTCTCAGCGGCCTGCCTGGGTGTGCGTCGGCGCCAGCAGATCTTTCGACCCGAACGCCAGCGCGACACGGACTTGATGGCCTCCGGTGAAGGGGTGTCGGGATGTACACGCGTTCCCACCTGATACAGGTTGCACTCGCGACAGACCTGCACCGGTCGTTCGGAGGGAGCGACACGACCCCTGTGCCGCGACCGCCCGGCCCCCAGCGCACGTCGCGTGCCAGGGCCGGGGCCACAGGAATGACGGCTCTTTTCACTCTCCCTCCAGGTCGCATACTCCGGTCCAGCGGAGTCACTCCGAAACCCCGTGCGCTCGGCCTGAGGCCCCCGCCGGGAGGCGCCGTGGACGCAAAAACTCGCAGGTTCTGTTCCTCGTCGCCAACGGAACGGAGCTTGCTCGCCGGTCGTCGAGCCCGTCATTCAGAGCCGCTCTGATTCCGGACCGCGCCGGATGACGACGACGATCCAAGGGTTGGTCGACCATGTCCGCAAAATTTCTGACGCCAGCTGCGGGAATCGCGGTTGCTGGCCTGGTACTCGCCGTCCATGTGGCTGCCCAGAGCGACAGCCACATTGCGTTCGTGCACGTCGCGGGCCCCCAACAGCGGCTGCACTATCTGGCGACCGCCGTGATTTGGTCCGATCCCGGAGACATCACTCCCGAAATGCTGCGAGCGGGGCGGCCGCTCAAGCGTCCGTCCGAATCGCTCTCGGCGGCGATCCGCGGCGAGCCGCTCCCGTGCCATTTCGCGAAAGCCGGGAAGGCGCTCGGCGGCAACACGCCCAAGTTCTCGTGCGTGACCGCGGACGGTACCACAATTCGCGTGAAATTCAGCGACGGTACGAAAGACGGCAACCGGGAAATCTTTTCCGCCGTCGCTGCCGCGAAACTGATGTGGGCGCTCGGATTCGTTTCTGATCCGATCTATCCGATCACGGTCGACTGTCTCGACTGCCCGAACAACCCGATGTCCGGCGAGGGCACGCCCGCCAAACGCACCTATCTCGCCACGTTCCAGCCGGAGATGACCCGCCTGGTCATGGTCGAGGGCAACGACGCGGACCAGGGGTGGCGATGGGGCGAGGTCGACGAGGCGATCGCGAACCTGCCGGAAGGCCCGCTGCGCACGCGGCAGCGCACGCATTTCGACGCGCTCACGCTGCTCGCCGTGTTCATCCAGCATGGCGATCGGAAGCCGGAGCAGCAGCGGCTCGAGTGCCGCAGCGCGCTCGACCTCCGCGCCGGTGAGACGCATCCATTGGAGGGAAGCACCGGAGAAGGGGTGTTCTTCGAGCGCCCTGACAGCCCGGCCTGCAGTGAGCCGCTGATTGTCGTGCAAGATACCGGTTCGACGTTCGGCGGCGCCGGGCGGATGAGCAAGGCGACGTCGAAGATGAACCTGAAGGCCTGGACCAATCGCCCGATCTTCAAGCCGGCCAAGGAGTCCTCCTCGGGCGAGCCGGCGGAGTGCCGGGGTAATCTCACGGTTTCAATGGCCGCAGGCGACGGCGGCCGGGGCGACCCTCGCATCGGGGAGGGGGGGCGGGCGTTCCTGGAGGGGCGGCTGCGCCTCCTGACCGACGCGCACGTGCGCGCGCTCATGATGTCCGCCCGCGTGGACAAGCTCGCCGAAGACAGTGTCTGGCGCAATCCCGCCACTGGAAAGTCGTATACGGGGGCGGACGGGTGGGTCGCGGCCTTCGAAGACAAAGTGCGGCAGATTACCGAGAGGCGCTGCGCCCCGTAATCGGGCCGGCACTTGCCAGTCGACGCCCTCACAGCACCCCGCCGCGGCTTGCGGCGGGCTGACCTCACTTCCGCCACCACCCCGCCGCCGCCCGAGCTGTCACTGCCTGTTCCCGCATACCGAATACCGTGGGCACCACGGAATACCGTGCGCGAGTGGCCCCGAACGGCGTCGGGGCGTCCGTCCGGAGATAACGCCCGCGCCGCTGAGAATCGACGTGTATCTCGGCGCGATTGACGCAAGCGAGGCGGCCCGATCGTCTGGCGCCGCGCCACGGACGGAGTGATTGCGGCCAGTGACGAGCGGATCGGTTGTTGCTGTCCGCGGCAGTAGGAGGTCTAGGGATGGCTTTTCACACAATGTATGGTGCAACGGTCGTCGTCGCTGCGTTCACGCTGGTGTCGGTCGACCCGGCGTACGCGCAGCGTCGCGACGGGAACCTGCTGCCGCAGAATCAGGGCGGGCAGGTAACCGCGGTGGGATGTTTGGTTCGTGGCGAGACGATTAAGGGCGGAAAGGCTGGAAAGTACGTGTTGGCGCGCCCGAAGAAGGGCCCCGTCGCGAGCGTACCGGAGGCCTCGTGCACCGCAGAAAATACTGCGGATGCGCTGATGCTCGACAACCCCGAGAAAGCCTCGATGAAGGACTCGATGCTTGGCAAGTGGGTCGAGATCAAGGGCCGGCTGGAGAGCGAAAGCAGCAAGGATCCGGACAACCTGCGTGAGCTCGACGTCGCGTCGGCCAAGCTGGTGCCGGTCGTCCCGCCGACGCCTCCTTCTACGAGCGGTGCACGTCAGCCGGCGCCCGCGCAGATGGCCGAGCCGCGCCCCGCGGCGCAGCCCTCGGCGGCACCCGCGGCCACGCCGTCACCGGCAGCGCCAGCACCTGCCGAGCCTAAGAAGCTGCCCAAGACCGCCAGTCAGATTCCGGCGATTGGGTTGGCCGGGTTGCTCTTCCTCGCAGCCGGTCTGATGCTCCGCTCGTTCCGTCTCCGACAGCAGGTGTGAGGCGCTACACAGGCAGCGCGACCTCCAACCTGCATCCACACCTTTCGTAACGAGGGTCGCCCGACCTTCCAGTTTCGCACTCAGGACGGCATCGCGCCGCTCCTGAGTGCGGCGATTTCGCCACTACCCTCTTCAGAGAAAATGCGGCGGCGGCGCCACCTGACGCCGCCGCGCGTTGCGTTGCGGCTGAATCGAGCGCGTTCGCCGGGCAGTACCTGGCGTAATGCCCGCGTCGCGCCGGGACGCGCGATGCGCCCGGGCGGCCAATGGACTTAACTTGTCACTGACCGATGTCAGGCCGGGCGCCGCTGGCGGGCTGCAGCGGTGCGGTCCTCGAGCCTGGTCAGTTGGTGCGGTGATGGTGTCGCACGGCAGCGTTGGCTCGCTGCCGTGCGAAGGCGGGTCGTGGTCGCGCAGGAGGCCGCCGTTCAGGCGCGGCTGCGGCCGGCAATCGCCGGTTCGGCGACCGGCCCGCGGCCGGTGATCGCTGGTTCGGCGACCTGTCCTTCGAGCAGCGCCCGATGCGTAAAGCCGGCCAGCGCCGCACCGACCACCGGGGCCAGCCAGAACAGCCACAACTGCTGTACCGCCCAGCCGCCGACGAACACCGCGGTCGCCGTGCTGCGCGCCGGATTCACGGAGGTGTTCGTCACCGGGATCGAGATGAGATGAATGAGTGTCAGGGCAAGACCGATCGCGAGCCCGGCGAATCCAACCGGGGCTCGTTCGTGAGTCGTCCCGAGAATCACCACGAGGAACATGAACGTCATCACGATCTCGCACACCAGTCCGGCCACCAGCGAATATTCACCAGGCGAGTGCGCGCCATACCCGTTCGAGGCGAACCCGGCCGCCAGGCTGAAATCGGCGCGGCCGCTGGCGATCAGGTACAGGACGCCGGCCCCGACGATGCCACCGAGCACCTGGGCCACGGCGTACGGCAACAGCAGCGACGCCGGAAACCGACCGCCGGCCCAGAGACCGACGGACACTGCCGGATTGAAATGGCCGCCCGAGACCGGGCCGAGCGCGTAGGCCCCGCTCAGCACCGTCAGGCCGAAGGCCAGCGACACCCCCGCGAACCCGATGCCCAGGCTGGGAAAGGCGGCCGCCAGGACCGCGCTGCCGCAACCGCCAAGAACGAGCCAGAACGTACCGAGGAACTCGGCCGAGAGTTTAGAGAACACTGTGCCTCCTGTGCTGCCGGAACTCACATCGCCGGCGATCGGGGAACTTCAGGCGCCCGCCCCGCCGCACGGGTGATAAAGCCCCCGCTATTTCCGCTCCACCCGTCCGGCTCGGACGATGTAGCGTTGCGGTGCTGGGCCGATGTGGTAGAACGGGTAACACGTCACCAGCGTCAGCGAGCGGGTGGGCGTCGGGTCGAGGACCGCAACGTCTTCGGGTGACACCACCCAGATCGCGTCGATGCGGTACATCTCCTTTCCTCGCAGGGTTTCCAGCTCGATGTCGTCACCCCGGACGACATCTTTCAAGCCTCTGAAAAAGCCGTCGCGATGCCCGGCGATTCCGGAGTTGCCGTCCGCGCCCGGCAGTGCCGTGTCTTCGATGTGGCCGACCGCGCGGTTTAGAGTGAAGTCGTCGGTGCCGGGCAGGACCGGAACCTCGAGGTGGATCTTCGGGATGCGCAGGACGGCGAGGGGAGGCGGCGCGGGTTCGAGCGAGGCGCGGCGCCACGCGATGATACGCTCCGAACCCCAGAGGCTCATGTCCGGCGGCCGGGGCGAGGCAACCGTCGCCGACTGGACCTGCGCAACACGCGCGAGCTCCTGCCGAGCGCCCACGGCGCCGTCGACGTGCATGACGCCGTACGTCAGCAGGCACACCGAACCGAACGTCCAGGCGACGCGCTCCGCGACGACACTAAGACGGCGCACAGTCAGGCGAGTGAGGTGAGCCGGTTGAACTCGTGAATCCTGGACATCTCGCACCACCCTCCGGTTCGGCGACACAGCGATAGCACGGCGACGGATCAGCGCCTCGCAGCTTGCGTGCCACGGGTGCCAGACCAGCCGCAATGCGCTTTCGCCCGGGTTCAGCGCAGGCCGCGCGGCGCGCCCGCTGAGGCGACTCCGAAATTCCGTGGGCCCGTCCGGCAAGCGGCCCGACTCCAGAAACGCGGGGCCACCGGTTCTGAAGCGGGTCGTGCCGCGAGCGTACTCGCCGCACGACCCGCTTCATCATGAGCGTGGGACTACAACGCCTTTGACGTGCGTGCCGCGGCGTCCCACCCCAGGACGCGGTTCTGCTGCATGGCTTCGAGCGCCAGCAGGCACGGCAGGGCCGAGTTGTAGCCGACCTCCATCGGCGCGGCGGTCTTGCGGTTCTTCGCTTTGAGGCAGTCGAGGAAATTGCGGGTGTGCACGTGCAGCGGGTAGTCCTCTTCGACCGCGCCCCGCGGGTTGATGTACACGTTCAGGTCGACCGTCGGCTTGCCACCGCCGCCGCCCCGGCCGCCGCCAGGGCCGCCGGCGCCCCCGCGCCCGCCGCGGCCCGCGCCCGGCGCCCCCGCCCCAGCTCCTGCCGCGGGCGCTGCGTTCGCCGTCCCCAGCTGTACGTTCCCGGCGCCGGGAGGCGCTTCGGGCCCGACCCTGTTTCGCGTCGTGGCAACCGGCGGCCGGAGGGCCCATCCCATGCGATTGACCTGCAGCGTGCCATTGCCGGCGAAGAAGAACACGCCCCAGCCCTCGATGTCGGGCGTCTTGGGATCGGCGAAGTTGGGACGCGGATAAACGCTGTTGGCAAACGTCACGATGTGCGTGTCGAACTGCCAGGCGATCGAGAACTGGTTGTAGACGCACTCCGGATCGATGTTCGGGTTGGAATAGAAACCGACCGCCGACGTCTTCACGGGCGCCTTGGCGTCGGCGTCCGTGAACCAGTTGGCGACGTCGACATGATGCGCGCCCCAGTCGCCGATGAGGCCGCTCCCGTACTCCCACCAGCCGCGGAATCCGAGGTAGCCCTGCTTGAACGGCTTCTTCGGCGCGTCCACCTGCCACAGATCCCAATCGAGACCGGCGGGCACCGGCACCGGATCCTGCTTGTTCGCCGAGTACGCCCCTGGCTGCTGGATGAGCACGTGCGTGATCGGATCGAGCTTCTCTTGCAGGACCCGCTTCGCTTCCTGGAAGTGATCCCAGCTGCGCTGCTGGGTCCCGACCTGGACCACCAGGTTCGAATACTTGTTGTACGCGTCCAGCATCATGTTGACCCTGGGGATGCTGTTCGAGATCGGCTTCTCGACGTACACGTGCTTGCCCGCGGCGAGTGCGTCGGCGGTGATCTTGGCGTGTGAGAAATCCGGCGTGCCGATCAGCACCGCGTCGATATCGTTGCGATCGAGCACGCGCCGGTAGTCGGCGACGATGGGAATCTGCGCGAGTGGCCGGTTGGCCGACTGGAAGCCCTGGAGCTTGGCCTGACTCACCTCACACCCGACCGTGAACTGGCAGTCCTGGTGCCGCGTCAGCGAGTCGAACACCCGCGCCGCACGCCCGCCCATGCCGATGACGCCCATCCGCACGCGGTCGTTCGCGCCCTGCCACGCGAAGAGCGGCTTGGCTGCCGCGACCGCCGCCGCCGCCGCGCCGGTCTTCAGAAAATCTCGTCGTTCCATCTACGACTCTCCTTTTCCCTGCTCCTATCGCTATCGCCGAGACGTGCGCTGCCCGCCGCCGCAGCCCACGAGTGATTCACTATTGACCGGCGCCGGCGGCGGCGCCCAGCGCTGCGAGGCGCCGCCGTTGCTGCGCGGTCTACTTGACGAGCGTGAGGCCCGTCACCGTGGCGTCGGTGTTGTGCGAGAACCGGATGCCGTAGACGCCATCCGTGGACTTCAGCTTGCCAGGCGCGACCAGGTCGGCCTTGGGATACGTCCCCACCACCGTGCCGTTGATGGCGCACTCGACACTATCGGGCTTGACCGTCACCGCGATGTCCTGCGTCACGGGCTGGCCTGGGCCGGCCGCCTTGTGCACCGCATCGTTCGCGGCGCCGCGCCCGGTCAGGCTGAACACCGTGTCCGTCGTGGCGTTCTCGGACGGGCCGAAGCCCCGGACGATGAAGTTGCCGTTGCCGTAGGCCGAGCAATAGAGGTAGCTCTGTTGCGGCGTGCCGAGGTCGTTGCCCGCGACCATGATGCCGTAGGGGTGCGGATGGCTGTTCGCGTTCATGTACTTGGCCTCGGTGAACGTGGCCTTGACCGTGTAGGTGCCGGTCCCCCGGTTGGCCGGATTCCAGTAGGTCGTCGCCGGGCCCGTCTCGACGTGCAGCGCCGCGCCATCCTGCGATAGCTTGGAGTTGTTCAGCACCTGACCGTTGGCGGCTTCGGCCGCATCGACCTTGCCGGTCCAGCCCGGGACCAGCACTCCCCCGCCCGGGATGACCCGAGCCGGATCGGGGCCGCCGGCCGCCTGCCGGCCGCCCCCGCCGCGCGCACCGCCCTGCGGCGGCATGCCGCCTTGAGGCGGCGTCGCCTGCCCGCCCTGCGGCGCGGCTGGCGGGGGTCCCTGGGCCGCAGGGCCGGCCGACAGCGTGAACGCGAGAACCGCCGCCGACGCACTACCAATGAACACGCGCATGGCACAAATCCTTTCATCTCGAGTGTTAGCACACCTGGCAAGAGTGTAAGGGCGTTCGCGATTGGATGTTCGTCCCGCCTGTCGTCTTTCCCGGGCCGTTCACGATCTATAGGGCGAGGCGTCGTTTCACCGCGAGTATGGCGGACGCCAGCCACGACACCATTACGGCGTCCGCGCGCGCCACGATGCGGAGCCCCGCAGGCACGTGCATGGTGCCGGGCGCCGGGACTGACCGCCAGCCACCGCCGCGGGTCGCGAGATCGCGCCGCTTTCAGCCAACCGCCGCGGCCCGCGACCAGGGTGAAAATTCACCCTGGCCCTCGCCGGGACGCGACAGAACTTCGGAGATGGACCGTGACACAGCATCTGGAACAGCGCGCCGAGGTCGTAGGCGGGACGATTGAGCGCGATCACCTCTTTCCCTGGGTGATCGACGTGTCGGGGACGCTCACCGGCAAGGGCGTGCTCATCGCCCCGCTCTGGGTGCTCACCGCGGCGCACAACGTCGAAACGAGCTTCGGCGGTGTGCGCCTGTCGTACCACCGGACGAACCCGGCGTCCGGAGCGGTGACCAGCGGCTCGCAGACGACGGCCGGCGGATCGGTCAAGGTGCATCCCGGGTACAGGGGCGGCAGCGCCGACCACGACATCGCCCTGGTCCGCCTGTCGGCGCCGTTCCAACCGGATCCGTTCCTGCAGCCCGCCGCGCTTCCGACTGCCGCGGCCGTCGTCGGCCAGCAGGCCGTCGTCGCCAGCATCAGCCACACCGCACCGCTTCCGGACGGCGCCGTGGCCGTCTGGCGCGGACCGGTCATCCTGGTTGGGGGGACGACGTTCATCGGCCGCTCCCCCACCGCATCGTTGTGCCCTGGCGACAGCGGCTCCGGTGTCATCATCGTCAGCAACGGCGCGCCGGTCGCTGCCGGGATCGCGGCGCAATCCCAGGTTGGCGATTGCAAGACCCCGAACATCGAGTTCGCGGCGGTCGACGTGTTCGCCCACCTCGAGTGGATCAGGACGACCATCGGACTGTACAACGCGGAGTTCTACACCACCAACGGATCCGGCGGCATCACGCAATTGCGCGGGCACAGCAACTGGAGGTCCAGCTGGGACATCATCGTCCCGGGCGACTTCGGAGGAGACGGCCGTACCGACCTGCTGTTCTACGACCGCCGCGCCGGCTACGGCGAGTTCTACACGACCGACGGCAGCGGGGGCATCAGGCTCCTGCGGACGCAGCCCGGCTGGCGAACCACGTGGGACATCATCGTCCCGGGCCAGTTCGGGGGCAGCGGACGCACCGATCTCCTGTTCTACGATCGCGAGACCGGCACCGCCCAGTTCTATGCGACCGATGCCGGTGCCATCCACCAGCTGCGGACCTACACCAATTTCCGCACGACATGGCACAGCATCATCCCTGGCGATTTCGGCGGTGACGGTCATACCGACCTGCTGTTCTACGATCGCAACGCCGGGTATGGCGAGTTCTACGCCACCGACGGCGCCGGCGGGATGCGGCTGCTGCAATCGCATGCGAACTGGCGTGGCTCCTGGGACCTGATCGTGCCCGGCCAGTTCGGCGGGGACGGCCACACCGACCTGCTCTTCTACGATCGCGCGGCCCGCCAGGGGGAGTTCCACAAGACCGACGGCCGCGGCGGCATCACGCAGATGCGCCTCTACGACGGGTGGCGGGATACCTGGAACGTGATCCTGTCCGGAAACTTCGCCGACGGCAGCGGCGCCGATCTCCTGTTCTACGACCGCGCCGCGGGCTGGGGCGAGTTCTACCGCAACCTTGGGGAAGCGCGGCTCACGCAATTGCGGGCGTTCGATAACTGGCGCCGAACGTGGTTCCAGATCGTCGCCGGGGACTTCGGCGGCAACGGCTGGACCGACCTGCTGTTCTACGAGCGACCGAGCTGAGGACGCCGGGGCCGGGGTCCGGACTCAGTGCCGCTGCTGGACAACTTCGCGCTGACGGGCGGGTCATGACGACACTCCTCGACCTGTGGCGCGCCAGCAGGTCTGTGTTGCGCGGCTATCGCCTTCGCAGACCTGACGATCGCGTCCAGGTCACGTCGCTAAACGCCGCCTCGATGTTTGCTTCGGCGGTGGCATGCTCGCCGCGGTCGACGCCAAGAGGGGCCAGGTCGTCGGCAAGGCCGCCTGGCGGGACATCCGGAATCGTTTCAGTTGGAGCGGTCCGGGCCACGCATCTTCGTCAACGTGCCCTCCGCGGCGCAGGTCGCGGTGATCGACCGCGAGTCGATGAAGGTGGTGGCGACCTGGCCGGTCACCGGCGCCGCCTCGAACTATCCGATAGCGCTGGACGAGCCGAATCATCGACTCTTCATCGGCTGCCGCCGGCCGGCCAAAGTGCTCGTGTACCACACCGCGACGGAAAGCAAGCCGCCTCGTTCGACATCGTCGGCGACACCTACGACCTCGTCTACGAGGTGCGAAAAAGCGGTTGTACGTCACGGGGGGTAACGGCTTCCTCGACGTATATGACCAAGTAGCGCCCAGTTGACCCGTGTGGCGCACCTCCCGACCGCCGCTGGTGCCC
>Ga0207701_10000471_pt1 | contig 41543 bp, 42 predicted proteins | sample KBSSwiSSwithPhiX_FD_184294 | JGI IMG/M metagenome (GOLD analysis project Ga0207701, IMG submission 184294) | Switchgrass rhizosphere bulk soil microbial communities from Kellogg Biological Station, Michigan, USA, with PhiX - S5 (SPAdes) (version 2) | ecosystem: Environmental > Terrestrial >... | reverse complement strand
ACTGTGGCGGCAGCCACTTGGCTCGGGTCCAACGCCTGAAGCCTGAAGCCTGAAGCCTGAAGCCTGAAGCCTGAAGCCTGACGCGCGAAGCCCCCAATGAAACCCCACATCCTCATCGTGGACGACGAGGCCGGCGTGCGCAGCGCGTTGAGCGGCGTGCTGCGCGACGAGGGCTATGACGTCGAGGCGGTGGACTCGGGTGAGGCGTGTCTCGACCGCGTGTCGCGCGCCCCGTACGACGCGATCGTGCTGGATATCTGGCTGCCCGGCATGGACGGGCTCGTCACGCTGGCCCGGTTGCGCGACCGTCGGGTCGATGCGCCGGTGGTGATGATCTCTGGTCACGGGAACATCGAGTCGGCGGTCCGCGCGATCAAGCTGGGGGCGTTCGACTTCGTCGAGAAGCCGCTCTCGCTCGAAAAGACGGTGCTGGTGGTCGGCAACGCCGTCCGCCAGCGTCGGCTCGAAGCCGAGAACCGCGCCCTTCGCGCCCAGAGCGATCGCCGCCTGACGATGGTGGGGGAGAGCGCGGTGATGACCCAGCTGCGCGAGCAGGTGGCGATGGCCGCGCCGACCAACGGGCGCGTCCTCATCTATGGCGAGAACGGCACCGGCAAGGAGCTGGTCGCGCGCAGTGTCCACGCCATGAGCCGGCGGCGCGCCGGGCCGTTCGTCGAGGTCAACTGCGCGGCGATTCCCGAGGAGCTGATCGAAAGCGAGCTGTTCGGGCACGTGAAGGGATCGTTTACCGGCGCGACTGCGGATCGCCGCGGCAAGTTCGAGCTCGCGGACGGTGGCACGCTGTTTCTCGACGAGATCGGCGACATGAGCCTGAAGACCCAGGCCAAGGTCTTGCGCGCCTTGCAGGAGCAGGTCGTCGAGCCGGTGGGGGGCACGGCCGGCATGCGCGTCGACGTCAGGGTCCTGGCCGCGACCAACAAGGATCTGACGACCGAGATTCGCGGTGCCCGGTTCCGCGAGGATCTCTACTTCCGTCTCAACGTCATTCCGATCTTCGTGCCGCCGTTGCGGGAGCGCCCCGGCGACATTCCGCTGCTCGCGCAGCACTTCATGTCCGAGCTCGCGATCGAGTACGGCCGGCGTCCGAAGCGTTTCGACGCCGGAGCGGCGAGCGGCCTCCAGAGCTATCGGTGGCCGGGCAACGTCCGCGAGCTGCGGAACGTGATCGAGCGGCTGATGATCATGACGCCGGGCGAGACCATCACCGCTTCGGATCTCAGCTTCTTCGAGCCGGCGCTGGTGCCGCCGGATCTCGCGGCGGGGGCGGCGCTGTCGCTGCACGACGCCCGCGAGCGATTCGAACGCGACTACATCCTGCGCGCGCTGTCCGCGCAACACGGCAACATCTCGCGGACGGCTGACATGCTCGGCGTCGAGCGCAGCAACCTGTATCGCAAGATGCGGGCGTTCGGCATCGCGCCGGCAAGGAGGGGAGAGGCGGAGGACGACGGCTAGATTCCGGTTCTACGGGTGCTCACGGTTCTGAGAGTTCTCAAGGTGCTCGTGCAAGAGTTCCGCGGTTCTACGAGTTCGTCCCGGCACTCGCGACCCCGGCGATGAACTGCAGAACCCTGAGAACGTGCGGAACGAGCACCCTTGAGAACCGCCAGAACCGTGAGCACCTGGTAGAACCCATCCCGCCGTCACGCGTCTCGAAGCCGATTCTCCAGAATCCGGTCCGTCCCGAACCGCGCGATCTGCAAGTGATACGCGGCTACGGCGGTCAGCGCGGCTGCGGGGACGAGTCCGATGATCTCGCTCTCCAGCACGGCGACGCCGTAGCGGGCGGCTTCCCGCTGCACGAGATCGAACACCCGATAGATCGGCGTCTGCTCGTAATTGGTCAGGTTCATCGACACCTGCACAATCCCCCGATCCTCGATCGCCAGACCCATCGCCTTCACATATCGCAGGCCGCCACTGCTGTAGCGCACGGCCGCCGCGACGGCGCGCGCGACCTCGAGTCGATCGGTCTGCAGGTTGATGTTGTAGGCAATGAGCGGAAGCCGCGCACCGATGACCGTGGCGCCCGCACTCGGGTGTGGCGAGACCGGGCCGTAGTCGGGCTGCCAGCCTGGCGCGGCCATCTTGCCCGCGAGCCCTTCGAAGCCGCCGCGGCGTATGTCCTCCAGACTGCGCCGCGCCGGATCGCGCGAGGCTTCCTCGTAAAGGTAGACCGGCAGGTCGAAACGCTTCGCCACGATCGCTGCGACCTCCGTCGCTAACGCGACGCACTCCGCCATCGTCACGCCGTCAATCGGCACGAAGGGAACGACGTCGACCGCGCCGAGCCGCGGATGCGCACCCTGGTGCGTGCGCAGATCGATCGATGCGACGGCACGTTCGAAGAGTGCGAGGATCGCCGCCTTCAGCGGTCCGGCTTCCCCCGCCAGCGTGAAGACGGAGCGGTTGTGCGTGGCGTCGGACGAGTAGTCGAGCAGGCGTGCTCCCGGCACGGCCCGGACCGCCGCCGCCAGTTGTTCGACGACGTCGAGGCGGCGCCCTTCGCTGACGTTGGGAATCGACTCGATGATCGCCACGGCGTCAGGGTTGTACCACAGGTGCGGCTCGCGCTTCGGCGTTGACGGAGCCGGCGGGGAGCGCTCATAATCGCCGGGTCCCAGTCCCCCGTCACGCCATCAAGAGCCCTGATGAACGACCCGCTTCGCACCGACCGGTCCGCACCCACGGCCGATTCCCCGGAGCGAGATCGCGATGCGCGCGTCGAACAACTACTCCTGTCCGGGCTCGACCATTACTTCACCGGCGACTACGAGCGCGCGATCACGGTCTGGACGCGCGTCCTCTTCCTCGATCACGGGCACGCGCGCGCACGCGCCTACATGGAGCGCGCGCGCAGCGCGATCGCGGAGCGCCAGCGTGAGAGCGAAGAGCTGCTCCACACCGGCGTCGAAGCGTTCGGCCGAGGTGATATTGCCGCGGCACGCCGCCTCCTGACATCCGCGGTCGAACGCGGCGCAGCGACGGACGAGGCGCTCGCGCTGCTCGAACGACTGCACCGTCTCGAGCCGGCGGCGGGAGCGAAACAGTGGGCGCCGCGGCGCGACGTTTCGACTGGCGCGCAAGCCGACCTCCAGCCGGGCGTCGCAGAGCCGCGCGCCTCTCGATGGCGCTGGGTCTTCGCCGGTGTCGCTGCGGGCGTGCTCGCGGCGGCGGCAGGCGGATGGGTGTACTTCCGTGGAGCAGACCTCTGGCTCTCGCCAGCGACGACCGTGCGCGCAGCGGTCAGCCACCAGAGCGAGCCGCTTCCGGTGCCGGCCGCATCAGCGGTCGCGCTCGCGCGGGCCCGGTCGCTGCAAGGCAAGGGGCGGCTGCACGACGCGCTCAGCGCGCTCGAGAACGTGCCGCACGGCGATCCCGCCTGGGCCGAGGCGCAAGCGTTGCGCGCCACCATGCAGCGTCAGCTCCTGGCGGGCGTCGGGACACCGCTCGAGCAGTCCGCAGTGTCCGGGCCGGGGAGCCAGCCATGAGGTGCCCCAAATGCCGCTACATCGGCTTCGAAGAGCAGGACCGCTGCCGCAACTGCGGCTATGACTTCTCCCTCTCGCGGCCGATGGAACCGATCGACCTGCCGATCCGCGCCGGCGACACGCCTACAACGATGGCGGACCTCCGGCTGTCAGTGCAGCGGCGCCGATCCGCGGCGGCGGCCCTGACACCGCCCGGCGAGGAGTCGGCACTGCTGGCGGACCCGGCGCACGCGGCGACCGAGCGCCTCGGCGGTCTGACACCGGGCCCTTTCGATCTCCCGCTCTTCAACGATCACCGCGACGACATCCCGCTGGTCAGCGGCAACACGCCGCCCCGGCAGCCGCTCAGCGTGCGCCGCGCCCCGGTCACGCCGCGGCCGCGCATCGTCGAGCCTGCGCCGGCTGCACCGGCCCTCGAGTTTCCGGAGGACGGGCATCTCGAGCCGCCCGGGGATGAACCCGACAGTGCCAGCCATGCGGATGTCGAGCCCCGCGCGAGCGGCGTGGTGGATACGTCCCAGAGCGCAGCCTCGGGCGCGCGTGTCATGGGTGCGCTGATCGATAGCGTGATCATCGGCAGCATCGACGTGACCGTGGTGTACTTCACCTTGAAGCTGTGCGGCCTGCCCTTCGCCGAGCTCCGCGCATTGCCGGCAATCCCCTTGATCGGGTTCCTGCTCATGCTGAACGGCGGGTATCTGACGATGTTCACGGCCGCCGGTGGCCAAACGATTGGAAAGATGTTGGCAGGTACCCGGGTCGTCGCTTCGGCGCCGTCCGGCCGCGCGCAGCGGTTGCCGTTCGGCACCGCGCTCGTTCGCGCCGGCGCCTGCATCATCTCGATGGTGCTGCTCGGAGCCGGGTTCGTCATGGCCCTGGTCCGATCCGACCGGCGCGCGCTGCACGACGCTGTGGCCGATACCCGCGTCATCAACGCGTGACCCGGCTCGCCGTCTTCGTCGCCACCGTCGCCTACTGCGGCTACTTCCCGATTGCGCCCGGGACCGCCGGTTCCGCTGCCGGACTCATCGTGTACCTGCTCGTCTGGTGGACCCGGTCGCCAGCGGTCGAAGTGACCTTGATCCTCGCGGTCTTCGCCGCAGGTGTGTGGGCGGCGACCGAGGCGGAACGTTTCTTCGGCGGCATCGATCCGGGCCCGGTGGTGATCGACGAAGTGCTCGGGATGCTGATCACGCTCGCGTTCATGCCGGTCGGCGTGGCCACGGCGATCGCCGGTTTCGTGCTGTTCCGGATCTTCGACGTGATCAAGCCCTACCCCGCGAATCGGTTCGAGCGTCTGCACGGCGGCTTCGGGGTGATGGCCGACGACGCGATGGCGGCGGTGTATGCGAATCTCGTCCTGCGCGGGGTGGTCTACCTGCTGCCCGGGTGGTTTGCATGACGGGCTCGCCGGCACCGCTGCGCTCCGCGGAGATCATCGCCGTCGGCAGCGAGCTGCTTGGGTCAAAGCGGGTCGACACCAACTCGCTGTTCCTGGCTGACGAGCTCGCCTCGCTGGGCATTTCGCTGCGCGCCAAGGCGGTTGTCGGCGACCGGCGCAGCGACCTGGCCACAGTGTTCCGCCAGGCGCTGGAGCGGGCGGATCTCGTCATCCTGACGGGCGGCTTGGGTCCGACCGACGACGACCTCACGCGCGACGTCGTCTCCGAGGTGCTCGGGCTGCCCCTGGAAGAGGACCCGGCGATCGTCGCCGACATCGAGGCGCGGTTCGCAAAGCGCGGCCTGCGGATGCCGGCGATCAACCGGCGGCAGGCGATGGTGCCGCGGGGCGCGACGGTGTTGGACAACCCGAACGGCAGCGCACCCGGACTCCTGGTGAACGTCGGAGAGCGCGTCGTCGTGCTGCTGCCCGGCCCGCCGCGCGAGATGAAACCGATGTTCGAGCGGGTGGCTGCGTCCGTGTTGAGCCCGCGCGCCGGCCGCGAACGCTTCTATCGTGTGTCCATTCTGGTCGCCGGGCGTTCGGAGTCACACGTCGAGGAAGCGATTCAGCCTATTTACGCGCCGCTCGCCACCGCTGTCCCGCCGATCGAGACGACGATCCTCGCCGCTCCGGGGCAGATCGAAGTACATCTGACAGCCCTGTCGGGTGACGCGGAGCTCGCGCACCGATCGCTCGCCTCGGCGCGGGACCGGATCGTCACTGCAATCGGCGATGACGCGTTCAGCGCCGACGGCCGGTCCATGGAAGACATCGTCGGCGGCTTGTTGCGCGATGCCGGCAGCACGATCGCCGTCGCGGAATCGTGCAGCGGCGGGCTGCTGCTTTCGCGGCTGACCGACATTCCCGGCAGCTCGGCGTACGTCCGCGGCGGCGTGGTCGCTTACAGCAACGACGTGAAGACCGCGTTTGCCGATGTGCCAGCGGCGCTCATCGCCGAGCACGGCGCGGTCAGCGAGCCAGTGGCCACCGCGATGGCGGAGGGGATCCGACAGCGCATGGACGCCACCGTAGGCGTCGGCGTCACCGGCATTGCCGGTCCGGGCGGCGGCACCCCGACCAAGCCGGTCGGCACAGTCGCGATCGCCGTCGCGGCGCCGTCGGGCACGACCGTCCGCACGGTGCGCTTCAACGGCAGCCGCGCCCAGATCAAACACTACGCTTCGCAGTCGGCGCTCGACATGGTCCGCCGTACGATCGCGCGCGATGCGGCTGTTCGTCGGGGTTGAGCTCGACGCGCCGCTCCGGACGTCAGCAGCCGCCGCGATCGCGCTGCTGCGCCGGGCGGTCGAGGAACGCGCCCCTGACGTTCAGATCCGCTGGCTCCCGATCGCCAATCTTCATCTGACGCTCGCGTTCATCGGCGAAGTGCAAGACGACATGAGCCGGCGCGTGAGCGCCTCGCTGAGCGAGGGACTTGCGGTGTCGTCCTTCGAGTTGAGCCTCGCCGGCGCAGGCGCGTTTCCGCCTTCGGGGCCGTTGCGCGTGGTCTGGATCGGCGTCTCGGATGGCGAGTCCTCGTTGCGCCGACTCCAGGCCGACATCGTCGCGCGGCTCTCGTCGCTAGGGCTGGCCTTCGACGATCGGGCCTACTCCCCGCATCTCACGGTCGCCCGCCTGAAGGGCGCGAGGGGACCCGGCGCACGCGCCGTGCGCGAGGCTCTGCGTGGTGTGGGCATCCAGCTCGGACCGCAGCGGGTCAAGGCGGTGACGTTGTTCCGCAGCCGGGTTTCGTCCGCCGGTTCGACGTATGACGTCCTAATGCGGGTACCATTGCAGGGATGATCGCGGTCCTGCTCGGGTACCTCGCGGGCTCGGTGCCGTTCGCGTTCCTGTTGGCGCGGCGTCGGGGCGTCGACGTGCGTCGGGCCGGCAGCGGCAACGTCGGGGCGGCGAACGTGATGCGCACGACGGGAACCGGACGCGCGGTGGCGGTGGTCGCGCTCGACGTCGCCAAAGGTGCGGCGGCGGTGGGGCTGGCGCACCTTGCGAGCGGGGGCGCGCCGCTCCTCGCGGCAACCGGCGCGGCCGCCGTGGTGGGGCACATCTATCCGGTCTGGCTGCGCTTCCACGGTGGTAAAGGTGTCGCGGTCGCGGCCGGCGTCTTCACCGTGCTCGCGCCGGTGGCGACGGCGATTGCCGTCGCGCTGTTCGTGCTCTCAGTCTGGGCCACACGCTACGTCTCGCTCGGATCGATTGCCGCTTCCGTGGTGCTGCCGCCGGCTGCGTGGCTGACGGGCGCACCGGCGCCGATCGTGGGCGCGGCGGGCGGATCCGCGGCCCTCATCCTGTTCCGGCATCGCGCCAATCTTCATCGGCTGCGGGCCGGGACGGAACGGCGGATGTCGCGTCAGCGCATGGCGCCCGACGTCGCCCGCTGACCGTGCCGCAGCCACCATCGACCCACATGTCGTCGTCAGTCCGGCAGACCGACGCGATTGCCGTGCTTGGCGCCGGAAGCTGGGGTACCGCGCTTGCGGTGCACCTGGCGCGCTCGGGCCACCACGTCCGGTTGTGGGCGCGCGATCCCCGTCTGGTGCGGGAGATGCGCGAGACACGTCGGAACCCCCGCTATCTGCGCGAGGCGGCGATCCCTGTTGGTGTCGATCCGACCGACGATCCGGCAACGGCCCTCGCCGGCGCCGGGGCGGCGGTGATCGCGGTGCCTTCGCACGAAGTGCGTGGCGTTGTCCGCTCCCTCCGCGCGGCGATGGCCGCAAACGTCATCCTGGTCAGCGCCGCCAAGGGCTTGGAAGTCGACTCGCTGCGGCGGATGTCCCAGGTCATCGCCGAAGAGGCACCCGGTGTGCCGATCGTCGTGCTGTCGGGGCCCAGCTTCGCGGCCGAAGTCGCGCGCGGCTTACCGACCGCTGTCCTGGCCGCGTCTGCCGACGCAGCGGCGGCCGAGCACGTGCAGGAGCGCTTTCGCGGCCCGTCGTTCCGGTTGTACGGCAGTGACGATGTGGCCGGCGTCGAGATCGGCGGCGCGCTGAAGAACGTGATCGCAATCGCGGCGGGGGTGGTCGAGGGGCTCGGGCTCGGTCACAACTCGATGGCCGCGCTGATCACGCGCGGCCTCGCCGAAGTCTCGCGACTGGCCGGCGCCGAAGGTGGCCGGCGGGAAACGCTCGCCGGGCTGAGCGGTCTGGGCGATCTCGTGCTCACCTGTACGGGTGACTTGAGCCGGAATCGTCATGTCGGGATCGAGCTCGGTCGCGGGCGGACGCTGCCGGACGTGCTCGCCGGCATGCACACCGTGGCCGAAGGCGTCCGCACCACCGGCGCGGCACTCGCGCTCGGTGAGCGCCACGGGATCGAGTTGCCAATCACCGCGCAGATGGCTGCCGTCCTCGACGGGCGGCGCTCGCCGGCGGAAGCCGTCGAGATCCTGATGGGCCGGCGTCAGCGCCCCGAACGCGATCTCCATCATCAGTCCTGATCACGAGCGGCAGAACAAAGAATCCATGGGTGTTTTCGACAAGATCAAGCAGTCCCTGACGCGGACCACGCAGCAGTTCATCGACCGTTTCGACGAGGTCGTGAACCGGGCCGACGCGCCGGACCGGCGCAGTCGGCCGGTGGATATCGAGACCCTCGATGCGCTCGAGGAGATCCTCATCTCCGCGGATGTCGGGGTCGCCGCGACGGCGCGCATCGTCGAGGCGGTGAAGGGGCAGCGGCGGGACGACTCGTCTCTGCGCGAGCTGGTCAAGCGGGAGATTCTCAGCATCCTCCGATCGACCGATCGGCCTCCGGATCAGACGGTGAAGCCGCACGTCATGCTGATCGTCGGGGTCAACGGCACCGGCAAGACCACCACCGTCGGCAAGCTCGCACGGCTGATCAAGGATTCAGGACAGTCGCCGGTCATCTGCGCCGCGGACACCTTCCGCGCCGCGGCCGTCGAGCAGCTCGAGATCTGGGCGACGCGGGCCGGCGTCGACATGATCCGGGCGAAGACCGGCGCCGATCCGGCGGCCGTGGTCTTCGATGCCCTGGTCGCGGCGAAAGCGCGCGGCCGCGATGTGATCCTCGTCGATACGGCCGGGCGCCTGCACACCCGCGTCAACCTGATGACGGAGCTGGACAAGATCAAGCGCATCGCCGCCCGCGAAGTCGAGGGCGCGCCCCACGAGGTCCTCCTCGTCCTCGACGCGACAGTCGGGCAGAACGGCCTCGCCCAGGCCCGCCAGTTCACCGCCGTCGCCGGGGTCAACGGCATCGTGCTCACGAAGCTCGATGGCACCGCCAAGGGAGGCATCGCGGTCGCCATCGCGAACGACTTGAAGCTGCCGATCCGCTACGTCGGCGTCGGCGAAGGCATCGACGACCTGATCCCCTTCTCGGCCGAGGATTACACCACCGCGCTCTTCGAGGACAAATGGTGAGGTGACGGACGTCCAGCACATGGCCCGCGCGCTCGCGCTCGCCGAGCGCGGAAGAGCGACGACCAGCCCCAACCCGATGGTCGGCGCGGTCATCGTGGACGACGAGGGGGTGGTCGTGGGCCGAGGGTCCCACGAAGTCGCCGGCGGCCCGCACGCGGAGATCATCGCGCTGGCGGACGCAGGCCCGAGGGCTCGAGGCGCGACGCTCTATTGCACGCTCGAGCCGTGCAGTCACACAGGGCGCACCGGGCCGTGCGCGCCGGCAGTGGTCGCCGCCGGCCTCCGCCGCGCGGTGGTGGCGATGGGAGATCCCAATCCGCTCGTGAGCGGACGCGGGCTGGCGATTCTGCGCAACGGCGGCCTGGACGTGACCGTCGGCGTACTCGAAGCCGAGGCGCGTCGTCTCAATGGCGCGTTCCTGACTCGCATCACGCAGGGGCGACCGCAGGTGACGATGAAGGTCGCGCTCAGTGCGGACGGCTGCGTGGGGCCAGCCGGCGGCCAGCCTGTCCGGCTGACCAGCGCGGTGGCGGACCGTCGCGTCCACCGCGACCGGGCTGCCGTCGATGCGATCGCCATCGGGTCGGCCACCCTGCTCGCGGATGACCCGCTGCTCACGCCGCGCATCGCCTACCGTCCCCGCCCGCTCATTCGAGTGATTCTGGATCGTCGACTGCGTACGCCGGCCACCGCGCGCGTCTTCTCGACGCTCCAGGCCGGGCCGGTCATAATCGTGACGGAGAGCGGCGCGGCTGCCTCGGTGCGCGGCGAGCGTTTGTGCCGGGCCGGCGCGACTCTGGAAATCCTCGATTCCAGCCGCTCCTTCGCATCGGAGGCGCTCGCGCGGCTGGCGACTGCCGGAGTGAACTCGCTCGTTGTCGAGGGTGGGCCGACGCTGCAGGCCGCGCTGTGGGACCAGCGGCTGGTGGACCGCGTCCAGATGTACATGACCCCGTCCGTCATCGGTCCGGGCGGGCTGCCGTGGTGGGCTCCGGCAGACGCAATCATCGCGCGGCTGCACGACGTCCGTCGCACGACGCTCGGCCCCGACGCGCTCGTGGAGGGTGATGTTCACGGGATTGATTGAGGCGATCGGGACAGTGGCGGAGGTGATGCCGAGCGCGGCCGGTTCGCGGCTGCGGGTCGCGGCATCACTGGACGCCGCGTTGACCCCGGGCGACAGCCTGGCCGTGAATGGGGTCTGCCTCACCGTCGTGACCGCGTCGGCTGGCGCGGGCATCGACCTGGACGTGTCGCCGGTGACGGCGCGCATCACCACGATGGGGTCCGCGAAGCCTGGAACGCTCCTGAATCTGGAGCGATCGTTGACCGCCGGGGCCAGGCTGGGCGGCCACTTCGTGCAGGGGCATGTGGACGCGACCGGCCTGCTCGAGTCGATCGAGCCGCAAGGCGAGTCGTATTGGCTGACGGTGTCGTATCCGCCGGAGCTGGCGCGCTACCTGGTGAAGAAGGGGTCGGTCGCCGTGGATGGCATCAGCCTGACCGTCGCGGAGCTGAGCGACCGATGGTTCGCGGTGCAGATCATCCCGTTCACCTGGCAGCACACCAACCTCCACGCGCTGACCGCCGGTGCGCCGGTGAATCTCGAGTCCGATATCCTTGGCAAGTACGTCGTGCGCGCGCTCGAGGCCGGGCTGGGCGACGCGACGGCGCCGCGCGGACGAGAGTCGAAGGCAGTGATCCCATGAGCCAGTCAGCCCCACGTCGGAAAAAGTCGCCCTTCGCCGAGATCCCCGATGCCGTCGCGGCGATCGCCCGCGGCGAAATGGTCATCGTGGTCGACGACGAGGATCGGGAGAACGAGGGCGACCTGACGATCGCCGCCGAGAAGGTCACGCCCGACGTGATCAACTTCATGGCGAAGCACGGGCGCGGCCTGATCTGCATGCCGATGCTCGAGGAGCGGCTGACCGAGCTGGACATCCCGCTCATGGTGGCCGAGAACACGGCCCGCTTCGACACCGCGTTCACCGTGTCCATCGAGGCAAAAGGCGGCACCAGCACCGGCATCTCGGCCGGCGATCGCGCCGCGACGGTGCTCGCAGCGATCGATCCCCGCACCCGGCCCGCCGACCTGGCGCGTCCGGGGCACATGTTTCCGCTCAAGGCGCGCGCTGGCGGGGTCCTGGTCCGCACCGGGCAGACGGAGGCGGCGGTGGACCTGGCGAAGATCGCCGGGCTCTACCCGGCGGGTGTCATCTGCGAAATCATGAATGACGACGGGACCATGGCGCGGGTGCCGGAGCTGACGAAGTTCGCGAGGCGGCACAAGCTGCTGATGATCACCATCGCGGACCTGATTCAGTACCGGATGCGCACCGAGCTGCTGGTCCGCCGGGTCGCCTCGGCGTCGCTGCCGACGACGTACGGCGACTTCCGGGTCAGCGCGTACGAGAGCGTGATCGATCGCGAGACGCACGTCGCCCTCATCAAGGGCGACATCGGCGACGGGAACGATGTGCTCGTCCGGGTCCATTCGCGGTGCCTGACTGGGGACGTGTTCCACTCCGAGCGGTGCGATTGCGGGCTGCAGTTCGACGCCGCGATGGACAAGATCGCCGAGGAAGGGCGCGGCGTCCTGCTGTATCTGAATCAGGAGGGGCGGGGCATCGGCCTGGCCAACAAGATCCGCGCCTACGAGCTGCAGGATCAGGGGCTGGATACCGTGGAAGCCAACGAGCGGCTCGGCTTCAAGCCTGACCAGCGGGATTACGGAATCGGGGTCCAGATCCTCAAGGATCTCGGCGTCCGCTCGATGCGGCTCCTGTCGAACAATCCGCGAAAGCTGGTCGGAATCGAAGGCTATCAGCTGTCCGTCGTCGAGTGGATCCCGCTCGAGATCCCCGCCTCAGAGCACACCCGCCGCTACCTGAAGGCCAAAAAGGACAAGCTCGGCCACAAGCTGACGTCCGTCTGACGGGCGCCCGGCCGGTGTTTCGTCTTGAGCCAGCGTGACGCCTCTGTTACGATAACGGTTTGCGCCTGAGCCGGTTAGCGTCCTAAAGCGGCGCGCGACCGTACTCAAAGACCGGCGCGGCCACGGCTGATCCATGTTCGATTCACTCGGCAACCGCCTTCAGGACGTTTTCCGCTCCATCCGGGGCGAGACTCGCCTCACGCCGGAAACGGTGGAAGTGGCGCTGCGCGAGATCCGCATGGCGCTGCTCGAGGCGGACGTCAACTTCAAAGTCGTCAAGGCCTTCGTCGACCGCGTCCGCGATCGAGCCGTGGATCAGGAAGTGCTCGCGAGCCTGCGCCCCGAGCATCAGGTCGTGCGGATCGTGCGCGACGAGATGCTGGCGCTGTTCGGCGGCACCGAAGGCGGCCTGCCGGCGTCGACGCAGCGGCCTCGCGTCATCCTCCTGCTCGGGCTCCAGGGCTCCGGCAAGACGACGACGAGCGGGAAGTTGGCGATGTGGCTGGCGAAGCAGGGGCGGCACCCGCTGCTCGTGTCCACCGACGTTCGTCGTCCGGCCGCAATCGAGCAGTTGAACGTCGTCGCGAAACAGGCGGGCGTGAAATCGTTCGACCCGGCGGGCGATCTCGATCCCGTGCGACGGGCCAGCGGGGCGCTGACGGAGGCGAAGAACAGCGGCTTCGACGTGGTCATCGTCGACACTGCCGGCCGCCTGCACATCGACGATCAGTTGATGGACGAGCTCCAGGCGATCAAGGCCGCCGTGGAGCCGAGCGATCTGCTCTACGTCGCCGACGCGATGACCGGGCAGGACGCGATCAAGAGCGCCGGCGAGTTCAACCGGCGGGTCGGCGTCACCGGCGTCGTCCTGAGCAAGACCGACGGCGATGCCCGCGGCGGCGCGGCGCTCTCGGTCGTCGGCGTCGTCGGCGTGCCGATCGCGTTTGCCGGCAGCGGCGAGCGTCTTCAGGATCTCGAGCCGTTCTATCCCGATCGCGTGGTGTCGCGGGTGCTCGGCATGGGCGACGTCCTGTCGCTCATCGAGAAGACGGAAGCGGCGGTCTCGATCGAGGACGCCGAGAAGCTCGAACGCAAGATCCGCCAGAACGATTTCACGCTCGAGGACTTCCGCGATCAGCTGCGCACGATCAAGAAAATGGGCCCACTCGAGCAGATCCTCGGGATGCTGCCGGGCATGGGGCAGATCAAGGAGCTGGCGGCGAATCGCGAGGCGGTCGACGACAAGCAGCTCGGGCGCGTCGAGGCGATCATCAACTCGATGACCGCCAAGGAACGGCGCAACCACCAGTTGATCAACGGCAGCCGCCGCAAGCGCATCGCCCGCGGCAGCGGGACGACGGTCGAGGACGTGAACCGGCTGCTGAAGCAGTTCGTGCAGATGCAGAAGATGCTGAAGCAGCTCGGGGGCATGGCCGGCCTTGGCAAGAAGAAGGGCGGCCTCGGGATGATGAAGTCGATGATGGGGCGGTAGGACGACACGCGCGCCGCACGCCGCGGCGTGTCGCGCAGCAGGGATCGAAAGGGAGCAGATGTTAGCTATTCGTTTGCGACGCACGGGTTCGAAGAAGCGGCCGTTCTACCGGGTGGTGGTCACCGACTCGCGCACCGCGCGCGACAGCCGGTTCGTCGAGATCCTCGGGCACTACAACCCGCGGACGACGCCCGAGACGTTGACGCTGGACACCGAGCGCCTGGCCCATTGGGTCAAGACCGGTGCGCAGCAGTCCGACACCGTGCGGACGCTCGCGGCCCGGATGCCGCCCGCGCCGGCGGCGCCGGACACCGCGCCCGCCGAGCAGCCGGCGTCGTGAGCCGGGCGCGGGACGTCGTCGAAGTCGTGGCCCGGACGCTGGCCGATCACCCGGACGCCGTCCGCGTGACCGAGCGTGAGCACAAGGGCCAGACGCTGGTCGAGTTGTTCATGGCGCCGGGCGATCTGGGCCGGGTCATCGGACGTCAGGGCCGGACCGCGGCGGCGATGCGGACGTTGGTTGGCGCGACCGCGGAGCTCGAGGGGATCAAGGCCACGCTCGAGTTCCGCGACCAGCAGTGACCGGTCCGCTGGACCGGACGGCCGGAGCGATGGCAGACGACGACACGATCCTGATCGGCCGGGTGGCCCGGGCGCACGGCATCAAAGGTCAGGTGATCGTGAACTCGGACACCGACTTCCCCGATCAGCGGTTTCGCGAAGGCGCGGAGCTGCTGCTGGTGCGGAGCGGCGAGCCGCCGACCCGCCGGCGCATCGCGACGGTGCGATTCCATCAGGGCCGGCCGGTGGTCGGGTTCGCGGGGATCGAGTCGATGTCCGACGCGGAGCAGTTGGCCGGCGTCGAATTGCGGATACCGGTGAGCGAGCTCGGTCCGCTGCCGGAACGCACGTTTCATCATCACGAGCTGATTGGCTGCGAGGTGCGCGACACCGCTGACGCGCTGATCGGCCAGGTGCGCGCCATCGAGGGACCCATGGAGCGCGGCCGCCTGGTGGTGGACTCGGAGCGCGGCGAGGTCCAGATTCCGCTCGCGGACGACATCTGTGTCAGCATCGACCCGGCGGCGCGGCGCATCGTTGTCAATCCGCCCGAGGGGCTGATCGAGCTGAACCTGCGGGTCCGGCCGCAGTAACCGGACGCTGTGAAGATCGACATCGTCACCATCTTTCCGGCGATGGTGCGAAGCGCGCTGGCCGAGGGCATCGTCAGCCGGGCGGCGGGCCGGGGCGTGCTGGACATTCGCGTGCACGACCTGCGCGAGCACACGACGGACCGGCACCGGGTCGTTGACGACGTGCCGTTTGGCGGCGGCCCCGGAATGGTGCTGAAGCCGGAGCCGCTGTTCAAGGCGGTGGCGGCGATTCGCGCCGGGCGAGGGCAGCCGGATGCGGTGATTCTGACCACGCCCGACGGGCCCAGGTTCGATCATGGCCGGGCCGCGCGGTTGAGCCGTCTCGGGCACATCGTGGTGCTGTGCGGCCGCTACGAAGGGGTGGACGATCGGGTCCGGCAGGCGCTGGCGACCGAGGAGCTGTCGATCGGCGACTACGTGCTGTCGGGCGGGGAATTGCCGGCGCTGGTGATCGTCGATGCGGTCGCGCGGCTGGTGCCGGGGGTGGTGGGAGACGAGGCCTCGGTGGCGCGGGACAGCTTTGCCCGCGGCACCCTCGATTTTCCGCAGTTCACCCGGCCGGCGGTGTTCGAAGGGCTGGACGTGCCGCCGGTGCTGCTGTCCGGGCACCATGCGGCGATCGCGACGTGGCGGCGCCGGGAAGCGCTGGCCCGGACGCTGGATCGCCGGCCTGATTTGTTGAACGACGCGGAGCTGGACGAGGACGACCGCCGGCTGCTGCAGGATCTGTTGGCGCAACGAGCGAAGGAGTAGTCTGATGATTGCCGTAGATTCCGTCGAGCGCACGCAACTCACCACGCGCCCGGCGATCAAGCCGGGCGACACGGTGCGTGTCCACGTCAAGGTCCGCGAGGGCGACAAGGAACGCATCCAGGTGTTCGAAGGCATGGTGATTGGCATGCACCGCGGCGGTGCCCGGGCCACGTTCACCGTGCGCAAGGTGTCGTTCGGCCAGGGCGTGGAGCGCATCTTCCCGCTGCATTCGCCGATCATCGACAAGATCGAAGTCGTCCGCACGGCGCAAGTCCGCCGCGCCAAGCTGTACTTCCTGCGCGAGCTGAAGGGCAAGGCGGCGCGCATGAAGGAGCGCAAGAAGCCGACCGCCTAGGCGCATCGATTCGGGCGAGGCGCATGGCCAAGGTTCGCGCGTTCCGCACCATCGAGAACGCCATCCGGCGCATGGGATTCATCCATGTCGCCGGGGTCGACGAAGTGGGCCGCGGCTGCCTGGCCGGGCCGGTCGTCGCGGCGGCGGTGGTGTTGAATCCCGATCGCTACGTGCCGCGAATCGGCGATTCGAAGACCGTAACCGCGCTCGAACGCGACCGGCTCTACACCCGCATCACACGGACGGCGGTGGCCTGGGGCGTCGCCTCCGCGTCATGCGACGAGATCGATACCATCAACATCCATCGCGCCTCCCTGCGCGCGATGCAGCGCGCGGTGCAGCTCCTGGCGCCGTGCCCCGATTTCGTGCTCGTCGACGCCTTCCGCATCCCCGATCTGTTCATGGCCCAGCGCGCGGTGATTCACGGCGATGCCCGCTGCACCGCGATTGCGGCGGCCTCGATCGTCGCCAAGGTGACGCGCGACCGGATGATGCTGGAGCTCCACGCCAACGATCCGCGCTACGGGTTCGATCGCCACAAGGGGTATGCGACCCGGGATCATCTCGACGCGGTGGCCCAGTTCGGTTATTCCGCCGTCCACAGACAATCGTTCCGTCCGCCCTCGCTCTTTGATAAGATCAGTTGATCCCCTTTTGCCGCTCCCCGGCACCACGGCCCTGCGGAGAAAACCCCCTTGGCCTTCGACCGCGACAGCACGCTGAAACAAGGTGAGAAGTTCCTGCGTCAGGGACGTCTCGACGCCGCGATCCGTGAATACGCGCGCGTCGTGGAGGCCCAGCCGCGCGACTGGAATACCGCCAACCTGCTGGGAGATTTGCACTTCCGGGCCGGTCAGGTGGACGAGTCGCTGGCCCAGTACCACCGCATCGCCGACCACTTGATGCGGGAGGGGTTCTTCGCGAAAGCGACCGCCCTCTACAAAAAGGTCCTGAAAATCCGTCCCGACGAGGAGTCGACGCAGCTGCTGCTCGCCGACCTCTCGACGCGTCAGGGGCTGGTCGCCGAGGCGAAGCGCTATCTGACGACGGTGGGGGACCGGCGGCGGGCGCGGGGCGACCGCGAAGGTGTCGCCGACATCGCCATCCGGCTCGGATCCTTGGACCCATCGGATTTCGGTGCCCGGCTCGAAGCGGCGCGCACGCTCGAGGACCTGGGCCAATCGGCCGAAGCCGCGGCGCGGTTCCGTGCCGTGTACGCCGACCTTCAGGCCAGCCGGCCGGGCGACGCGCTCGACGCGCTGCGGCAGGCCGTCCGGCTGAACCCGGACGACCGGGAAGGCCGCACCATCCTGGCGCGGGAGACAGTCGCCGCCGGTGACGTGCTCGGCGCCCGCGATTACCTCGATAGAGAGACGGCCGGCAACGATCCCGCGCTGCTCTCGGCGCTCGTGGAGCTCGATCTGCGCTCGGGTCACATCGGCCGCGCGCGCGATCTGATGACCGAGCTGCTCGCCGCCGACCGTGACGTCCGGCGTCGGCTGCTCGTCACTGCCTGGGCGCTCTGCGAGAGCGATCCTGAGGCCGCCCACGCGTGCATCGACGCCATCGCCGATTCGGCGATCGCGATCCGCGAGTACGCCGAGGCGGCGGAGCACCTCCAGGCGTTCGCCGAGCGCCGTCCCGGCCACGTGCCCACGTTGCTCAAGCTGGTCGACGTCAGCGTCGACGGCGGGCTCGACGCGCCGATGTACCAAGCGCAGATCCAGCTCGCGGACGCCTATCTCGACGCAGGCCAGGCGCTCGAGGCACGCGTCATCGCCGAGGATCTCGTCGCCCGCGAGCCGTGGGAGCGGGCTCACATCGAGCGGTTCCGCCGAGCGCTGGTGCTGCTCGAGGTCGAGGACCCGGACGCGGTCGTTGCGGATCGGCTCAGCGGCGACACACCGTTCATGAACGACGCGTTCATGGACCTGTCGACCGATCTGCTCACGGAGCCCACCGATGCCGAGCCGGTGGACGTCGCCGACCCCGAGGCCACCATCGCTTCGGGGGCCAGCGACCCGGTGGTTGAGGAGCAGCCGCTCGACGCGGCGATCGACGAACCGGCGGTTGAGGAGCAGCCGCTCGACGCGGCGATCGACGAACCGGCGGTTGAGGAGCAGCCGCTCGACGCGGCGATCGACGAACCGGCGCCTGCGGAGGACGCGGCTCACGCTCTGGTCGAGGAATCGATCGAAGACGAGGTCATCCTCGATTTCGCCTCACCTGAAGCGCCCGCGCCGGCGGATCTCTCCGCGGCTCTCAGTTCGGCCGCCGAGGCCACGCTGTCGGCCGACGCGGAAGTGGTGGCCGGCGCAGCGACCGAGTCGTCGCCGGACCCGCTGCTCGAGGAGGTGGACATCACCGGTATCCTGGGAGATCTCGATCACCTGCGGGGCGACAAATCGTCCACTGATCTCGACGCGGCGTTCGACGACCTGCGCAGCGAGGCGGAGCTGGACGCCGAGTTCGGGTCGCAGTATCTCAAGCTGGCCAGCACCTACATCGACATGGGGATGATGGACGATGCGATGACCGCGCTGCGGACGGCGGCGGAGACGCCGGCGCTGCGGTTCGAGGCGGCCTCGATGCTCGGCCGGCTGCACACCCAGCGGGGCGAGACGGCCCAGGCGATTCAGTGGCTGGAGCAGGCGGCGGAAGAACCGGCACCGAATCTGGTGGAAGGGCGCGCACTCCTGTACGATCTCGGCGTGATGCTCGACCGCAACGTGGAGTACTCGCGGGCGCTGGCGGTGTTCCTCGAGCTCCAGGCTGATGCCGGCGACTACCGCGACGTGCCGGCCCGCATCGATCGCCTGGCGCGCGTCCAGACCGGAGGCTGATCATCACGTTCTTCGTCCGGCTCCTCTTCGCCGCCTACTTTCTCGAGACGGGCATCATCCTGCTGGTCATGCCGTGGTCCAACTTCTGGGACCATAACGTCTTCGTGATGATGGTGCCGATGCTCCAGGATCTGCTGGGCAGCCCGTACGCACGCGGCGCCGTCTCGGGCGTCGGCGCGATCACCACCATCGCCGGCGTGCTGGAACTCGCGGCCGCGTTCAGCCTGCGCCGGACGCCGGCCCCGGACGGCCAGCAAAGCGGTCTCTGACCCTCCGGTCCCTCCTGAATGGCCGTGCGTCCGCTCCAATATCCGTTGATTACCGCGGTCAGTGACCGCCGCCGGCTGGCCGCGCACGACGACGAAGCCTGCCACCGCCTGGTGGAGTGGGCGGCCGTTGTGGCCCGGGCCGGCGTCGACATCATCCAGGTGCGCGAGCAGGGCCTCACGGATCGGGCACTGGCGGACATGGTTCGCGGTGTCGTTGGCGCCACCGCCGGGACGGCCGCGATGGTGCTGATGAACGACCGCGCCGACGTGGCGATCGTGACGAAGTGCACCGGCGTCCACCTGCCCTCGGCCGCACCGCCCGCCGACGCTGTGCGGCGCGCCACGCCGGCCGATTTCTTGATCGGGCGTTCGGTTCACGAGGGCGACGATCTGCCGGCCTGCGCGGCTAGCTGCGATTACCTCACGTTCGGCACCGTGTTCCCGTCCGCCAGCAAGGCACCCGGGCATCGAGCATCCGGCCTGGACGCTCTACGGCGCGCCTGCCACGACGGACCGGTGCCGGTGCAGGCGATTGGCGGCATCACGCTCGCGAATGTGGGAGCAGTGGCCGGGGCTGGGGCGGCCGGGATTGCGGCGACCGGTCTCTTCAGCGATGAATGCTGGTCGCGCGGCAGCGCCGATCGCGTGTCCGCGATTGTGGCGGCGGTGCGCGCGACCTTCGCCGGGGCAGGTGCGACGAAGCTCTCGTGACGGGCCAAAGGATGTCCCGGCCCGCAACTGCGGGGTCGCGATCTGACGGGCCCGCACGTGTGCGGGTCCGCTGCGACGTTCGGGTCAAGGCCAGGGTGAGGTGATGGACTCAGGGTATCGCTCGCCGCTCCTCGAGATGTTCCGCCGCAACGAGGCGGATCGCGACGTCCGTCTGGCCGGCGCTCAGGGCCTCCTGCGCCTGCAGGCGCTGGAACAGGTCGCCCTCCTGATGATCCTGCTCGATGACGAGGACCCCGGCATCGCGCGCCTGGCGGCGATGACGCTGGAGAAGTTGCCGGAGGCCGCGGTGGCGCGCTTCCTCGCACGCCCCGACGTGCCCGACGCGATGCGCGACGTCTTCGCGCTCCGCGGCATCGAGCCGCTCCGCGAGGTCGGCGAGGAAGCCGCGGAGGAGCCGGCACTGGATCCCGCAGCCGAGGAGGAGGAGGGCGCCGAAGACGCCGACGGGGACGCAACGGCCGCGATGCTGTCGTCGCTGCCGGTCGTGGCCCGGCTCAAACTGGCCACCAAGGGTACCCGCGAGCAGCGCGCCCAGCTGATTCGCGATTCGAACCGGATGGTCGCGGTGGCGGTCCTGAGCAGTCCGAAGGTCAACGAGGCGGAAGTGGAATCGTTCGCGAAGATGGCCAACGTGTCCGAAGAAGTGCTGCGGATCATCAGCGGGAACCGGTCCTGGATGAAGCACTACGGCGTCGCGCTGGGCTTGATCAAGAATCCCAAGACGCCACCCTCCATCTCGACCCAGATTCTGCATCGGCTGACGGAACGCGACGTCAAAGCCCTGACGGTCGATCGCAACGTGCCGGAACTGGTCCGGCTGGCGGCGAAGCGGGCGATGACGCGGGTCTCCCGGTAGGCTGATCGGCGTCAGCGCCGCGGCCGGCGCGGACCTTTCCACTCCTTGCGCATCTCAGCCAGACCTTCCATGTAGACCGCCGCCTTCTCGCGATCGTCGTCGGTTGGCAGGGCCTTGAGCAGGTCGATCGCACGCTCGAAATCCCGCTGGATCGTCGCGGGCGCGCTGGCGAAGTAGATGGCGCGAATCTCGTCGAGCGCTTTCCGGGCGTCAATGGCCATTGCTCGGCACTCGGATCAGCGCCGGGATCCGGCGGCACGGTGGCGGCGGAGCAGCGGCCGCAGCTCGTCGAGGGTCCGCGTATTGAGCACATCGGCGGCGGTCAGCCACGCCCGCCGGGCTACGGCCACGCCCCACCGCTGATTGCGAAGCGCCGCCGGGCTGTGCGCGTCCGAGTCGATAATCAGCGTGACGCCGCGGTCGCGTGCGAGACGCGCCTGCGTATCACGGAGATCGAGGCGATCGACCTGGCTGTTGATCTCGATTGCGACGCCGCGCTCCGCGGCGGCGGCGAACACCCGCTCCATGTCGTAGCGGAACCCCTCGCGCCGGAGCAGCAGGCGGCCGGTCGGATGGGCGAGGATATCCACCCAGGGGCACTCCAGCGCGCGCAGGATCCGCTCGGTCATCTGCTCGGGTTCCTGGGTGAACGCCGAGTGCACGGACGCGACCACGACATCGAGCTGCGCCAGGCACTCGTCGGCCAGATCCATCGTCCCGTCGGCGCGGATGTCGCACTCGATGCCGGCGAGCACGGTGATGCCCTCGACCCGCTCGTTGACGGAACGGATGCGCGCCGCGTGCGCCAGGGCGGCCCGCTCGTCGAGCCCGTTGGCCATCGCCAACGCCTGGCTGTGATCGGTGATGGCGATGTAGCGGTGGCCCAGATCGCGGGCCACGCGGGCCATGGTCTCGATATCCGCCCGCCCGTCCGTGGCGGTCGTGTGCATGTGGAGATCGCCGCGCAGGTCGGCCGCGGTCACGAGGACCGGCAGCGTGCCCTGTTCCGCCGCTTCGATCTCGCCGCGGTTCTCCCGCAGTTCGGCGGGAATCGGCGCCAGGCCGAGGGCACGATAGATCCCCTCTTCATCCGCGCCCGCCACCGCGGCGTCGTCTTCCAGGCGGTACAACCCGTACTCGTTCAACTTGAAGCCGCGCTGGAGCGCGCGGTCGCGCAGCGCGATGTTGTGGGCCTTCGACCCGGTGAAATACTGGCGGGCGGCCCCCAGGCTCTCGCGTGCCACCAGCCGAAGATCCGCCTGGAAGCCGCCGCGCAGCAGCACGCTCGACTTCGTCGCCCCGTGCGCCAGGACCCGCTCGACCTGATCGTAGCCGGTGAACGCATCGATCACTGACGGCGGCGCGCCGCCCGCGACGATGTCGAGGTCGCCGGTGGTTTCGCAGCCGCGCCGCAGGCTGCCGACGAGCGAGATATCGCCGTCAGGCGCGTGCGCCCGGAGCGCCGCCAGGAGCGGGTCGGCGGTCTCCGTCGCTTCGGCCATCAGCCGGCGTCCGGCGACCTGGGCGCGTTCACCGATCGCCCGCAGGATCTGGCCGGCCTTTTTCTCGCCAATGCCCTTGACACCTCGCAGCCGCCCCTGCGTGATCGCCGCTTCGAGGTCGTCGAGCGTCCGGATGCCCAGCTCGCGGTAGAGGAGCGCCGCGGTCTTCGGCCCGACGCCCTGTAGATGGAGCAGGTCGAGGATCGAGGCTGGGAACTCCTGCAGCAGCTCCTGGTGATAGGCAATCGAGCCGGTCTCGATGAGCGTGCCGATCTTCGCGGCGAGGTCCTTGCCGATGCCGGGAATGGCAAGGCGCTGCGGCGGGGTCAGGTCCGCCAGCCGTTCAGCGAGATGAGACGCGGTTTCCGCGGCGTTGCGGTATGCCCGAATCTTGAACGGGTTCTCTCCCTTGATCTCGAGGAGATCGCCGATTTCCGCCAGGACACGGGCGATGGCGAGGTTGTCCACCGACCGCCTCAGGCAGTGACGCGGCTCTCGACTCGCAGGCCATCCGGCTCGATGGTGAAATCGAGCAGGCGGGCGCCCCGATCGTGGAGAGCCTGACGGATCGCTGGCAGGTCCTCCGGCGCGCCGAGGCAGAACAGGCAGCCGCCGCCGCCGGCGCCGCAGACCTTGCCGCCGATCGCCCCCGCGCTCTGCGCCGCGGCCAGCATGGCGTCGATCTCCGGCGTCGTGACGCCGGGGGCGAGATGCTTGCGGTTCTCCCATTCAGCGGCGACGTGCCGGCCGACCGCCGGCCAGTCGCCGGCCTCGAGCGCGGTGCGCATCTCGACGGCGATGTCACGAATGACCGCGAACCGGCGCTGGACCTCGCGATCGCCGTCGATGTGGCGCTTGGTGACGTCCCAGTTGTTGATCCCCGAGTTGCGGGTCGCGCCGGTGTACGCCAGGACCAGCCGCGAGCCCAGGTCGGCCGGATTCACTGGAAGGGCGACGCGGCGGATGCCGGCGACCCCGAGCTCCACTGCCGAGACCCCGCCGTAGAGAGCCGGCCGATAGTCCTGGACGCCGGTCGGCACGTCGATCGCCTGCGCCTCGACGTTCATCGCGATGTGGAGCAGCTGGTCGTCCGACAGCGCCCGCTCCGTCCACGCCATCAGCGCCCCGCACACCGCGATGTTCAACGCGGAGGAGCCGGCGATGCCGGCGCCGAAGGGGGAGTCGGACTGGGTCCGCAGCTCGAGCCCCTGGACCCGGAAGTGGTGGAGCAATCGTCCGAGCAGGCGCAGCTCGGTGCTGTCCTTCAGCTCGCTCCAGTGCGAGGCTTCCACGCGGTGGCCGGTGTCGTCGGAGACGATCACGATCCGCGAGTCGGATCGCGGCTGGATGCGGCAGCGCGCCCGCAGGCTGATCGCCGCGTTCAGCGTCTGTGCTCCCTCGTGGAACAGGTACAGCGGCCAGATGTCGAGCGTGCCTCCGGCGAGATCGATGCGCGTGGGCGCTGATGCGTCGATGTGCAAGGTGCGTTCATTATACGGGCACCTGTTGCGCGGACCTGGTCTGGACTGCCCGCGGCTGGAAGGCGCACCGGCGATTGACACATAATCAGCACGCAGTGCTCTCACGCGACATTCGACGTCACATCGGCCAGCTGGTGATGGCGGGATTCCCCGGCCATTCGATACCGCCGGAGCTCAGGTCCCTGGCCCGCGAGTTCGATCTCGGCGGGGTGGTGCTGTTCGCCCGTAATGTCGACGAACCGGAGCAGGTCGCCGACATCTCGCGCCAGGCGCGGGAGATGGCGGAGGAGCTGCCGCTGTGGGTCAGCGTCGACCAGGAGGGCGGCCGCGTCGCACGGCTCAAAGGCCCGTTCACCCGGTGGCCGGCGATGGCGACGCTCGGACGGAGCGGCGACGAGGGTCTGGCCGCGCGTTTTGCCGGTGCGCTCGCCGCCGAGCTGACGGCGGTCGGGATTTCGCTCGACTACACGCCGGTCCTCGACATCCTCACCAATCCCTCGAACCCGGCGATCGGCGATCGTGCGCTGGCCGATCGCGCCGAGGACGTGGCCCGTCTCGGACGGGTCATCATCGAGACCCTGCAGGGGGCGGGGATTGCCGCCTGCGGCAAGCATTTCCCCGGGCACGGCGATACGAGCGTCGACTCGCATCACGACCTGCCCGTCGTCGAGCATCCGCCCGATCGCCTGCGTCGTGTGGAGATGGTCCCGTTCCGCACAGCCATCGAGGCGGGCGTGGCGGGAGTCATGACCGCGCACATCCTGGTTCCCTCGCTGGACGACGAACGCCCGGCGACGATCTCGCCGGCGATCGTGTCCGGGATCCTGAAGGAGGAGCTCGGCCACCGCGGCCTCGTGTTCACCGACGACATGGAGATGAAGGGCATCAGCGCGGCGCGCGGCGTCCCGGCCGCGGCGGTCCAGGCGATCGTTGCCGGGTGCGACGTCGCCCTGCTGTGCGGCCCGAGCCAGGAAACCCAGTTCGCCACGATCGAAGGGCTGATTCGCGCCGCCGAGGATGGATCGCTGCCGCTGAAACGGATCGAGGACGCCCTGGCACGCCAGCGGCGCGTCAAAGAACGATTCCTTGCCGCCCCGCAGCCCAAGCCGTTGTCCGGAGCGGCGTTGCGCGCCGCGCTCGGCCGCGACGAGTCTCAGGCCATTGCCGACGAGATGGGCCGCTTCGCCTAGCCTGCGCCGTCACTTCTCCGTGCCCCATCACCTCGCGCTTCCGACCGCATCCCCCGGACCTGAGCCTGTGCTGCCGACGCCAAACGATCGCCCGAGGCGCGCGTAGCGTGCGGCGCAAGCCGCGCGCGCTCCGCCCGGGCGATCGCGTCGCGATCGTCGCGCCGGCCAGTCCGTTCGCCCGCGAGGAGTTCGACGCCGGGCTCACGGAGTTGCGCGTGCTCGGGTTCGAGCCCGTTTACGATGAGACGGTCTTCCTGCGTCAGGGCTACGTCGCCGGTCCGGCGGCGGTGCGCGCGGCGGCCTGGCTGCGGGCGTGGAACGATCCGTCGGTGTCCGCGGTGATTGCCGCGAGGGGCGGCTACGGCAGCGTCCAGTTGTTGCCGGCGCTCGGCCGGGCCGGCATCGGGCCCGGAACGCCGAAGGCGTTCATCGGTTACAGCGACAACACCTCGATCCTGGCCTGGCTCACCACCCAGCACGATGTGGTCGCGATCCATGGGCCGATGATCGAGGGTCGCTTCGCGCGCGGTGAGGCAGGCTACGATCGCGACACCTTTCGCCGCTGCCTGTGCGTGGCCGAGCCGATGGGCGAGGTGTCGCATGCGCAACTGGAGGCGTTTCGGCCCGGCGAGGCGGCCGGCCTCCTCGTCGGCGGCACGCTGACGCAGCTGCTCGCGTCACTCGGCACGCCGTATGCCTTCAATCCTCCGCCGGGCGCGGTGCTGTTCCTCGATGAAGTCGGCGAACGGCCCTACCGGCTCGATCGCATGCTGATGCAGCTGCGGCTGAGCGGGCTCCTGGCGCGGACGTCAGCGGTGGTGTTCGGCGAGCTGCCGCGGTGTGACGAACCGGGCGGTGCGCACGCGGCGCGCGCGGTGGTGCACGAGTTGCTGGCTGACTATCCTGGTCCGGTGCTGTTCGGCCTGCCATCGGGGCACACGACGGGACCGACCCTCACCTTGCCCTTCGGTGTCCGCGCCCGTGTCGTGACCTCGCCGCGGCCGGTGCTGATCATCGAAGAATCGGCCGTGGAGTAGAACCCCGAATGGCACGCATCCACCTGATCGGCGTCTGCGGCACGGCCATGGCCACGCTCGCGGCCCTCCTCAAACACCGCGGCCATGACGTCCGCGGCTCGGACCAGAACGTCTATCCGCCGATGAGCGACTTCCTGCAGCAGCAGGGCATCCCGACGTTCCAGGGCTACAAGCCCGAACAGATCACCGCCGATCTCGACGTCGTCATCGTCGGCAACGCGATCTCGCGCGGCAACCCGGAGCTGGAGGAGGTGCTGGATCGCAAGATCCGCTACTGCTCCCTGCCCGAAGCGGTCCGCGACCATTTTCTCTGGGGCGCGCGCTCCATCGTCATCGCCGGTACGCACGGCAAGACGACGACGACCTCGTTGACGGGCTGGGTCCTGGCGCATGGCGGCGCCGATCCCAGCGTGTTCATCGGCGGCATCTCGGAGAACTTCGAGAGCAGCTACCGCGTCGGCGGCGGGCGGGAGTTCGTGATCGAGGGGGACGAGTACGACAGCGCGTTTTTCGACAAGACCGCCAAGTTCCTCAAGTACCTGCCGGATATCGCGGTGGTCAACAACCTCGAGTACGACCACGCGGACATCTATCCGGATCTCGCGTCAATCCGCCTCGCGTTCCAACGGTTCGTCAACCTCGTGCCTCGACGCGGCCTGCTGCTCCTCGGGATCGACAGCCCCGAGGCCGCGGCCCTGGGTGCCAGGGCGCATTGCCGGGTGGAGAGCTTCGGTCTGTCGGCCGGCGCCGACTGGCAGGGGCACGACCTGAAGGTGAACGCCACTTCCACCGTGTTCAGCGTCCGTCAACACGGACAGTCGATCGGGACGTTCGAAGTGCCGCTGCTCGGTGCCTACAACGTCCGCAACGCGCTCGCCGCGCTGGCCGTGGGTTCGGCGGTGGGGCTGAACACCGACACCATGGGCGACGCGCTGCGGCGCTTCCGTGGCGTGCGCCGCCGCATGGAGCTGCGGGGAACCGCGAACGGCGTGGCGGTCTACGACGACTTCGCCCATCACCCGACGGCAATCGGCGAAACCCTCGATGGCGTCCGGTCGGCGTTTCCGGATCGCTCGCTGTGGGCCATCTTCGAGCCGCGCTCGGCGACCTCGTGCCGGCGGGTGTTCCAGGACGATTTCGCGCGGGCCCTGGCCAAGGCTGACCACGTGATCCTCCCGGCCGTGTATCGATCGACGCTGCCCGAGGATCAGCGGCTCTCGACGGAACAGCTCGTCGCCGACTTGCGGGGTGTCGACGCCCGCTACATCCCCCGCGTCGACGACATCGTCCAGACGGTGGCCAGCGAAGCCCGGCCGGGCGACATCGTCGTGATCATGTCGAACGGGGGATTCGACGACATTCATCGCAAGCTGATCGCCGCGCTCGACGCGGGACAGAGCCGCTGAGAGCCCCACCAATGACTCGCCTTGCGGATCCAGGGGAGTAGACGATGCCCCCGATCCAGATTGCCGCGGCCGGCGACGCGGCATTGCTCGTGAGCGTGCCGCAGGTCATCGACGTCCAGCTCAATGCCTGGTGCGTGGCGTTCGGCGAGGAAATTACCCAGCGCTATGGCGCCGCGGTCCGCGATGCCGTCGTCGGCTACGCGTCGGTGACGGTGTATTTCGATCCGCTGCTCGTCGACCCGGCGTGGCTGGAGCGCGAGCTGTACGACGTCGCGGCGGCCATACCCGTCGTCGCCCTGCGTTCCGGGCCGATCGTCGACGTGCCCGTCCTCTACGGCGGGGAGATGGGACCGGATATCGAGGACGTTGCCAGGTTCGGCGGCTGCGGAGCCGCGGACGTGATCGCCTGGCACACGGCCGTGACGTATCGCGTGTATCTCGTCGGCTTCGTGCCCGGCTTCGCGTATCTCGCGACCGTCGATCCACGGATTGCCGCGCCGCGTCGCGCCACGCCACGCGTGGCGGTGCCGAGCGGGTCGGTGGCGATCGCGGGAGGGCAGACCGGCATCTATCCCGATGTCACGCCCGGCGGGTGGAACATCATCGGCCGCACGCCGCTCGTGCCGTTCGATCCGGCGCGCCCCACGCCGTGCGCGTTCATGCCTGGCGATCAGGTCCGCTTTCGTTCGGTCGACGCCACCGAGTTCGCCGCCGCGTGGAGCGAGCGGGTCCGCTGAGATGCTGATCGTGCATCGGCCCGGCATGCTCACGACCGTTCAGGACCTCGGGCGGTGGGGGAGTCAACGCTTCGGCATTCCGGTTGCCGGACCGATGGACGCGTTCGCGCACCGCTACGCGAACGCGCTGGTCGCGAACGACGACTCGGCGGCGGCGCTGGAGATTACGCTGATCGGGCCCGAGCTGGAGGCCGATGAGCCGGCGGTGTGCGCCGTCACGGGCGCGCGTTTCGCGGTCACGGTGAACGAGAACGCCGTGCCCCTCGACACGGCGTTCGACGTTCCGCGCGGCGGCCGGGTGCGCTTTGGTGCGAGGGCTGCCGGTGCACGCGCCACGCTGGCCGTGCGCGGCGGCTTCGACGTTCCGGTCTCGTATGGCAGCCGCGCAACCAGCCTTGTCAGCCGCATCGGTCCGTTCGGCGGTCGTAGCCTGCGGGCGGGGGATGTGCTGCCCGTCGGCGCCGCGCCGGCGCGTCACATCGTCCCCCCGCCGAACGCCGGGATGCCCTTGCCCGATCGTGGAGCCCGCCTTCGTGTCCTCGAGGGTCCACACGCCGCCATGTTCGAGCGGTCCTCGCTCGAGTTGCTCTACGCGGAACGGTTCCTCGTCACACCGCAGTCGAACCGGATGGGTTACCGGCTCGATGGCCCACGGCTGATGCACGCCGGGTCGTCGGACATCCTGTCAGATGCCACGCCCATCGGCTCGCTGCAGGTCCCCCCATCGGGGCACCCGATCCTGCTGATGGCAGACCGCCAGACCACTGGTGGCTACCCGAAGATCGCGACCGTCATCTCCGCCGACCTGCCATTGGCCGGCCAGCTCGCCCCGGGAGATTGGATCGAGTTCGCCGCGGTCAGTCGCGCGGAGGCATTGACGGCTTTGAAGCGCCAGCAGCGGCAGCTGCAGCTGGAGCCGTGGCCATGACCCATGAAGCCTTCGATCGCGCTCTCGCGACCCGCTTCGGCGAGCGCCTGCGCCGCGCCGCACCGTTGGCGCCGCTGACCACCTTCAGGGTTGGCGGCCCGGCCGACTGGCTGCTGGAGCTGCAGCAGGTCGAGGACGTGCGCGCCGCGCTGATGATCGCTCGCGAGCACGGCGTCCCGGTGGTCCCGCTCGGCGGCGGCTCCAACGTGCTCGTGCCGGACGCGGGCATCCGCGGCCTCGTCATCCGCCTTCACGGTGGCAGCATGGTCCGGGTTGCAGAACATCGGATTCGCGCGGACGGTGGCGTGACCATCAACGGCCTGGTCCGCTGGACGCTCAGCCACCGGCTCGCCGGTCTCGAAGCCTGGGCCGGCACTCCTGGAACAGTCGGTGGCGCGGTGCATGGCAACGCGCACTTTCGCGGCCGCTTGATCAGCGAGCTGATTGTCGCCGTATCGCTCCTCTCGCGCCGTGGTGAGCTGCGCGATGTCCCGGTCAGTGAGATGGAGTTCGGCTACGACACGAGCCGCCTGCACCGGACGGACGAGATCGTCGTCGCCGCGGAGTTCGCGGTCTCACCGGGCGATCCCGAGCAGCTCCGCGCCACTGCCCGGGAGTCGCTCGCGTTTCGCAAAAGGACCCAGCCGCTCGCCTCGCCGAGCGCCGGCTGCATCTTCCAGAATCCGAACCCGGCCCGCGAGGTGGTTCCCGTGGGGATTCCGCCCTCGGCCGGAGCGCTGGTCGATCGGGCCGGACTGAAGAGTGCCCGAGAAGGGGCGGCGCGTGTGTCGCCGACTCACGGCAACTTCATCGTAAACGAGGGAGGCGCCACGGCGGCGTCCGTCCGGGCGCTCATCGATCGCTGCAAGGCCAGCGTCCGCAAGCGGTTCGGCGTCGAGCTTCGGGAAGAGATCGTCTATCTGGATGCGGCCGCGAGCGAGCGGGGAGAAGGTCACGAATGACGACGTTGCGGATTGAGGGTGGGCGCAGATTGGCGGGGCGCCTGGCGGTGGAAGGCAACAAGAATTCGGCGCTGCCGCTGATCGCGGCCTGCCTCCTGACGGGCGAGCCCTGCGTCCTGACGAACGTGCCGCGGATCCGCGATGTCGCGGTCCTCGGCGATCTACTGGTCGGTCTCGGCGCGACCGTCGAGGGCAGTGGCACACCGACGCTACGGATTCAGTGCGCGTCGGTGACGAGCGACGAGCCGAACCCGGCGCTCGTCGGCCGGCTGCGCGGATCGGTGCTGCTCCTGGGACCGCTCCTGGCCCGGCGCGGCTCGGCGCGGCTCGGCCAGCCCGGAGGAGACTTCCCGGCCCGCCGCACGCTCGGCACCCATATCCAGGCGCTCGTCGCCCTCGGCGCGGTCCTGCGCGACGAGCCGGGCTACGTCCTGGACGCGCCGGACGGCCTGACCGGCGCCTCGTTTTACCTGGACGAGGCGTCGGTCACCGGCACGGAGACCGCGCTGCTGGCGGCGGTCGCGGCGCGCGGCCCGAGCGAAATCCGTCATGCCGCCACGGAGCCGCACGTGGTCGAGTTGTGCCGGTTCCTGCGCGCCATGGGCGCGTCGATCGAAGGAGAGGGAACGTCCACCATCCGTATCCAGGGCCCCGAGCGCTTGCGTGGCGCCGAGCACTGGCTCGACGGTGACTACGTCGAAGCTGGCAGCTGGGGTGTCGTCGCGGCGATCACCGGCGGCGACATCGAGATCACCGGCGCGCGCGGCACCGACATGGAGGTGGTCGCCGCGCCGCTGCGAAAGATGGGTCTTCGCTGCATCACCGAGGACGACCGCTTCGTGGTGGAGCACACGCCCTTGACCGCGGTGCGCCGGATCACGACCGGGCTGTGGCCGGGGTTTCCGAGCGACATGATCAGCCTCGTCACCGTGCTTGCCACCCAGGCGGATGGGCGGACGCTGGTCCACGACTGGATGTACGAGCTGCGGCTGTTCGCGCTCGAGCAATTGAGCTCGATGAAGGCCGACCTCTTCTTGTGCGATCCGCACCGCATCATCATCAGCGGCCCGACCCCGTTACGCGGCCGCGGCCTCGACAGCCGCGACATTCGATCGGGAATGGCGCTGATCGCGGCGGCGCTGGCGGCGAGCGGCGTCAGCACGATCTCGCCGCTCGAGACGGTCGAGCGCGGCTACGGCGCGCTGGTCGAACGGCTGCAGATGCTCGGCGCGCAGGTCGAGAAAAGCGAGACCTGATCCGCTACCGGCACGGCGGGTTCGGGCAGGGGCGCGGCTCGAGCGGCTGCGGGAACGTCGGCTTCGGAGCCGGCGCAGGCGCAGGCGCTGGAGGCGTCGTCGTGGGATCGCGGACCATCGGCTCGTTCAGCAGTTCGCGCGGGTTCTGGAGGCCGGGCAGCTCGCCGGTGCCCGAGTCACGGCCCAGACGGAACGGGCGCAGGTCCCCCTCAGACAGATCCAGCACCCGGATGATGTGCGGCGTCAGGGTGAGCACGATGTCGGTCTGCTGCGCTTCCTTGTGATTCTTGGCGAACAGATGACCAACCAGCGGCAGGTCGCTCAGGCCCTGAACGCCGGCCAGGGTCGTCCGTTCGTTGTCGCGAATCAGCCCCGCCAGCATGTTGGTCTCGCCGTCCTTCAGCCGGATCGTGGTGTTGATCTCACGGTTGCCGAAGGTCGGAAGACCGCCAAAGCCGGCGCCCGAAATGTTGCTGATCGCGACCTTCAGCGTCAGCGACACCTCGTCGTCGTGATGCAAGCGCGGCAGGATGTCGATGTTCACGCCGATGTTCTTGTATTCGTACGAGGTGATCGGCTGCTGGTTGACGCCGCCGGTCGCGATCGGCGCGAAGGTCGTGACCGGCACCGGCACCTGATCGCCGAAACGCGCCTGCGCGATGATGCCCTCCGACGTTCGCAGCTGCGGGTTGGCCAGGGTGCGCGTGTTGGCGTCGTTCTTCAGCAGGCGGTAGTAAATGCCGGGGACGCCGCTCAGCGCCACGTCCGCCGCGGTCAGGTTACGGAGATCCTGAAGTGACAGGTTGGGGCGGTTCACGTCGGCCGTGCCATCGATTCCATCGGATCCCGGCGACGCGATGCCCAGACCGAATTCACGGACGCGCGTTCGATCGACCTCCAGCAGCTCGACGTCGATCACGACCTCAGGGCGCGCCTTGTCGATCGCCGCAATCAGGCGCCCCGCGGCGGCAATCCGCTCGGGCGTGTCCTTGATCGAGATCGCGTTGGTCGCGGTGATCGGCGAAATCTGACGGATGTCCACGACGATGCGGAGCAGGTCGATGACTTCCTTGACGTCGGCATTGCTCAAATAGAACGTGCGGACCACCGATTCTTCGTACTCGCGGCGCTTGGCCGGCGTGTCCGGGACGATCGTGATCGTTCGCTCGGCGGTGACGCGATAGAACGTGCGCGTCACGGCGGTCACCGACGCGAGCGCGTTGGCGAGGCTCGTCTTGCGCAGGTCGACGGTGATGGGCGTCTCGCGGAAGGTCGGATCGAATACGAGGTTCAGACCGGAGAACCGGGCGAGCGCGGTGAACACGACACGGCTGCTCGCGCCGCTGAAGACCAGGGAGTCCGGCAGCGTCGCGTCGCTTGGCAGGTCGAGTCCGGGCGGCGGAAGGTCCCGGGTGCGATCGACGAGATTCTCCAGATCGGTGCGACCGCCCCGGGCGACCGCGATCTTGGTGCGGAGCCGCTGGCGCGTGTCCCGCAGTGCCGCCTCGACCTCGGCATCGGTGGGGTTCAGCTCGGCGGCCATCTGGTACTCGACCAGGGCCCGTTCGAACTGATCCGAGGCCGCGAGCCGGCGGCCAGCGAAGAAGTGCTGCTGTGATGCCCGGAGTTGGGCGCGCTGCAGCGCGCCCCGCGCGTTCCGGTCCTCCGGGTCGAGACGGACGGCAGCGCTGTACTCGACAACCGCCCGGTCGTAATCCTTCGCCTGCTCGGCGCGCTCGCCGGCGCGGAACTGCGAGCTCGTCGCGCACCCATAGACCGCGAGCAAGCCGAGGCACACCAGAAGGCGGCCACGCCCGCGCAGCGACTCAACGTCCGGGAGAGCCAGCCTGGATGACATCGGCACCCCGTGGAATGGCGAACTGAAACGTCTTATCGGGCGGATTGACGTTTTCCTTGAAGTTCGTGAAGGTGAACGTAGAGGTCGTACCCTGCTTGTCGGCGGCGGTGAGTCCCTGGATCTGGTAGGTGGAACGATCGACCACCAGCTGGAGCCAGTCGTAATCGCGTTCCGCCAGCTTCGGCTGGAGCTTGAGAGCGTAGCTGCCGGCCGGCGCGCCGGGAATCAGGCTCACGGTGAAATCGCGCGTCAGGTTGCCCTTGCCCGAGAGGAACAGAACTGCGGTCGTGGCCTGGTCGGCGGGAGTCACGGGACTGACGATGACCTGATTGTCGGCCGGCGTGTGCATGTACATCTTGGTGCCGTCCGAGACGAAGACTTTCTCCTCGGGCGCCTTGTACGTCCAACGCATCTTGCCCGGCTTCTTGACGATCACCGAGCCGCGCTCCACGAGCTTCTTGCGCAGCACGCCGCTGATCGCCTCCTGCGTGAAATCGGCGGAGAAATCGCGTACCCGGTCGTACCGCGCCTGGACCTGGTTGGCGATCTCGGTCGCGGAGGGCTGGCCTGGCTGAACGGCGGCCATACCACAGCCGCAAGCGGCCGCAAACAACGCGGCGCGAAGAATGGAGGTCATGATCGGTAGCCCGATCATCGTATCAGCTTTACAGGGAGGGGTTTCGAGGGCCGGACGGGATCTTCCCCCGCCGACGGCGGGCCTCTACGGCTGCGGCGGCTTCGAGAAGTCCACCGACACCGCCGCCGCCTCGCTGGCGCGAATGGTCGCGGTGGCCCGGCGCTCGCCGAACTGCGGGTTCTTGAACACGAACTCCTGCGTGCCGAGCGGCAGGGTGTAATTGGCGATCGGCGTCTCGCCGATCTTGCGGCCGTCCCACCACACCTCGGCCCAGGGCACCGCGTTGATGTTCACCTGACCCTTGGGATCCAGGTGGATGGCTGCCACGGCGCCAGCCGTCACGTCCACCTGCTGGGCGGTCGAGAAGCCGAGCCCGTCGTTGCTCAGCACCAGCATGTGCCGCCCCGGCGCGACGAGTAGACGGCCCTGCTCGTTCGTGCCCAGAGTGGCCGAGTTCTCGGCAATCGTGACCACGAAGGGCGCGAACACCGCCACCCATCCCGAGAAGATCGGCACGTCCAGGGAGATCGAATGGTCCGCCACCACGCGAATCGTGCGCTTGACCGAGCCGGACGGGGCAGACACGACCACGACATGGCTGCCCGCCGAAATCCCGTCGAGAGTCAGCGGGCTCACGCCGACGGGTTTCCCGTCCAGCGTCACTCGCGCGCCGGTGGGCTCCGTGTTCACGACCACCTGTCCGGTACCCGCGACGGCCGATTGGGTCTCCGGCTCTTCGTCTTCAGCGGCCGGTAGCGCCGCGGCGGTCTCCGCCGATCCCTTCCGCAGCGCGCCACCAGGCAGCGAGGCGCGGCCCACCAGCACCCCGACCACGGCCAGCACGACGACGGCGATCGCGAGCTTGACTGGGAAGATTCGCGCCGTCGGAGGGACGGTAACTTCCTCCTCGACCACTACCGGCGGCGGCTCCGACACGTCCTCGACCACGTGCCGAGCGGGCTTCGGGCGCTCGCTGCGCCGGCTGTTCCTGCCGGCCGGCGCGTAGCCCGACGGCAGATCGGCCTTCACCTTGACGGGTGCGAAGGCCTCGTCCGGATCGATCATCGAGATCGTTGATCCGAGGCCCGCGGTCGGGAGCGGCATCGGCGCGATCGCCGGCGGGTTGGCGAACTTCGGCAGCGGGGCGGCCGGTGGCGGCGGTGGCACGACGACCGGCGCGAGCGGGATCACCGGCGGCCGGTTGGCCATGACACCCGGCACCGGGGCCGCGAACGGCAGCTGAATCGCGGGAGCCGGCGGCGACTGGATCGCGGCTGGACGGAACGGCGAGAGCGCCGGCTCCGGCGTGACCTGTTCGAACTTCGCCTGTTTCTCCGGCGGCACCAGCCAGGTCGACGGCGAGGCCTCCGGCTTGGCCGCGGACCGGAGCCTGTCCTTCTGTGCCCGTCCGGCCTTCTTGTGCCGTCGACGGCGCTCGCCCGACGGCGCGTCGCCGGCGGTCCCGGACGCGCCCGCGGCGTCGGCGTTGAGCGGCGCCGGGACGATTTCTCCATACGCCGGCGCGCTGGCCGGTGCCGTTCCGAACAGCGCCGACTCCCGTGGTTTGATCCCCGCCACCAGCTGAATGGGCGCGTCACTGACGGCGGTCGGGACCAGCGTCCCCCAGTCGAACGTCGACGGCCCGCCCACCGTCGCACCGCCTTCGGCCGGACCGGCAGGCGGATCCGTCAGTTCAGCGGGGGTGACCGGCGTCGGGTGCGCAGGATCCGCAATCGCCGATGCCGCAGCCGGAGGTGCGGGTGAGGCGTCGCTTCCGGTGCTGGCCGCCTCCGGATGGTCTGAGGGCGCCGCGAAGGCGAACGCGTCGGCTACCGATGGCGTGAGTGCGGCGGTGTCGAGCTCGTCGAGGGGTGCCGGTGTCAGGTCCACCGGCGGCTCGATGCGACGCAGCACGTTGGGCGTGAACGCCCCGATGTTCTTCGATAGATCGAAGTTGCTGAAGTCGAAGAGCTCGCCCTCGTCCTCATCCTCCTCGTCGTCGCCGCTCGGGTTTACGCCACGCGAGCGTCGAGGCGACTCGCTGTCCCCCTCGTCAAGATTGATCTCGAACTCGACGGCTGGATCGTCGCCCTCGGCAGGTTCGACCGCAACGTCCGGATCGTGGCTGGCGACTGCTGGACCGGAGGGCAGATCCTCGTCCGGCCACGCGAACGTGTCAGGAGGGATCGCGCTCTCGTGGGGCGGGTCGGCGTCAAAGGTGGACTCGTGGCTGGCATCAGCGGCGGCCGGGTTGCACTGGCCGACGAACTCGACGAGCGCGCTTCGGCACGCGTCCAGCCCGATCTCACGATCCAACAGCTCACGAAGATCGGCGATCGCATCGTCGGCGGCGGGGTAGGGCTGGTGCCCCGGCAATGGCAGCAGCCGCTCGAGGAGACCCTGAAGTGACGTTGCGAACGCGACGCTGCCGCGGATCAGCGCGACCTCGGCGACGTCCGGCATGAGCGCCTCGAGCTGCTCGACGTCCTCACACGACAGCCGTCGCCCGAGGATCAGCATCACCGTACTGAGCGCGACCTGGCTGACGTCGCCGGCTGGTTCGAGGCTGTGATGCGAGCCGGACGATGTGCCGCGGATGCCGAACTCGGTCCAGAGGCGGCGGCGCGACAAGGCGAGCCGATCGATCGTGGTCGAATACGGCGCGTCGAGGAACACCAGGCCGCCATCGGCGGTGAAGAGCGTCCGCTCCGGCGCGATCAGGCCGTGCGCGCCACCGGCCCCGCGGTGCAGGGCGGCGACAGCGTACAGGCCTTCGACCAGGTAACCGAGCGCAGCGTCCAGACCGGGGACAATGGAGAGGTCCCGGGCGGCATCGAACAGGTCCGCGAGCGTCTGACCCGGAATGAAGTCGGACAGCACGGTCAGGCTGCCGTCGAGCCGTTCGGCCGTGCGTACGCGGGCGAACCGCGGATCGTTGAACCCGGCGAGTTGTTCGATGCGCTCCCGGATGGCGGTTTCGAACAGCGCGATCTCCGGCCGGGCATGGAGGCGCTCGAGCATGTCGCCGGTTTCCCGGTCGAAGTACAGCTCGCGTCGTCCCAGGCCGTCGGTCCGGCCGGACGAGGAAATCGATATCGTGGGTTCCAGGTGCGGTGCCGTCATTGCAGGCGACCCGGTGCTGTGCAACCGCCGCACCAGCCGACGAGTTCCGTGGTTTCGACCCGTAAACGTGCGATTTCCGGCGTCGACCCGACAGCGCTGTCCGGCGCGACGATGACCGCACCGGCGGCCAATGTCGGTTCTGTCACCTGCAGGCGCAATCCTGTAACCACGATGTCGACGTCGTCAGTCACGCGATGGCGGCCGTCCGCCCGCATGGTGGTCTCGGCCGCGGGTTCGAGATCGGGAAGCAGGCCAGTTTGCAGCCGTCGGGAACCCTAGCGATGGTGGCAGGAGCGTGCGGTCTGCAATCAGGGGAGACGTTCAGGAGATCCCCGCCTTATTGAGGTACAAGGGACGCATGAGAATGGCTGCGGTGCTCGTCGCCCTTTTCACCATCGGCGTCGGCATCGGCGGGCTCGTCTCGCCCGAGCGCGGGACGGAGATTCGGCGCACATACTTCGCCACGCCGGCGCGGCTCTACACGGCTGCCGCGCTGCGAATCGCGATGGGCCTCGTCGTGTTCCTGTCTGCCGGAATTTCCCGCACGCCCCGGATCCTGCGCGTCTTGGGCCTCGTCATGGCGCTGCAAGGGGTGTCGGCCACGCTGCTGGGTCCTGACCACGCGCGGGCGGTGATGGAATGGGAGACGTCGCAAGGAACTGCACTGCTGCGAGTGGGCGCCGCCGTGGCGCTTGCGGCGGGTCTGTTCCTCGTATACTCGCTGTCTGGCGTCCCGCGTCAGTCCACCTGACGTCGGTCCGAGACTGTCCGCTCGGCGTTGCGACCGGCGCGAGCCGCGTGTTACACTACGCGTTCTGGTTCGGCTTCGAAGAGCGAACCGGGTGCCCTTGTCGACAGTGGGCGGCTAGCTCAGCTGGGAGAGCGCCGCGTTCGCAACGCGGAGGTCGGGAGTTCGATCCTCCCGCCGTCCACCAAAATTCCCTAACAAATCAGCCCCTTCGGAGAGCGCCGCATCAGGTGCGTCCGATCGTTGCGACCAACTTGTGACCACGTCGAATCCGTTGGGCCTCGACGTTGCGCACCTCGGTGGGGTGCGTGTAGCGCGCGAGCATGCGCGTCGAGCTGTGCCCGGACAGCTCCATCACCGTGTAATCGTCGTACCCCTGGTCGATCATCCGGCTCAGCGCCGTGTGTCGCAGGGTGTGGAGGGTCACGTGCCGCGTCGAGATGCCGGCGCGGCGGAAGACGTGCCGGGCGCCGTGTATCCGTCCTCGGTCACCGAGTTCGTAAAGACATAGGGATTCTGGCGCGCAAACGGCTTCGGGACACGCGCGATGGCGGGGGAGAGGGGTATCCGCCTGGCCTTGCCGTTCTTCGTCTCCCAGAACGTCAGGGCGCCGTCTCTGACGTCCGGAAAGCCCTGCGACGCGTCAGGAGTGCACCAGCGGCGGTTGCGAATAGCACAACGCTTGCCGGTTCTGGAATCGAAGACCCTACAGGCGTCCCATTCACGCGAAACCCCACTGCCGTGTTTTGCACGGAGACTACGGGCATCCAGGGGCCACCATAGTTGCGATACACGACGCCCGTGTCCCCGGTCGAACTCAGCATGAAGCCGCCGAAGGTTGTCCCGGAGGCGGTCGCACCAACCCAATATCGCGTGTTTGCCTCGAGGAGAGGGTGCGCTATGGATGTGACCACGGTCAGCGGGAGCACGCAGCTGGCGGGACATCCCATCAGGGCCGGCACGTCGATAGCGGGCAAGACTTCCAGAACTGAGCCCGGCAATCCGTGATCGTCCGCCAACAACAGAATGTCGAAGCGGTTTAGCCCGCCGCTGTATGCCAGCGCAACTTCGATCGAGTCGAGGGTTGCCCGTTCAGCCGACGAGAACGCGGAGGCCGCGTCTTGCTGAGCGATGGCCGGTCCAAACATCGTCGCGCCATTCACGCCCACGCCGATGTCGGAGAACGACAGAGCCGGGCCGACGTTACTGAAGATAACTGCTGCATGCGCACTGATCGCGTGCAGCGACATCACGATTAACGACAGCAGCAACGCACGCCTGTTCATCGTTCCGGCCCTCCTCCCCCGCCCGCGCGCGGACGGGAACCGTAGCATGCCAGACGTGACTATCAGGTCGGCGGCCACGTCAACGTCAATGGGTCGTTCCGGCCCGGTCATTCGCGCCCGACGCTTCGCAGTTCCTTGTCGCCGCGCAACCCGATGAATCGAGAATGAAGGTGGTTCTCGCCCGTCCAATCGAGGAACTCGAACTGCCCGACCAGCCACAGGCGCTGCCCCAATGTGGTGCGTATCTGTCGTGAACATCGTCGGAAGTCTACCTCCTTCGGAATTGCCGCGGTCGCCTCCGCACCGCGCCTCTCCAACTCTCGTTTTCTTGCGCCGACCTCATCGCGCGTCGACGCTCACGAAGCCGGCTGGATACCACAGCATTGCCGGTACTCGAGCGCCTCCGGCGTTTCGCGGAACTCCAGCAGCTCGCCCGCGAGCTCCGACAGATGCACCTTCACTTCCAGCGGCGTCACTCGAAAGAACTCCCGTCTCCGGTTGACGATATTCACACGGGCGCTTGCGAGTTTGGCGTGCAACGCCTGCTCGATGCCAACCGCGTCGGCCGAGAAGAACAAAGCGTGCACGTCGAAGTTGAAGGGCACTGACGCGTCGCTTAATTCGCGAATGCGATCCAGCGGGTCCAGCCGCCGCGTCAGACCAACCTTGACCATCCGCTCTCCGAACGAACCGATGTTCGAAATCACGTACACGTAGCCGGCGCGGATATTGGCCGCCCGCTGGTCAACATCTGCAATGGCGCTCTCGACGGTCGTCAGTTCCTGTCGAAGCCGATCAGCACCATCATCGTCCCCCTTCAGCACGAGAGCGGCAAGCGCGTTCTCGTAGTGCTGGCGCTCCTTTTCCAGCCGGGCGCGTTCTCGTTCGATCTCCTGCTGGACTTTGCGCTCTTCGCGCAGCCGCTCCCGCTCGAGACGTTCGGACTCCTTGTCCTCAGCCTGCTTGTGGAGGAAGTCTGCCGTCAGACGCAGTTCGGTTTCACGCAGGTTGTGGTACGGGGTCGATATGCGAATCCTCATGCTCTTCCCAAGCCGTTCGATGACCTGGGCAACCTTGTTGAGGCGCTCAATCGAGGCCTGGAGTGCTCGACCTTCCACGATCGAGCCGTTTACCGTCCAGTCCGTGGTCGCCAACACAGCGCCGCCGTCCTTTTTGACCATGTCCTTGATCTCGTTACCCACTCTCAGCATCTCGGCTTGGTACGACACCGCGTCGGCCAGTGGGTGCTGATATTCGTAGACGCCGGCTTCCTGCAGCAACTCGAGTTCCCGCGTCTCAATGAGGCGAGTTTGCAGTGAGTCGATCTCGGCCTTCACCCGTCGGATTTCTGATAGATGCTCCGAACGTTCAGCCGCGACCTTCGCACGCTCGCGGCCCAGTTCGCTCGCGTGACGCAGGCGTTCTTGCTCGAGGCGTTCTCGTTGCGCCGCCGCGTCAGCCAGGGCCTTGGCCCGCATCTCCTCAATCTCAAACATGCTCAGCGATCCTCGACGGAGAGCTGGTGGCGTTCGGCAACGACGGGAAGCCGTCCTTCAACGCGCTGCAAAACCACGGCTCGTCGGACGCGCCGCTGGCCTTCTTCGTGTTCGATGTGCTGATGCTCGTGGGACGGGATGTACGCACCGAGACACTCGAAGCCCGCCGGGCGTTGCTGGAAGCCAAGGTGCTGACCAAGCTGACGCAGCCCGCTCGGTATCTCGGTGACTTCGACGCCACTGCCCGACCTGATTGCGTCCATCAAGGCGCAAGGGTTCGAAGGACTGGTAGCCAAGCGGCGCGACAGCCGGTACGAGTCCGGCCTGCGCTCCGGGGCCTCGCAGAAGATGCGCGTCAATCGCGGACAGGAGTTCGTCATCGGCGGGTACACCGTCGGCGGCCAGACGTTCGATGCTCTGATCTTCGGGTACTACGACGATGACGGCGGCTGATCTACGTCCCGCACGCGCAATGGCTTCACACATATGGGCGTCTACGAGTGCTGCGCACCGTCGCCGAAACACTGACGCTTCAGGCTGTTCGGGCAGGAGAAGAACCTGGGCACGTGGGCGATCTGCAAGATGAATGTGCTACTCCACGGCTAACCCGGATGCCGTTATCGAGAAGCGCGGTGTCGTCCGCCATCCGCAGCTGCTGGAGGACCGGCGAGCTGATGCTGTTCGACCGGGCCATCGCCAACCCGCCGTTTAGCCTAGATGCCTGGACGTCCGCTGGCAGTTGAGCACACTGGCAGGCCGGCGTTGGCGATCATCTCATCCTTCACTTCGGCCGGCAGCACGCCGTCCATCACCATCTCGATCAGCTGCCGGGCCTGTGCTATCGTAGGCGCGGGCGTACAGGACGCCGCCGGTCCGCGGGCAGGACTGAGTCCACCTGAATACACATCGAGTCACACTCCGGTTCGTCTGACGAACCTCCTCAGCCCGAACGAGCGGACAACGGGCGCGCATGAAGGAGGCTCGTATGCCCGCTCGCCAGTTCCCGTTCCGTCCACATCTCGATCAGTTCCGGAACCAGGCGAAGGATCTGCTGCGCGACGTCCGCGCGGAGGCGCCGTCGGCGCTCGACGACTTCCGCGAGTTCCATCCCGAGCGGATCGATCCCGCGATCGCGGCGCTCG
>Ga0207701_10000469_pt1 | contig 41771 bp, 29 predicted proteins | sample KBSSwiSSwithPhiX_FD_184294 | JGI IMG/M metagenome (GOLD analysis project Ga0207701, IMG submission 184294) | Switchgrass rhizosphere bulk soil microbial communities from Kellogg Biological Station, Michigan, USA, with PhiX - S5 (SPAdes) (version 2) | ecosystem: Environmental > Terrestrial >... | reverse complement strand
CATTTTCACGACCGAGACCTATCAGGGGCGCCGCGTGCAGAAGTTCGTCTACAAAGGCATGGCGCCGGTGATGAAGATGGATCAGGGGACGGTGTGGCCTAAGTAGGTCGCGGCTCGCGAACTCGCGACTCAGGCGGCAGCCGCCTTCTTCCCCAGCACCTCGCCAAACACCGCGACCGCCTTCTGCATCTCCTCCATCGTCCCAAAGGAAAGCCGGCAGTGGGTCTTCTCGAACGGCGGGAAGTCGCGCGCAACGCGCACGCCTTTCTTCAGGCACGCCTCGCGGAATTCTTTAGCGGGACGGCCGATGTTGACGAACATGAAGTTCGCCTGCGAGTCGGTCGGTGGCATGCCGCGATCGGCGAACCATTTCATGGTGAAATCGCGCACCGCCTTGTTGCGCGCGCGCTCGTTGGCCGTGAACGATGGATCCTGCTCGATGGCGACGGTTCCAGCGTGCATCGCCAGCACGTTCAGCGATCCGGTACCGGAGCCACCGTCCCAATCGGCCATTTTCTTGATCGTGTCCTTGTGACCGATCGCGTAGCCCATGCGCAGGCCCGCCATGCCGTAAGCCTTCGAGAACGTGCGCGCGACAATGACCCGCGGGTTCTCGATCGCAACCGGAATGTGCGTGTCGTGATCTTGGCCGGTGACGTAGTCGAAATACGCCTCATCCACGAGAATGGTCGTATCGGGAGACTCGCGGTTCATCTTCGCGAAGTAATCGCGCGCGGAGCGCGCGCCGACGTAGGTCGCGGTGGGGTTATTGGGATTGCAGAAGAAGACCAACCCCGCACCCTTCGACGCGTCTGCGAGTTTGTCGAGATCGATCGTGAAGTCCGCGGCGAGCGCGACTGGCCGCACGGGATGGCCCATCATCTCCGCGTAGCCGGCACACTCCTCGTAGGTCGGGATCGTGGCGACGAGCGGCTTGTCTTTCGCAGTAAAGAGGTGCGTCGCGGAACGGAGAATCTGCGTAGAGCCGCACCCGAGAACAATGTTTTCAGGCTTTACGCCCTGCTTCCTGGCAATCGCGTCAATCAGATCTCGTGACTGGTTCGAATACCGGCCTGGGGCGCGCCCGCCTTCTCCGAACGCCGCCTTCACGGCCTCGAGCACTTTCGCGCCCGGACCGATCGGATTCTCGTTGCTGGCCAGCACAATCAGGCCAGGTTCGACGGCGTGCAGCGATGGTTCGACCAGCGACCAGATGTCGTTCTCGCGTCCGCGCGATCCGATCCAGGAACTGGTGAGCGCGCCGGCCGCGCCGATTCCGACGGTCTGAACAAAGCCGCGCCGCGTCAGCGCCATCATGCCTCCTCCGTCTGCGCGCCGGTTGACGTCGAAACCGGCCGCAGCGCCCCTTTGAAGACTGCGACCGCCTTTTCCATTTCCTCCATCGTCCCGATTGAGATGCGGACGTGGGTCTTCTCGAACGGCGGGAAATCGCGTCCGATTACGACACCCTGCTTCGCACAGGCGTCGCGGAATTCCTTCGCTGGCCTTCCGACGTCGACGAAGAGAAAGTTACCTTGCGAATCAGCCGTCTTGCATCCGACCTCGCCGAGCGCTTTGAGCGTGAACGCCCGCACTCTGGTGTTGCGGTCGCGCTCGGCATCGATGTGCTTCTGGTCATTGAGCGCGGCAATCGCGGCGGCCACGCCGAACACGCTGATGTTGAACGGCATCTTCAACTTCTCGAGCGGCTTCATCGTCTCGGCACGGCCGATGGCGTAGCCGACGCGCATCCCGGCCATGCCGTAGGCCTTCGAGAACGTGCGCGTCACGAAGACATTCGGCGTCTCGAGCGCGAGCGGAACCGCGCTCCGATACGACGGGTCCGTCACGTAGTCGTGATACGCCTCGTCTATGAGGATCACCGTCTCGGGCGACGACTGACGGATGCGCGCCACGAAGTCCGCGACACTCCTGGCTCCATGCACCGTTGCGGTCGGGTTATTCGGGTTGTTGAAGAAGACGAGGCCGGCGCCCTTGGCCGCGGCGATCATCGCGTCGAGGTCCAGCCGGAACGCCGAATCGACCTTGATCTCGGCGATTGGACGCCCAAGCTTCTTTGCCGTGCCAGGACAATTCTCGAAGGATGGAGACCCGGTGACGAGGCCACGCGCCGGCGAAGTGAACGCACGCACGGCGTTTTTCAAGAGTTCCTGTGATCCTCCGCCGAGGACGATGTTCTCCGGCTTGATCTTGAACTTTGCCGCGATTGCGGCGGTCAACGCGGTGTCGCTCGGCGTACTGTTGAACGGATATCGGTTGGCCTCGGGAAACCTGCCGAGGATCGCATCGAGCACCGCATGACCCGGACCGAGCGGGTTCTCGTTACTGCTGATGCGAATTTCCTTCACGCCCGGTGGCACGAGCGATCGGCCGCCGCCGCGCCCCTGCGCCGCGTCGGCCTGGTAAGCCTCCATGCCGCGCGCGGCAATGAACGCACCGGAAAACGGCAGGACCCGCCCCTGGAGGAAGCCGCGGCGTGACACGGACATGAGCCCACCTCCCCTTGTGTGCCCGTTTCTTGTGGCCTGGATTCTAAGGCCGGATCGCACGAGCGTCAACGAATGGTGCGGTTCACGAGTGGTGCGGTTCACCGCCGGCCGAACCGCATGGTAGATTGCCCAACCATGCGCAGAGCATCCTGGATGGCAATGGTGGGGCTGGCTACCGTCGCGCTGCTCTCCGCCCAGGACAATCCGTACCGCACCGTGGAAGGCTGGGCGAAGATGCCGGCGGGACGCGCCTGGGGATCGACCAGCGCCGTCGACATCGACAGCGACGGCCATTCGGTCTGGGTCGCCGAGCGGTGCGGCGCGAACACGTGCCTCGATCGCGCAACCGGGCAGTTGTCACCTCTGCCAACAATTCTGAAATTCGATCCAGCCGGGGCCCTGGTGAAGAGTTTTGGAGCGGGAATGCTAATTTTCCCGCACGGCATTCACGTGGATCGCGAGGGCAGCATCTGGGTGACTGACGGACAGGACAATGCGCCGGCGCCATCCGGCGCCGCAACTGCCGTCGGCGAGCGGACCGGACCCTTGCCAGGAGCGACGAAGGGTCACCAGGTATTCAAGTTCTCGCCAGACGGCCAACTCCTGATGACGCTCGGCAAGCCCGGTGGTGCCGCCGCGCCAGAGTATTTCTATCAGCCGAACGATATTGTCACCGCGCCCAATGGCGACATCTTCGTCGCTGAAGGGCACGGCGGCGCCAACTCCCGCATTTTGAAATTCACGAAGGATGGCAAGCTCATCGCGGTCATCGGCAAGAAGGGAACGGGGCCAGGAGAATTCGATCAGCCGCACGCGCTGGCATTCGACTCGAAGGGACGGCTGTTTGTCGGCGACCGCAGCAACAACCGCATCCAGATCCTCGACCAGCAGGGCAGGTACATCGATGAGTGGAAGCAGTTCAGCCGTCCGAGCGGCATTTACATCGACAAGAACGACGTCATCTATGTTTCGGATTCGGAGTCAGGCGCGGTTGGCAACGGCCGGAGCCGTACCGAGAAGCGCGGCATTCGTGTCGGCGGCCTCAGCGACGGCAAGGTGATCGCGTTGATTCCCGATCCGGTCGAGGTCGCGACCAACACGAGCGCGGCGGAAGGGGTTGCGGCGGACATCGATGGGAACATTTACGGCGCGGAGGTAGGACCGAAGGCGCTGAAGAAGTACGTGAAGCGCTAGGGCCTTCCGGCTAAAGTCGGAAGCCACGAAGAGATTCTTGTAGCTTCCGCCCTCTTGTAGCTTCCGCCTTTAGGCGGAAGATTCTTATTTGTCCGCCTGAAACGTAATCGCATTCAACACGTCCGTCTGCCGCGCCAGTTCGCTCGTCCCTGCCGGGAACTTGTTCGCGCGCAGGATGAAGGCGAGAAGATCCGCGACCTGCTGTCGCGTCATCGTCGCGGGCTTGTCCTGAGGCATCGAGAGGCGCACACGATCGAACATCGCGCCCATGGCCACTCCGTTCCAGGTTGATTTGAACGTTGCGCCGGTTAGAGGCAATGCGCCTTCGCCATTGCCCTGCAGCGTCGCGCCGTGACACTTGCCGCAATGCTCGCCGTACAGGGCTTCTCCTCGAGTCGCCTGCTCTTCGGTATAGACGCCGTCCCAAACCGTCCGCTGCTGTGCGCGGACGTCAATCACGGCCAGCAGGACGAGGCACGCGGCACCCAGGATTCCCGGACGTTTCATTTGGCAATCGCATCGGGCGGCAAACTGAAGGCGATGTATTCGCCGGAATACGGTCCGCCGCTCACCGCGACGACGATGTATTGACGGCCATTGACCATGTAGGTCATCGGAGAGCCGCTCTGCTGAGCGGGCATGAAGACGGCTCCCACCTCCTTGCCCGTGACCTTGTCGTAGGCACGCAGCATCGCGCCGCGCGGGTGCTCGGGCGTCGTTGTCACCTGCGGATCGCCGAGAATCACGAGCGTCTTCGTGATCACCAGCCCGACGCTGCCGCTTTGTCCCGTCTTCGGGATGGTCATCCCTTTGAGGAGCGGATGATTGCGAACGACGTCGGGCGTGTCGCCGTGTGGCGTTCGCCACTTGACCATGCCTTTCTCGAGATCGATCGCGGCCAGCGCGCCGTACGGCGCCTTCACGATCGACAACCCCTGAACCGTCAGCCCTCCTTCGCCGCCCCGTCCTCCTCCACTGGTCGATGCCGCAGCTGGATTCGGTGTCGCCGCGGCGATCCCGGCGGCTTGACCTCGACCTCCTGATGCGGTTCCCCGTGCTGGCAGTGGCGGCGGAATGTCGGCGTAGGTTCCGGCGCCGGCGGCCTCCCGAACGCGGAACGGCTGTCCGACTACTCCCGCCTGATATTCGAGATCGGAGAAGCCTGCCGGCGGCGGGGCGACAGATTCGGCGGCAATGGTTGCCATCGCGGCCTGCGCAAACACCGTGCGGGTGTCGGGGTCGTAGCCGCCGCCTGGCCAGTTGGTGCCGCCGTTCGCATTCCCCATGTTGATCGCACCAAGCAGTCCGTTGACGTTGCCCACGATTGGCGGGTTGTAGACCACGCCCGGGTACCACTTGTAGCGCTCGAGATTCTTCTTTGCCTGCGCGCGCAGCTCCGGCGTGAAGTCGATCAGATCATCCTCGTTGAGCGCGTTCCGCCCGTACATGAGCGCTGCCGGTGGATGCGGCTGTGTCGGCGCGTACCACTCGCCAGGCACGTCGCCTTTGGGGACGGCCTTCTCTTCAATCGGCCAGATCGGAACGCCCGTGATCCGATCGAACACGTAAAGCCATGCCTGCTTGCTCGGCACCGCGACGACCTTACGCGGTTTGCCATCAATCGTCACATCGGCAAGGAGCGGAGCCGAGGACATGTCGTGATCCCAGATCGGATGATGGACCAACTGAAAGTGCCACTTCGGTTTCCCGGTATTGATGTCGACGCAGACGAGACTCTCGCCGTAGAGGTTGTTGCCGGGCCGCTTGGCGCCGTAGTAATCCGACGTCGGCGATTCGACTGGCAGATAGACAAGGCCGAGTTCCTCGTCGACCGTGATCTGCGTCCACACACCGGTGTTGCCGTTGATCGCCCACGAATCATTCAGCCAGCTGTCACCGCCCGGCTCATTGGGCTTCGGTATCGTGTTGAAGGTCCACTTCACCTTCCCCGTCCTCACATCGAAGGCTCGCGCCAGCCCCTTGGTGTTGTTGTGGGTCGTCACCGTCATGCCTTCTTTCATGGCGGAGCCGACCAGGATCACGTCGTGCACGATGGTGGGTGTCGAGTGCAGGCCGATCTCGCCGGTTTCAAGATCGATCGGCTTGCCATTACCGTAAACCACGCCAACCTTGAGATCGACGACACCATGCGTGCCGAAGGACGGAATCAGCTGACCGGTTTTTGCGTTGAGTGCGATGAGACGGTACCCAGGCGTCACGTAGAGCAGGCGATCGTCGCCGCGACCGTCAGTCCAGTACGCGAGGCCGCGGCCTGACAGCTGCCGGGGCGCGGCGGCGCCGCGCGATCCTTCCGGGTAGCGATGCACCCACAGCAGCTCGCCGGTCGCGGCATCGAGCGCGATGACCGACCGTCGGGTGCCAGCGGTCGCGTAGAGCGTCCCGCCCACCATCAGCGGCGTCCCTTCGAGCTTGTATTCGGGACGCGTGCCCAGGCTGTCCGTCTTGAACCGCCACGCCACTTCGAGGTCGTTGAAGTTTTGCGCGGTGATCTGATCGAGCGGCGAGTAGCGCCAGCCGCGGGTGTCGCCGGTGTAGCTTTGCCACTCGCCGTTCCTGGTCGTGGCGACGAAACCGGTCGAAGGCGGCTGCCCGGAAATGATTGAAGCGGCGAGGGCTACCGCCCCGAGAGCGAATAAAAAGCGATAGAAAGGAGGCTGGCACTTTCGTGGGAAAGTGCCAGCCTCCTTTTTCAGGCTACTGCGCGGCTGTCCCCACCGGTTTCTGCGTGCTCCGTCCTGCATCCAGATCATTCCAGTTCAGAATCGCGTTGAAGCCGAGGAAGAAATTCCCTTGCGTCTGCCAGCGCCAGAACGGACGGTTGGCAAACATCACCACGTGGCCCTTGCCGATCGGCGCGTCGACGGCAACGGCTCGACCGGCCAGCGAATCGCCGCCGATCAGCATGCCTGACAGCAGCAGATCGTTTGCGTTGGTCGGGAACGACAACAGTACGCGCGGCGCATTCACGGTCGCGCCCCCACCGAATCCGCCGCCGCCGAAACCGCCGCGACCACCGCCACCTCCACGACCACCACCGGCGGGAGGCTGTTCTGCAGCGCCCTCGGCCGGCTGCGCCGGCGCGACGCCAGCGGCGCCTCCGCGTCCGCCCCGACCCCCACGGCCGCCTGCCGCCGTTTGCGCGGCAGGTGGACCGTCAAGCGTAGTCAGCGTCGGCGGCGCCGCGTTCGGCGTCAGATTGCCCACCGGCGGGACGTTCGCGCCTGCGCCGCCGCGCCCGCCACCAAATCCGCCACCGCCGCCGACGCGCATCACCGGCGCCTGGTTGAAATACACCGCCAGGCTGTTCTGGTCGTAACCGTAGAGCACCGGGCTGCTCTTGTCGCCAAGGACGGTCTTCAAGACCGAGCCACGCACATAGAGATTGTCGGGCGTCTCGATCTGCACCCCGGGCGTCAGGTTGTATTCGGGAAAGATGGTGGACGTTGCGCCTTCCGTAATGAGCACGCCGCCCTGCTCGACGAACTTGTACAACTCCATCAGCCCTTCGACGCCAATCGACCCGCGCATGTCGTCGGTCGAATCGACCGATCCCACGTTTGGCGTCAGCTCACTCTTCTTGTATGGGCGCGGCTCATTGGCCTGGACGCCGCCGGTAATCAGCGCTGAGCCCCCCTGCCCCGCGTGTGGAAACACGATGACGTCGTACTTCGCGCGCAGGTTGCCTTCGCGCAGCTTCGGCGCCGCAAAATACGTGTAGGGCACCTTGAAATTGTCAAACGCGAGGCGCACCCATCCCTCGTCCTGCGTGCTCGTCCACGTGTGCACGTACCCGATCCGTGGCACGTCGAGGTCGTGCATGGGAACACCGGGCGCCGTGTCGACGGCCCACGCTGAGAGTCCAAGCTCCTTGATCGACGGCTCGAGCGCCGCGCGATTGGCGTCGGCGATGACGAACGCGCCAGGCGTGAAATGGTGACCGCCGGCGTCAAATTCCTTCTCCGCCGCCGACATCTTCACGTTGGCGTTCTGGAACCGGAACGTGACCAGTGGGTTGTCGGTCGTGTGATCGACGATCAGGACGCGGCCGGTGCCCGTGACGGTTCCGGGAATCTTGAAATCCGAGGTCGCCAGCGTCATCGGCTTCTCGAAGATCGCCTTGTCTTCGACCCGTGTCGTCTTCAGATTCCGCACGAGCGGAATCGCCCAGCCGGTGTCGTCGTAAGGACGGGGATTCTCCGGCGCGTAGAACTGCACTCCCAGCAGCGTCTCGACGATCGCGTTGTAAGGCTGATCCATGCGGACGATGTAGTCGCCCGCTGCGACTTGCGTGCTGCCAATGTTGAACCCGGCGTTGGCGGTGTGAACCTCGGCGCCTTCACGCCGAAGCAGGTTCATCAACTCCGCGGCTTCGACCGGACGACGTTGTTTGGCCGGGATGATGTAGGCGTAGGGCGCCTGCGTCTTGCCGCGTTCCACGGTGTGCTTGTTCTTGATGTAGTAATTCTCGAGAAACGTCTCTTTGTTCTTCGCGACGCTGTTCAACGCGATGAGCAGCGCGCTCTCCTGCATGTTGACGTTGTTGCGCGGCCCCCACTGCATGTCCGGCGGCGTCGGATTGGGCCGATACCACTCGCGACTCTGCTGAACCGGCAGCGGACGATTGGCGGCGCCGCCGAAGCTCTGCGTCTCGTAGAAGCGGCCGATTGAGTTATGGGTGACGCCAATCCAGAACATGTAGTTCGGGACCCACCCGTCGTAGTAGTTGTAGGTCCACACTCCGGGAACGCCCCGCTTCGTCATCTCCATGATCTCGGTCTGGGCAAGAAGCCACCACTCGTTGATCTGGATTGGATCGACGACCGAGTTGTACGGACCCGTGCCGGTCGAGGTGTAGAGCAGCGTCACCGATTCGTGGAGATCGTGCCAGACCGTCGGGTGCCACTCGAGGAAGGTCTTCAGCATCACCTGCGTCAGCCGCAGACCGACGCCGATGCCATCCCGGTTGTTGTCGTGCTGAACGTACTTCCCCCAGTAGACCATTGAGGGAGCCGGCTGCCCTTTCTGCTGGGCGACGAAGTTGTCGACCTGCTTCTCGCGGCCGTCAACCTCGCTGGCTGGCGTGAAGACGAAGATGATGTTGTTGCGAATGGTCTGGATGAACGGCGTCTCCTCGACTGCGAGTCGGTAGGCCAGCTCCATCAGCATCTCGGGGCTGCCGGTCTCGGGCGAATGAATGCTGCCCGATGCGAAGTAGATCGGCTTGCCGGTGGAGATGAGCTGTTGCGCCTGCGCGTCGTTCAGCTTTCTCGGATCGGTGAGCTGGGCGGTGATCTGCCGATACTTGTCGAGCTGTTTAATCGTCGCCTCGTCTGCGACGGCAACCGCGAACATGTCGCGTCCTTCGTCGCTGACGCCAATCTTGAACATCGTCACGCGGTCCGACGCCTTGTCGAGCGCATCGAGATACCGGGCGATGTCCTTGTAGTACGTCATGTGACCGGGTTCGCCCGGGACATAGCCGAAGAATTTCAGCGGCGACGGCACCTTGTCGGAAGCGGGCATGTGGTCGACGAGCTCGGTGAGAATCCGCGGGTCGGCCGTGGCCGCTTTGATCTTGGCGGTGTAATCCGTATCGAGCTTCTGTGCGGGCGCGGCGGGCTTTGATTGCGCAAGGATCCCCGTCGAGCCCGCCCAGCCGCCGGCCACCGCGATCGCGGCGGCGCAGGCGAGCCGGAGCGCTCCAGACCGGCCTATCGAAACACTCATTCCATTCCTCCCGGGTGCGTCGCTCAGGTCTTGCAAAATGAACGCGGGAATGCCCGCACGGCACGCAAAATATCACGAATTCGCAGGCGATCGGCACGGTGGTCGGCGATGTACCACGGACCCAGTATCCCGCCCGTACGATGTGGTCAACCGCGGGCTCCTATATACTCACCGCATCGATCACACACATTTTCCGCTTCGGCGCACGTTGAGCGCCATCGGCACCATCATCTTTGCCGTCGTCCTGTTTCGTACTGCCTGGATTAGCGACGACGCGGAGATCACGCTCAGGACGGTGCTGAACGTCACACACGGATTCGGGTTGACGTTCAACCTGGCCGAACGCGTCCAAACGTATACGCATCCGCTCTGGATGCTGCTGCTCACGCTCGGATACCTGATCATCGGCAACGTGTACGTCACGACGTTTGCTGCCGGGATGATCTGCTCCGGCCTGGCCTTCTGGCTGATCGTCACGCGCGCGACGTCGGCGTTTCAGGCCGTCGCCGCGGCGATCGTGCTGCTGTTTTCGCTCGCCTTCGTCGACTTCTCGACCTCGGGACTCGAGAATCCACTCTCGAATTTGTTGCTGCTCGGATTCGTCACGGTGTTTCTCGACAACCGTATCGATCGCCAGAGATGGCTGACCCTGTTGTGCGGCATCGGGTCGCTTCTCTACCTGACCCGGCCGGACGCAGTGCTGATCGTGCTCCCGCTCCTTGGCCTTGCGTGCTGGAAGGTCCGGCGGCTCGGCGCCATTCTGCGATCGCTGGCCATCGGCAGCGTCCCGGCAATTGGCTGGACGCTCTTCTCACTCGTGTACTACGGCTTCCCGTTCCCGAATACCGCGTACGCAAAGCTGGCGACGGGGATCGACCCGCGCGAGCTGCGCGCGCAGGGTCTGCTCTATCTCCTCGATTCTCTCGATCGAGATCCGATTACGCTGACGACCATCGCAATAGTCGCCGTCATCGCGGCGGTCCAGCGGACGCTCGCGCCGCGTCTGCTTGCGCTTGGCGTCGGCCTCTACCTTTGGTACGTGGTGTCGATAGGCGGCGATTTCATGACCGGCCGTTTCCTCTCGCTGCCGCTCTTCGCCAGCGTGCTGCTGATGTCGCGGCTACCTGGAGGGTCCAGGTCGGTGTGGGGAACGACCGCCGTCATCCTCTTGGCCATCGGATCCACGGGCGCGCATGTGCCGATCTGGAGCAATAGCCGGTACGGTGACGCGGCGCCGAAGCCGAGCGGCGTCGTGGACGAGCGGGCGGTGTACTTCCGCGACCATTCGCTGGCGCTTGCCAAGCGCGGCACCTTCCGCGATCCGGACTGGCCATCGACGAAACCGACGGGACCGACCACCCACGTCGTCGACACCTGCGGTCTGATGGGAACGTCGGGCCTCGAATTCGGTCCCTACATCTACTTGCTGGACGAGTGCGCCCTCGCCGATCCGCTGCTCGCACGTCTCCCTGCCATCTTCAATCAGGAGTGGCGCACGGGACACTATCGCCGCATGATTCCCGAGGGGTACCGCGAAAGCCTGGAGACGTCGAGCAATCAGCTCCGCGATCCTGAACTCCACCGGTTCTACGATCAGCTCAGGATCGTGACCCGTTCAGATCGCCTGTTCAGCCGCGAACGCCTCGCCACCATCGTCGCCATGAATCTGCGGACGCACGATCACGAGATCAATTCGCAGTTCTATCGGCACGCCGGATCCGTGACCTCGCTCGATCAACTGTCGGCGCTGCGGCAGCCGGGGACGCCCGGCGACGCGGACGGTAACCGGACGCTCACGCTGCCGCTGGCGATCGCCTGCCCGCCGAAGCGCGGACGGCGCTATCTCGACGTGACGCTCGACTCCGATGATCGGTACCTGCTCACGTTTCTTTCCGGCAGCCGCGTCGTCAGCCAGCTCGATCTGGGGCCGATCCCGGAGTACCGCCGTCACTCTGGCCTCACCGATTACACCATAGACGTGCCCGGCCGAGCGCGACACGACGGCTTCGACACCATCGTCGTGTCACCGCTCGCGGGCGACAACCATTACGCGATCGGCCATCTGCTGGTCGAAGGAAACCCGACGACGGATTGGGAACTATATCGGCGGGTAGCGATGAGAGACAGGCTGATTGCGAGCAAGTAATTGGTGAATTGGTGGGTTGGTGAATTGGTGGGTTGGCTTCGCACGCGTACCGCGCGTGCTCAAAAAGCGCGGCGGTAGCCGCGCGGTGCCAATTCACCAACTCACCAATTCACCAATTCACCAATTCACCAATTGCTATGAGGGCGCGATCACGCGGCGGACGGCAAGCACAGCGATAATGAGCAGTACGATGAGCGCCAGGACGGCAATGCTGACACGGCGCCTGGTGCGGCCGAGCGCATGCCACACTTCTTCATCGAGGTAGAACCGGCCGGCCGCCGCTTCTCGAATCACCGCGCGCTTGCGCAGCCGCCGAAGACCAAGGCCGTGGCGTTCTTGCAAATCTTCAAGGCGCACCGCGCGTGACGCCGACACCGCGCCCACCTGACGGAAGTGCTCGACGACGCGCTTTTCCTTTCGAAGAATCGAGACCACGGCAGAATTCTGACATAGTTGCGCCCGTGAACGTGCACGAGGCCCGGGGCCTCGGATTTTGGACGGCGGTCGCGCTGGTCATGGGGAACATGATCGGTTCGGGAGTGTTCCTGCTGCCAGCCTCGCTCGCACCCTACGGCGGCATCAGCCTGGTCGGGTGGGTGGTGTCCGCGGGCGGATCGGTGCTGCTGGCGCTCGTGTTCGCTCGACTGGCGGCCGCCAATCCAGCGACCGGTGGTCCGTACGCCTATACTCGGGCGGCGTTTGGCGACCTTCCTGGATTTCTCGTGGCGTGGGGCTATTGGATCTCGGCGTGGGCCACGAACGCTGCGCTCGCCGTGGCCTTCGTCGGCTATCTCGACCCATTTGTGCCAGGCGTCGTCCGCAGCCCGGCGGCTGCCGCTGCGCTGGCCGTGGCCACGCTCTGGCTGTTGACGGTCGTCAACCTGCAGAGTGTCCGCAGCGCCGGGCAGGTGCAGGTCGTGACCACCGTGCTGAAGGTTCTGCCGCTGATTCTTGTCGGATTGGGAGGATTGATCCTGCTCGACCGCTCGCATTTCGTCATCACGGAATCGAGTCCGGCGGCCTTCGCTCGCGGCGTGACGACGACGGCGACATTGACGTTGTGGGCGTTTCTGGGTCTCGAGTGCGCGACGATTCCGGCCGGAAGCATCCGCGATGCCGAACGGGTGATCCCGCGAGCCACGGTCATCGGCACTGTTCTCGCGGCGTGCATCTACATCGTCAGCACGATTGGGGTGATGGGCGTGCTGCCGCCGGCGGTGCTCGGCCGCACCACCGCGCCGTACGCCGAAGCCGCCCGCGTGCTCGCCGGCGACCGCGCCGCGGCAGTCATCGCCATTGGCGCGGCTATCTCGTGCTTCGGCGCCTTGAACGGATGGATTCTCATCGTCGGACAGCTGCCGCTGGCTGTGGCACGCGATGGGCTGTTTCCCGGGATGTTCCGCCGCGTCTCGGACCGCGGTACGCCCACCGTCGGACTCGTCATCGGCAGTGCGCTGGCGACGCTTCTGATCGCGATGAACTACACGCGGGGCCTCGTGGCGCTGTTTACGTTCATCATCCTCCTCGCCACGCTTAGCACGCTCGTTCCGTACGTGTTCTGTTCGCTTGCGGGCTTCTTGACGACTCGGGCCGTGGCACGTCAGCCGCTTGGTCCGTCGATCGTCGCGGCGCTGGCGTTCGCGTATTCGCTGTGGGCAATCGGCGGAGCGGGCGCGGAGGTCGTCTACTGGGGGTTCCTGTTGCTCATCGCCGGCCTTCCGGTCTACGTGTGGGTCGTCCGATCGTGATCGAGACGGCACAGTCGGAGGTCGGCGCGATTTCGCGGATGCTGCTCAAGCACCCCCGGGCCGCGTTCGGCGACACGGCATCGATCGAGCGGCAGTGGCGAGCGCTGAACTTTACCGCACCACCTGACCTTGCCCGGGCGACGGCTGAGTACGATCGGTTCGTCGCGCTGCTGAACCAGAACGGCGTCGGTATGGAGTTCCTTTCCGACACGGAGACCTCGGGCCTCGATTCGATTTACGTGAGGGATGCCTCGGTCGTGTGCGATCGAGGCGCGATCGTATGCCGCATGGGGAAGCCAGCGCGAGAAACCGAACCGGCGGCGCAGGAGGCGGCCCTCCGGGCTATCGGATACCCAATTGCCGGGCGCATCGAGGCTCCTGGGCGGCTCGAAGGCGGCGACGTGCTCTGGCTGGATCGGCGGACGATTGCGGTCGGCCGCGGCTATCGGACGAACGATGAAGGAATTCTGCAGCTCCGACGATTGCTGGGCCATGCAATTGACGAACTGATTACGGTTCCGCTGCCGCACTGGCGAGGCCCCGCGGACGTGTTTCATCTCATGTCCATCATCAGCCCGGTCGATGACGATCTCGCCGTTGTCTACTCGCCGTTGATGCCGGTGGCGTTCCGTGAATTCCTGATCGCTCGAGGCACCACACTCGTTGACGTGCCTGACGAGGAATTCGAAACCATGGGTGCCAACGTGCTCGCGCTCGCGCCGCGGACGTGTGTGATGCTGAACCAGAACCCGCTCACCCGGGAACGATTGGAAAAAAACGGTGCCACGGTGATCGCGTACGAAGGGAGCGACATCAGCCTCAAAGGGGGCGGAGGCCCTACTTGCCTGACGCGACCATTGAAGCGCGTCGTTCGGTAACGAATCTGCGACAATAGACGCGCGCCGCCCTAACCCATCATGATTCAGCTTCTGACCGACGTCCGATCGGGCTTCCGGATGCTGGTGAAGTATCCGACGCTCTCGATCGTCGCGATTCTCACGCTCGGCCTCGGGATCGGTCTCAGCACCACGGTCTTCTGCATCGTCAACGGCGGGCTTTTCAAGGGATTGCCGTTTCCAAATGCGGACCGAATCGTGTCGGTCGTGAACGCCAGACCCGCACAGAATCAGCCGCAGCAACCGATCAGTGTTCAGGATCTCGTCATCTGGAAGGAGCGCCAGACGTCGTTCGAGAAATTCGGCGAGTACTTCTTTGCGCCGATGAACCTGTCTTCGGAAGAAGGACATCCCGAGCGGTACAGCGGCGGACTGCTGACCGTCGCGGCCTTCGAGGCCCTGGGGGTTCAACCGATTCTCGGCCGCAGTTTTCGTGAGGGCGATGATCGAGCGGGCGCCGAACCCGTCGTCCTTCTCGGCTTCAGTCTGTGGCGCGATCGATACGGAAGCTCGGTGGACATCGTCGGGAAGACCATTCGCGCAAGCGGCGTGCAACGAACGGTCATCGGCGTCATGCCGGAGAAGTTCGGTTTCCCATTGCGTCAGGACTTGTGGGCGCCGCTGGTGATCGATCCGGATGCGCAACCGCGCGGGCAGGGACCCAATTACCAGGTCATCGCGCGGTTGAAGCCAGACGTCACGCTCGCACAGGCGAGGGCGCAAGCGGCAACGATCGCCGCCCAGCTCGAGCAGGAGTTTCCTCAGACGAATCGCGGTGTCGGCGCCGACGTCATGCCTTACTCGCGGACAATCCTGGGGGCGGACATTTATCGCCTGCTCTTCACGATGTTGGGCGCGGGCATCGGCGTGCTCCTGATCGCGTGCGTCAACGTGTCGAACCTGCTGGTCGCGCGGGCGTCGCTGCGCCGGCGGGAAGTGGCGGTGCGGATCGCCCTTGGCGCCGCACCGCACCGAATAGTACGGCAACACCTCACCGAAGTCCTCGTTCTCGCGACCGCCGGCGGGGGCATCGGCATCCTGCTCAGCGTGTTCGGGATGCGATGGTTCACGCAGGCGCTCTCGGTCAGCCCGCCGCCGTTCTGGATCACTTTCGATCTGGATTACCGCGTGATGCTGTTCGTGCTCGGGCTGATTGTTCTCGCCAGCCTCTTGGCCGGCACCCTGCCCGCACTGCACGCCGCACACGTGAGCGCGGCGACGGCGCTCAAAGACGACAGCCGATCGTCAACGAGCGCCGGGCTTGGCCGATTCAGCAGCGCCCTGGTGGTGGCCGAACTGGCCGTCTCGTGCGGGCTGCTGATTGCCGCCGGCCTCATGATCAAGAGCGTCGTGCAATTGAAGAACGTGCCGATGCCGTTCACCATCGAGAACATCCTCACGGCGCGTGTCGATCTGCCGAAGACGAACTACCCCGACGTCCCCGCGAGCATCCGTTTCTTTGAGCAGCTCTTGCCGAGGCTGCAGTCGGTCCCCGGCGTCGAGGCGGCAACCCTCTCCGATGGGCTGCCAGCGGCCGGCAACGGCGTGATCCCGGTGCAAATTGAAGGAAAGGCGTATCAGCAGGACTCGGACTACCCGCTCGCGCGTGAAGGCATCGTGACCGCCGGCTACTTCGACACGTTTCAAACGACGGTCCTCAGCGGCCGCGAGTTCAGGCCGTCGGATACGGCCACCAGCCAGCCGGTGGCGGTCATCAACCAGTCGTTCGCGCGGACGCATTTTCCGAACATCGATCCGATCGGCCATCAGATGCGCCGGATCAGGCCGAATGCGAAGGAGCCGTGGCTGACAATCGTCGGCGTCGTGCCGGATCTCATCATGGAAGGGATCGGCCGCAGCACGGACAGCCCGGTGGGCTACTACATTCCCATTCCGCAGAGCAATGTCGCCAACAACGTCCGCATCGCGATCCGAACGCGGGGAGACGCCGCCACTCTGGCGCCGCTCGTCCGGGATGCTGTCGGCTCGCTCGATCCCGACCTTGCGCTCTACGAGATCAGCACACTCCGGCGTGTCATCGACCGCCAGACGCTGTTCTACACAGTGTTCGGAACTTTTTTCATGTCGTTCGGTTTTTGCGCGCTGTTTCTCGCCGCCGCCGGTCTGTATGGCGTGATGTCGTTCGCGGTGACGCAGCGGACCCGCGAGATGGGGCTTCGCTCGGCGCTTGGCGCTCAGGGTGTGCAACTGATTCTGCTGGTCATGCGCAAGGGCCTCGTGCAGCTCGCGATTGGTCTCGCGCTCGGCGTTGGCCTCGCACTGCTTGCGTCGGGCGCGCTGCAGCCGGTCCTGTATCACGTGAACCCGAGAGACTCCGCGGTGTTTGCCGGCGTGATCGTCACGCTGGCTCTGGCGAGTATCATCGCCAGCTTCCTGCCCGCCCGGCGGGTCACGAAGATCGATCCCGTACTCGCGCTCGGAAGTGAATGATCCGATTGTCGATTGTAGATTGCTGATTGTTGATTGGCGCACCCACCGCGGCAGCGATCACAAGCCGATCAATCAGCAATCAGCATTCAGCATTTCAGATCTGTTTCACGTATTTGACCGTGTCTTCCTCGAACCCCATGTGCTCGTAGACGTCGCGGGCGTGGCGGTTGCCGCTGAACACGTTCAGCGTGAGCGTGCGAAAGCCGCGGTCACGCGCCCACGCCTCGGCAGCCCTCAGGAGTGCGCCTCCAGCGCCGTGTCCTTCGGCACCAGCGGTTACCGCCAGGATGCCGACGTGGCCGTGACGCTCGAGTGAAAAATAGTCGCGCAATTCCTCTACGAGCGCGAACCCGACCCGCCGTTCTCCCGTTTCCGCAATCAACAGCGTCGATCCGTCGTCTCGCGACTCGAAGAAGTCCTGCAGCGTCCGCGCTTCTCCTTCGACGAGTTCCTGCGGCGTCCGCCAGGGGGGCGGCCCGAAATCGGCAAGGCGGGCAGCCGTGTCGAGCACGAACGGCCGGTCCGAGGGCCGGGCCGACCGCACCCGTACGGCGCGCGTCGTTGTGCCGCCGCTAGCGCTCCCGGTCGTGATCGCGCTCCCGCTCCGTTTCCCGTGCATCATCGTCGTCTCCGATCGAGCGGATGAACCCCGTACGCCGCGGCGGTGGCATGACCGAGCCGGCCCCGCGGATAGACTGCCAAAGAATCTCGTTCAGCTCGAGCTCGGGCGCCATGTCGGCGTCGCGCAAGTTCATGCGCAGCGACGCGCGCGCCCCCGGCGATGCCCAGTCGTTCCTTTCATCGAACGACGTGCGTGCCGGGCGAAGCGTGAACGGCCTGACATCCGGCGTCGGCTGAAATGCCGCATACATCGGTGTTGCGGCGGCGTCGTACTGGCTCATCGGCGGCAGCCCGAGGATCAACTCGATCGTACGCAAGACGCCGCACGTCGTATAGAGCGTACTGTCGAGGGCGCGGCGTGAGAACGGGCTGATTGAAAGCAGCACCGATCGGTGCGCGTCGACATGGTCCGGGCCGTTCTGCGCATCATCTTCGAGCACGAATATCGCCGATTCCTTCCAGTAGCGGCTGTGGGTAATCGCCTCGACGATACGGCCAAGCGCGAAATCGTTGTCGGCAACCATCGCGCGCGGGGTGGGTGAACCGGGTGATGTGCCGTTGGTGTGGTCGTTGCCCAGCCGGATGATTGAGAGTTGCGGCAGCTTGCCATTCTGCTCGAACTCGCGGAACTCCTCGAGCCAGATGTCCGCGCGGCGCTGATCGGGGACGCTGAGATCAAAGGGAGGATAGGCTGGGTGGACGAGCCCTTCGAGGCCGGGAACGTCGGCGCGGACTTCTCCGCCCCGACGGGCCCACCCCGCAAACTCGCCGTAGCTCCGCACCGACACGTTCGCTCGCTTGGCAAAGTCCCAGATGTAGCCGAGCGGCGGCGCGGAGAAGTTACCGTATTGATCGCGAATGCTGAAGCCGCCCTCGCTCAAATACGGCGTGCCGCGTCCGCCGTAGTTGGTGGGCCAGAGCTTCTCCGCGACATCGGTGGCGTAGGCGCCCATGGAAAACGCATGGCCGTCGTAGCTGACTTCAGCGTCGACGTAGAAGTTGTCGAACTGCGTGAACTCGCGGGCCAGCGCGTGGGCGTTGGGGGTAATGTCTTCGCCAAAGAGCGCCAGCGAAGGATCGCCGTTGCCGCGCGCGATGTCGCCGAACACCTGATCGTAGGTTCGATTCTCGCGGATGACATAGAACACGTGCTTGATCGGCGACGTTCCGCCGACGCGACGAGGGATCGGACTCGCGATCGGCGCGTTCGACGGCGACAGCCGGGTGGCATCCTTGTAGGGCGTGAGATCGATGACACGGCGAGTCATCGCCGACAGCGCTGCCTGGTCGGGCGTCCGGATGATCGAGAGCGCCCCGGTGAGCATGTTGCCGGTGTATCGGCCATCCAGGCGAAGGCCACCGGGTTGCGGGCCGCGGGGATTCGGCTCGCTGGTCAGGCCCTTTCCGTTCAACACGAACAATCGCGATCCGTCGGCTGAAAACACGACGGATGTGGGATACCACCCGACCGGCACCCAGCCTTCGACCTTGCTGGCCCCCGGCTTGGTGATATCGACGACCGCAACCGTGTTGTTATCGGCATTCGCGACGAGCAGTTTCGTTCCGTCCGGCGACAACGCGAGGCTGTTCGGTGTGGTGCCCACCGGCGCATTCGGATAGAGCGCAACCGAGATCTGTTCTTTCGCCGAGCGCGAGGCGAGGTCGACGACCCACACGGCATTCGTATTCGCGCATGCCACGAACAGCCGTTCGCCATCCTTGGAAAGGAGCATCGCGTTCGGATGGGGTCCGACGGCGATTTCCCCAATCGGCTCCAGGGTCTCGGGCGAAAGCATCAGCACTTTTCCGCCGCCCCATAAAGAGACGAAGAGCGTCTGCCCATCCCGCGAGACCAGAGCCGTGTAGGGCTCGGCGGCGACGTTGACCTTCTTGATCTCCTGACGCGTCTCGAGATCGATCGCGCTCACCGCCAGGCCGAAAACGTGAACCGCATACAGGCGATGGCCGTCAGGCGCCATCGCCAGGCCGCCGATGAATCCCGCATTCAGCAACTCCCCGCCGGTTCTGCGCTCGGGTGCGCCGACTGACATCCGGCCAGCTTCTTTCAACGCGCCGTTCGCCCAGGTGAATTCGTAGACGGTGTTTTCGGCGGCACCGGCCGAATACAGGCGTGAGCCATCTGGCGCCCACGCCAGACCGAGCCACGCGTTATCGACGCCGACACGGCTGATCACCTGCTCGGTTCGGGTATCGAAGACGGTCAGTGTCGGTCGCGTCCAGCCGTTGTTGGTGATGACGAGAAACCGACCGTCCGGCGACGGCGCCATGTTCAGCGGGAGGTCGCCGACTTGCACGTGCTTGCCGGTGGGCGCAATCCGCCAGCCGTTGGGCAGAAGCGTGCTCCCGCCAGCCTGCCGCCCCGGCCACGCGGTTGGCGCCGCACCGCGCTGGGCGAGCGAGCCAACAATGGCGATAATGCAGGCCCCAAAGGTCAACAGAATGGTGACGCCTCGGCGCGTGGTCTTTCCGTCGCTGAAAACCATATAGAGCGCGGATTATTGCACAGGCCGTTCGGCCTCGACCTGTTGCATACGGTTGAACTGCATCTCAGGACGTCCTATAGTGCCCGCGGGAACTTCGCGCGCCCCCCAACGGCAGGAAGGCAACTCTCATGACCCGCGAAGAGATGACGGCACTGTTCACGCGACGCGAGGCCGCCTGGCGCGCTCACGACGCGGTCGCGCTTGCGGCCGACCATACTCCTGACGCCGTGGTCATCAGCCCGACGGGAGGCGTGCTCGAGGGACGCGACGAGATTCAGCGCATCTATCAGATCTGGTTTACCGCGTTCCCGGATCTGCGCCCCGATGAATACGATTTTCTGATCGATGGCGATCGGGTCGCGCTCATCATGACGGTCAGCGGCTCGCACGCCGGGGACTTTTTCGGCTTACCGGCGTCCGGGCGTCGCGTGCAGGCCGTGTGTGCGTTCATGTACACCCTGAAGGATGGCGCGATCGTGCACGAGCGGCGTATCCTCGATTTTACCGGCGTCCTGATCCAGGTTGGCGTCCTGCGGGCGAAACCGGCCGTGGGCTAGTGACCCGTCGGCTGTCCAGCCGGCGGCCTGAGCTAGTCGCCCGATGGTCTGCGCCTTACCAATCAGATGGCCTCTTCAGATCAATCTGCCGCCGGGAGTTCGATTGCGGCCCGAATTGTCTCCCCATCCGGCACGGCGATACCCCGCTGGGCGGCGTTCAACGCGGTTGGTCTTGCCGGGATGCTCGTCCAGCTCGGCATAGTCGCTCTGCTCGTCGAGGTGCTGCACGTCCACTTTGCGATCGCGACGGCGCTAGGGGTCGAGGCGGCGATTCTGAACAATTTCGTCTGGCACCAGCGCTGGACCTGGCGCGACCGCCCGGTTCGGCGCCATCGAGACAGGTTCGCGCGCCTCGCGCGCTTTCATCTGCTCAACGGCTCGGTCTCGCTCGTCGGGAATCTCGGCCTCACAACGTTTTTCGCTGGCGTCATGGGATTGGATGTCGTGGCGTCGAACGTCATCGCGATTGCCGCGTGTTCGCTGGTGAATTTCGTGGCGAGCGACTCACTGGTATTCGCGCGGCCGACACCGGGTTCAAGGCAAACGCGTTCGAACCTCACACTCCCGCTCGCCGCGATTGCGCTGATCGCCAGCGCGTCGCCGGCCGCCGCCGGCCCATCCGCGCCGACAATTGCCGCCTGGCAGACCTACCAGGCGCAGATCGACGCTCGCTACGGTGAGTCAGCGTCGGCAGCACCAGACCGATTCTTTGCCCTCGATCGCGACGGCCACGCTCCAAAGTGGCGCACCGCGGTCCTCGGCGGCGAACAGACCATGATCAAGGTCGACCCGCCGTCCGTTCCCGATGGCAAGATTCACCACTGGATTGGCGCGATTTTCGTTCCGGGAGTCACGATCGAAGCGCTTGTGGATCGGCTGGAGCAGAATGCCGGCCGCGAATCCCAGAGTTACGCGGATGTCCTCGCGTCCCGGCTGCTCGAGAGAAATGGCGATCGGCTGCGGGTCTTCATGAAGCTGCGGCGGACGAATCTCATCACCGTTCACTACAACACCGAACATGACGTCGAGTACCGGCGGCTCGCCGCTGATCGCGCTACCGCGCGAAGCGTGGCCACCAAGATCGCCGAACTCGCCGACGTCGGCACGCCGCGCGAACGCGAGAAGTCAGCCGACGAAGACAACGGGTTCTTGTGGCGGCTGAACGCGTATTGGCGCTACCTGGCGGTGCCTGGCGGCGTCATCGTCGAATGTGAATCGGTGAGCCTCAGCCGCCCGGTGCCGTTGCTGTTACGACCGGTGGCCAATTCGATGGTGGATCGGATCGCGCGCGATTCGTTGAGCCGAACGCTGGCGACGCTGAAGTCGGTGTTGACGGCGAAGGCAGTTTCCAGTTCCCAGTTCCCAGTTTCCAGTTTCAAACTGGAAACTCACTGGCAACTGGCTACTGGCGACTGTCACTGTACCTTTATTTCAAACAGTTTCGGCCAGAGCTTGCCGGTGACAAACAAACGGTCACCTGCGGCGTCGTAGGCAATCCCGTTCAGCACGCCACCACCGGATTCGACCTCCTGCGTTTCTCGCGGCGTGAGCAGGCCGGCGAGGTCGATCCAGCCAATCACGCGACCGGTCTTTGGTGAGATCCGGACAATCCGATCGGTCTGCCAGATGTTCGCGAGTATCTCGCCTTTGACGAACTCGAGCTCATTCAGATTGGCAACCGGCGTGGTACCGTCCTTCACCTCTATGCGCGAGACCTCTTTCTGGGTGGCGGGATCGAGAAAACGAATAAAGGGCGTGCCATCGCTCATGATCAACCGCTGGCCGTCGTAGGTCAGGCCCCAGCCTTCACCACGATACGTGAACGTGCCCTTCCGGCGGAACGTCTCGCGGTCGTAGAGAAAGCCAATGCCCGATTGCCATGTCAGCTCGTAAATCGTGTCGTTGACGACGGCGATGCCTTCACCGAAGTACTGCTGATCCACCTTTTGAATCTGCAGCACCTCGCCGTTTTCGAGCTTGACCTTGCGAATCGACGAGCGGCCGTTCAGGCCGGTGCCTTCGTAGAGCACGCCATCCCGATAGACGAGTCCCTGTGTGAACGCCTGGGGATCATGGGGATAGACGTGGACGACGCGGTAGCCACTGACCGGAGTTCGCGACTGTCCGCCCCGCTGATTCTCAGGAGCCGATGCCATCAACGCCAGGCCGGAAACCGTCAGGAACGTAAGAACGCCGATCTTCACGCTTACTTGAACAGGTCGTCGAACGCCTTGCGGGCGCTCGCGGGAGGGGCAGACTTCGTTTCGCGCTCCACCGTTGTGCGCGGTTCGAAGAACGTGCAGGTATTGCGAGTGTCCTTCGGTGACACTCGGGCCGGAATCGGCTGTTGGCATTCGAGCGGTGCGCCGGTATCGAAGTTCACGCACTGGGCGCAGCTGTGCAGCGCCGCGCTACACCGATTGCACTGCCCCTCCATGCTCCACGCCGCCGCAACGGTCAGTTCGGCGCCGCAGCCGCGGCAGCGGACGACCTCGCGGAATCCGGGCATGTTGAAGGTCTTCGGTGCCGTCGGCGGCTGACCGCGCGGCGCGTACTCCTTCTTTTCGGCGGGCTTTCGCTCGGAACGCGCCGGGCCAGGCTCGTCCTGATACCCGCGCTGTCGATACTTGCGGTCAGACATCTACAGGAGGACATTATAAGGGTTCTACGGGGTTCTACAGGGTTCTACTGGGTTCGTTCTAGGTTCCGCAAGGTTCGTTCTTAGAGGCCGGAACCTCGTGGAACCTTCGAACGAACCCAGCGGAACCCGGAACGAACCTAGCAGAACCCTGTAGAACCTTGCAGAACCCTGTAGAACCTGAGAAGCACTCCGCCCGTATTAGCCCCGAGGAGTACTTATGAACCTGATGCCCCATCGAGGACGACAGCTTGTTCTCGCGCTGCCATTCCTCGTCGTGGCCGCAGCCGCGACCACGGCGTGCGACATCGCGATGGCCGACCTGCGGCAGAAAGAAACCGCCGAATGGCGAAAGACCTACGACCTGAAGCCGGGTGGGCGGCTGGAAATCAGCAATGTCAACGGCAAGATCGACGTCGAACCAGCCACGGGCAGTTCGGTCGAGGTCGTTGCCGAGAAATCCGTGCGCGCGGCGTCGGTTGAGGCGGCCAAGGACGCGCTGAACCGCATTGAGATCCAGGAGAACGCCTCACCGGACACCGTCAGGATTGAAACGAAGCTGCAGCGAGCACCCGGGTCGTTCTTTCACGGGATGAACCAGGAGGTTCACTACAGGGTCAAGGTCCCGGAAGCGCTCGAGGTGCGGGTCACGACGGTGAACGGCGGGATCGAGGTGAGCGGGCTGAAGGGACGCGTCGTCGCTGAAACGACGAATGGCGGCGTCAAGGCGCGCGACGTGTCCGGGCCGATCGATGCGAGCACGACCAATGGCGGCGTGGAGGTCGATCTTGCACACGTGACGGACTCCGGAGCCAAACTCGGGTGCACCAATGGCGGAATCAAGCTGACGCTGCCCGCCGATGCAAGAGCCACTATCTCGGCTCGTATCACCAACGGCGGCATCAACACCAGCGGCGTCAACATCGAGACGAGCGGCGAAAACTCCCGGCGTCGTCTCGAGGGCCGCATGAACGGCGGCGGACCTCACATCGACATCGAAGGCACCAACGGCGGAATCCGAATCGGCGCGCGGTAAGGGCGAAATTCTGAATGCTGAATGCTGAATGAAAGCGGCTGATGGCCGCGGCAGCCAAGGAGCGGCGATCAGCCGTGACTCAGCATTCAGGAATCAGCATTCAGCATTAGCATTCATCGTCAGCTCGCTTTCCTATGCGGCTCTTTCGCCAGCCGCCGGAGTAGCCCGAGGACGGCGGCCTCCGCGTCCGTCAGATCGCCAGCCTTGCGCCCGGCGCGGCCGGCTCGATCCGCGAGCATCCTCAGCATCGATCCGTCCATATATGAGTCGAGGATCGCCGGATGGATATAACACTTCCGGCAGACCGCCTTGGTGTTGCCGAGCCGCCTGGCCACCGATTCGACCGCGCGGACGATGTTGCGCTTCGCCTGGGCCTGCGAGTCGAACCGTTCCAGCTCCTTCAGCATCTGCGCCGCGAGCACGGTTCCGGCCCAGGTGCGGAAGTCCTTCGATGTGTAGTCGCGGCCAGTGATCGACTTCAAGTACTCGTTGACGTCCGCCGAGCCAATCGCGTGCCTCTTCCCGTCGTCGTCGACATACTGGAACAGGTCGTAGCCTGGAATGTCGCGGCAGGCTTTGATCGTGCGGGCGAGACGGCGATCGTCGAGCCGAATATCGTGCTCGACGCCGCTCTTGCCGCGGAACGAGAAGTGAACTCGCGCGCCATTGACGTTCACGTGTCCGTCGCGCAGCGTCGTGAGTCCGAATGACTTGTTGTCGCGCGCGTACTCGTCGTTCCCGACGCGAATCAGCGTTTTCTCGAGCAGCTGCACGACCGCCGCGAGCACCTTATCCCGCGTCAGTCGTGAACATCGGAGATCGCGTGAAGTTCGGGTGCGAATCGACGGCAGCGCATCGGCAAACCCAATGAGCCGGTAGTACTTCGTCTCGTCGCGGACCTCGCGCCATCTCGGGTGATAGCGATACTGCTTTCGGCCGCGGGCGTCGCGGCCGACCGCTTGGAGATGCCCTCGCGGGTCTACCGAAATCCATACGTCTTCCCACGCTGGCGGGATGACGAGCGAGCGGATTCGCTTCAGCTCGTCCGCGGCGCGGATAGGCCGGCCATCGGGAGCAACGTATCGAAAAGACTTACCCTTCCTGATTCGCTTGATACCAGGTCGGGAGTCGGTTGTGTAATGCAATCCCGCGGCGCGGGCGGAAACCTTGGGGGCGAGCTCGAGCGCACCGCGTGTATGGCTGGGCATGTGTTACGCTGTTGGCGCCCCCGGAAGGACGAACGCTTCATGGAATGCCCTGCGTGCGGGTCACCCCGGGTATTTCCGTCGCGGCTGCGCAATACGCTCGAGCGCGTGCGCCAGATGCTGACGGAGAAGCAACCTTATCGATGTCACCAGTGCGGTTGGCGCAGGTGGCGCGACGTGCTCATCCACGACACTCCGGACGTTCACCCGGAGGACTTGCGGACGGGCCGGACGCCGGCGCCGGTGTCACCGAGCGACTTCGATCAGCTCGACTCACCTCCTCCCCGCCCATAGCGAAGCAAAACGCGCTCCGCTCAACGGGGGCGGGGCTTCCAGTGCGGATCGAAGCGGGTCCCAATCATCAACCGCACCACCGCGTCATAGCTGGCGATTCCCTCCGCGACTCGATTCGCGCGTAAGTATTCGTCGTAGACACCGCGCGCCGCGCGCCTCACGAGCGGCGACGATCTGTCAAAACGCGCTGCTATTGCCTGCAGATCCTGTCGCGGTCCGTCGTCGAGTGGCTTGGTGTTGCCGCGCTCGGCTCGCGGTAGTGCGGCGATGGCGTGCTGATAGGCCGCCAGCCATCCGCTGTACTGCGCCGCCGCGTCCCCACGGATGCAGGTCAGCCACGCCACGAAGTTCGCCTCTTCTTCATTGGCGTATCCTGCCAGGTGACCCCACTCGTGAGCGACGACGAACGGCCGTTCGACGGGCAGCACGTCCGGATTGATGATGATTTCGAGAAAGTAGGGATTGGTCATCCCGTCGATGGCGGCTCGACGGAAGTAGTGCGTGATCAGTGACCGCTTGGGAATGCCCGGGACGGCCAGCCGTATGTGCCCAAGGGCAATCTGCGCATCAGCGAAGGCCTCGCCCAGGCTGTCATCGCTCGTGGGTGTTTGGTGCGCGGAAGTATACCCGCTGTTGATCGCGTCCACCGCCGTATTGATGAAGGCGACGGCAGCGTCGCGTGTCAATCGCGAGCTTTGGTAATCAAGCCGACGCTCGAGAGGAACGCGCCGGTAGTTCAGTCCCCACAGAGCAAGAAACAGCAGGTACAGCCACGACGCAGCCGCGGCTGCCGTGACCAGGTTGCGGACGAGCGCGTGCCGCGTGCCAAACGCCCTGAGCCTGGTGATGACGAGTTCGACCCCGGCAATCAGAAGAATTGCGACGGAGAGATCGAGCCACGCAATCGGAATCGTGTTGCTCGCCGTCGTGACGACGTTCTGAATCCGGAGGTAGAGGGCGGTTGAGTACAGGCGCTCGACCACCTCGGATGGAAATGGCATGACGGCGAAAAGAACGGCGACGCCTGCGACAACGCCGGTCTCGGTGGCACGCGTCCGGAATCGCGGATCTCTAAAGGATGAAAAGGTCACGCCGCGGTCTCGCGGCCGGAGGGGCGATCGGTAATCAGGCGGATTGCCCGCTGATACGTGATGTAAGACCACGCCCACTGAACGAGCACGACAAGCCGATTACGGAAGCCGATCAAGTTCATGATGTGAACAAACAGCCAGACGACCCAGGCGATCCAGCCCGTCAATCGAAGCCATTTGAAATCGGCAATCGCGGACGCGCGCCCGATGGTGGCCAGATTGCCAAGATCCCGGTACTTAAACGGGTCGTACGGCTTGCCGTCGAGCGCTTGGCGAATATTCCTGGCAGCATGTCGGCCCATCTGAATGGCGCCTTGTGCCACTCCCGGGACCGGCTTTCCATCGGGCTCCGTGAACGATGCGAGATCACCAATCACAAATATCTCCGGATGTCCTGGCACGGTCAGATCAGGCTGGACGATCACGCGCCCGACGCGATCCATGGGCACTCCGAGCGAAGCACCGATCGGCGACGCCGCCACACCAGCTGCCCAGAGGACGGTCGCGGCATCAATCGCCTCGCCATCCATTTCGACCCGGCCGTCCATGACGCGGATCACCGGTTTGCCAAGCCGGACGTCGACGCCGAGGCGTTCGAGGTCTCTCCTTGCCGCCTCACGCAGCATCTCTGGAAACGTCGTCAGGATGGCAGGGCCCGCTTCTATCAGAATGACGCGCGCCGAACTGGGATCGAAATGACGAAAATCGCGTCCGAGCGATTGGCGGGAAATCTCTGCCAGCGCGCCGGCGAGTTCGACGCCAGTCGGACCTCCGCCAATGACGACGAACGTCAGCAGCGCCTGGCGCCTGGCTGGATCCTTCTCGCGCTCGGCGCGTTCATACGCGAGCAGCACGCGACGGCGGATCTCCAACGCGTCTTCGAGCGTCTTCAGGCCTGGTGCTGCGACCTGCCACTCGTCGTGCCCGAAGTACGCGTGCGTCGCACCCGCCGCAAGGATGAGAAAGTCATAGGACACTTCCCCGTCGGTAAGCACGAGCGTTCGACGGGCGGCGTCCACCCGCACCACGTTCGCCAGGAGTACTTCCACGTTCGGTTGCCGCCGCAGGATCCACCGGATCGGTGATGCAATTTCGCCGGGCGACAGCGCTGCGGCCGCGACCTGATACAGGAGCGGCTGAAAGACGTGATGGTTCCGGCGATCGAGGAGGGTTACTTGAACCGGCGTGTTCCTGAGCGCGCGGGCGGCATTCAAGCCGCCAAACCCACCGCCAACAATTACGACGTGCACTCACCAACGATACTAGATCTCGATAAAGCTGAGGTCCGGCCGAAAGGAACGTGCCTTGCAGGAGTCGAGGGCATGACGATGCCGAATCGAATTGCCAGGTGGGCGGGCGCGCGATTCTCGCGTCGAGTGTCTCGGTCGCTGCCATGGGTCGGCGCTGCCGTCGCGATCGCCACCGTCGCATCAACGATGCGGCGCAAGGGCGTCATCAGCGGCGCCCTCGACACCGGGCTCAACTCGATGCCGTTCGTCGGTGCCGCGAAAAACATCGCCGAGGTCGTTCGCGGACGGGATTTCTTCCCGGACCGCTACGGGGTGACAAAGTCTCCGCGGCCCTGAGAAAACAAGAGAAACGGGAGAAACGGGAGCCAATTAGAATTCTCTCGCTTCTCCAGTTTCTCCTGTTTGAATGATCGCGGTGGACAGCCGCGTGATTCATCTCCCCACCACCATCCAACCGGCCCAGAAGTACGGCGCACTCGTTCCCTCGCGACCGCGAACAGCCATCCTTGCACCCTGCAAAGCCACGTCGAGCGGATCGCCAGCTCTTACGCGACCGTAAAACTCCTTCAGCATGGCGACCGTCTGATCATCCTCGGTTGCCCACCGCGAAAGGACGATCGTCGGAACACCGGCGGCGCGCCACGCCCAACGCACGAGATCAATAGCGGGTGCCGCATTGCGCATCGACGTGCTCGTGCCGTCGGAGAAGACGGTCGCCGCGGCGTGAAGATCAAGGTTCATGACCTCTCGAGCTTCCAGCGCGCCATCAACGTCCGCAACGTTTTCGGATGGTGGGGAGTCCGGCGTCAGGAGAGCTGTCGAAAACAGCGGGCTGGCGCCATTGATCCGGAACGGCGCCGCGATGTGCAGCACCGACGCCGCGGCCGCCTGCCGCCGGAGTGCCGTCTCGGTCACCTCCTCGCCGGAAAGAACCGTCGGGGGCGGATCCTCGAACACCCCGCGAAGGAGGTGAACCTCTGCGTCAGCAGAGTCTGACGAGCGCAATGGCCACCCAGGGAAGTTCCTCCGTACGCGATCCCTGACGGTCAACGTCAATTGTGGAGGGCCCACAACGATTGGCGTTCCGGTCACAGCCGACGGAAGAGGGGGCACGCGGACGAGCGACGTGGCGGAGCCGGCGTACAGAATCGTCGTTCGATCCGCGAGGAAACCTTCGCCTAACGGCAGCGCTTCGAACGGCACACGCCACAGCACGTCGTCTGGGACCAGTATCGCCCTGGGTGCAGACGCGATCGCGGTGATCGCTCCCTCCGGCATCGACGTCAGCAGGTCAGCCGATGCCTCTTGCCACGTTGCCACGTCACGCAGACCGGCGGGCTCGACCGCGTGCGCGATGCGCTCGGCGAGGGCGTGCCGCGTAACCGGCGCGAGGAACACGCGACAGTTCGCACGTTCGCTCCCCTGCGTCAAGAAGACGACGAGGAGATCCTCATCGTCGATCACGAATTCGGCCAGCGCTTCACCGGCCATCAACACGCGAGCCGCTTCGTCTGCGCTGACCGCAGACTCGAGTCCACGCCACGTGCGCAAATCGGGCAGGCGGGTGAAAAGCTCGCTGCGCTGCGACGTGCGCTTCTCCACCGCCGTTCGCAGACGCTGCTGAAGACGATCGAGCCGCGCGGCGTCCGGTTTGGGGAGCGCCTTTTCGTGGTCGAGCTGTGCGCGAACCGATACCACCTCACCGGCCAGTTGCCGTTCGTTGTCTTGCTCGGCTGCCGTCATGCCGCGAGAGATGTCGCGCTCATTTCTGGCGAGAGCCACCCGCAACGAGTGCGCGCGACGGCGTTCGACCGTAGCGAAGGCGGCGGGTGGATCGTTCGCTTCAGCCTGCAGCACCGCAAGGAGCGCGTAGGCGGACGCACTGTCGGCCGTCGGCAGGTCGCCGCGCCCGTCGAGCGCGTCCTGGAGCATTCGCTCGATCTCCTTGACTGCCTCCGTCGCCGAGCCCAGGGCGTCGTCTGCCTTTGCCAGCCGCCGCTGCGCCCGACCTTGCGCAACAAGACTTCTCCAGACGATATCGGGCTCGCCGATGGCGGCGCCTTCGGAGCGAGCGTGGCTGGCGATGCTGATCGCATCGGCATACTGTCGATTGCCTGCCAGCGCCTGCGACAGGCCGATTTCCGCACGCGCAGCATCTTCGCGCTTCTTCAGCACGGTGAACGCCGCGATCGCCTTGCGATACGACCCAATCGCGAGGGCGTAATGCTCCTGCGCGGACTGCGCGAACGCGAGTCCGACGATCCCTCTTGCCGAGCAGTCTGCATCTTCGGCCTTGGCACAGATCGCTGAACTCCGACTGTATTCGTCCTCGGCGGCGGCAAAACGTCCCGAGACGAGGTCGGTCATGGCCAAGGCCTGCCACGCGTGCCCGACGTTTGGCAGATCGCCGGGCTTCTCGAACTGGATTCGGCTCTGATCGAAGAATTCGCGGGCGGTGTCGAGGTTCCCAAGACGGAAATGCACATCGCCAAGACTGAGGAGGGCGGTGCCTTGCAGGGTGGGATCGTTGCGGCTCCTTCCCTCATCCAATACGGCGGTGAAGGCCTCGAGCGCGCCGGCGAGATCACCCTGCGCGACGTACGAGCGCCCGAGACCGTCGAGCGCGCGCGCCTCGCCTCTCGTATCGGCGAATGCGCGATACAGCAAGCGGCTGCGACGATAGTCGGTGATGGCACCGGCGTACTCGCCCTCGACAAGCTGGATGTTCCCGGTACTGATCAACGTCGTCGCGATGCTCAAGCGATCGTCGAGCCGCTCCTGAATGGCCAGCGCATCGTGAAACGTGAGCAGCGCGTCGCTGTATTCGAACTGTGAGTACTGAGCGGTTCCAAGCCCGACGAGCGCACTGGCCACACCTTCATCGTTGCCGAGCTCGCGCTGGACGGCGACGCTCTGTTCGTAGATTGGCCTCGCGGCGGCAAAATTACGCTGGTAGTACAGCGCGTTGCCAAGATTCTGGAGCGCTTCCGCCTGCAGCTTCTTGTGGTCGATCCGGACGGCGAGTTCGAGCGCACGCTCGTAGAGTGCCTGCGCGCGCGGATAGTCGCGCCTCTGCGCGGCAGCGTCCGCCTGCCGGGCGATAGCGGCGACCAGCAGTGGGTTGACGAGCGAGGCATCCTCGGCCAGGAGCTTCTCACGCTCTGTCGCATCCGGTGCGGCAATGACGGCGTCGGCAAGTGCATCTATCACCGTGCCTTCGCGCACCAGCTTCCACTCGCCCCCTTCGCGGACGTAGGTCAGGGCCGCAAGAATGGTGCTGTGAAATACCAGCGGCGTGCCGTCGGGCCGACGAGTGGCGGTGGTGCGATCGCGAGTCACGGAAAGGCGCACGACCGTCTCGTTCCCTCGCGCGCGGACGGACGCGATCGTGAGATCGGAAAACTTGTCGTCGCCGGAATCGAAGATGAATCTGAGCTGCGTCGGGCGCTGTGGATCCTGCACCGACTGCGACCAGAGCGCCATGTACCCGGGGATATCCTCCGCTTCCTGCATCGCGTAGAAGCGCTCGACCGCTACGCGCAGCGTTGGATCGACGCCATCGGGCGATTGCGGCGCCGCGAACGCGAACAGCACCGCGAGAGCAAGCTGGCGCATCAGTCCTGAAGCGTGAAGTTGATCGTGATGGTCATCAGCACCGATACCGGAACGCCGTTCAACAGCGTCGGAGTATAGCGCCACTGCTGGACGGCAGTGATCGCGGCGTTATCGAGCAAGGGGATCGACCGCAGGACTTTGATCCGGCCCACCTCGCCGCGCTCGTTGATCACAGTTTCCAGAATCACGATGCCCTGCACGCGTGCGTCCTTCGCAATCTTCGGGTACTCCGGAGGCGCGCCAGCGACGCGCTTCGGTTCGCGGATACCCGGGCCGACGCGGAGGATCGTCTGGGGCGGCGCCGGTGTCGGTGGCGGCGGTAGCGGAACGTTCGGGCTTGTGCCGATCGCGGAGCCAACCAGCGACAGATCAATCGATCCTGGACCGACGGGCAAATCCGGGGGGACCGGTCCGGGTGCGACAGGGGGTTCGTCGCGCTCGGGAGCAATCGCGAATGGCGCCACCACACTTGGCAGCGGCCTCGATCGCAGCGCCGGCGCAGTTGCGACAACTTCGGGCGGAATCGGCACAGTCTTGGTTGCCACGATCAGCGAGTGCAGTGGCGCAGGAACCGGCGGCTGGACCTCTGCCAGGAGGGGAACCATCAGTACGGCAATCGCGATGGCAATGTGGACGGTGATTGAAACGGGCCAGAAGGACCAGCGCATGATGAGCTCCCTTCTCACCGCAACCGTGCCGTAGCTGCGTGACAACTTGGACACCGAGGTGGAATGGGAGTTCCTGCGCGCACCGCACGTCGGGATCCAGGATCCGTATTTCGTCGTCAGTGGCATCGTGCTTGCTCCAATGAGGGGAGGAGGCACTCATGGCTCACGACAAGTCAAAGCGCGACCATACTGACGATGAACCGCAGCGCCAGGGAGACATACTCGGCCTCGGTGGCGCGGCTGTTCCGAAGAGCTCGCTCGATCCGAGCACGGAATTCGACGAGGAGTCAGTCGCGCAGCGTCACGAGCGTTCGCGCGGCGAGGATGAAGATAAGGCGCGCGAAGATACCGCGTTCAAACACGGCGCGGGCGCAACCGGCATGGACATGGGCGCCGGGGGAACCGGCACCGACGTCGAATAGAGAATGATCCCGGGGGATCGCCGCGAGGCATGCCGTCGTGGCGATCCTCTTTCTTTTGGCACCGTGTCTTTGGTGCTGCCTTCATCCGCCGTGCGATAATTCTCCATGCGCACGACCCCTGAGTCCTGGGGACATTCCACGGTTCGCACCGCCTGTCCGCTCGACTGTCCCGACTCCTGCACGCTCGACGTCACCGTCGAAAAAGGCCGCGTCATCAAGATCGATGGCGGGGATACCAATCCGGTCACACGCAACTACATCTGCGCAAAGGTGCGTCGCTTCGCCGAGCGCGTCTACGGGGAGGATCGACTGCTCTACCCGGCGATTCGCAAGGGTCAGAAGGGACAGGGCACCTTCAGCCGCGTGACGTGGGACGAAGCGCTCGACCACATCGTCGAGCGCATGGAAAAGATCCGGGACACGACTGGCGCAGAAGCCATCCTGCCTTTCTGCTATGGGGGCTCGAATGGCCTGTTGACCCAGGACACGAACGACGCCGTGCTCTTCCGCGCGTTCGGAACGTCGCGGCTCGCGCGCACGGTTTGCGCCGCACCGACTGGCGCCGCCAATCTGGCGCTCTATGGAAAGATGCCCGGCGTCACCTATGACGACTACATTCATGCCCGGCTCATCGTGCTGTGGGGCGTCAATCCCTCCGCGTCAGGCATCCACCTGATTCCGTACGTGCGTGAAGCCCGAAAGCTCGGCGCAAAGCTTGTCGTGATCGATCCGCGGGCGACATCTCTGGCGCGACAGGCCGATCTCCACCTCGCGCCACAGCCTGGCACCGATCTGCCCATCGCTCTCTCCCTTCATCGCTATCTTTTCGAGCGTGGCGCCGGCGACCCGCAGTTTCTCGCCGCGCATGCGCGTGGGGTCGACGAACTGCGCGCGTGTGCCAAGGACTGGACGTTCGATCGCGCGGCTCGCGAATCAGGCGTGGAGTCCGACGCCCTCGAACGCTTCGCCGAGCTCTACCGCTCATCGTCGCCTGCGCTGATTCGATGTGGTTGGGGTCTCGAGCGGAATCGCAATGGCGGCAGCGCCGCAGCCGCGGTGCTCGCGCTCCCGGCAATCGGCGGCAAGTTCGGCGTGCGCGGCGGCGGTTTTTCGATGAGCAATTCCTCGGCCTTCGGCATCAAGTCCGACGCGTGGCTGAACGACACGCCCGAGCCGAAGACCCGGCTCGTGAACATGAATCATCTCGGGCGGGCGCTGACCGAATTCAAGGATCCGCCGGTCCAGATGTTGTTCGTCTACAACTGCAATCCGCTCGCGACGATGCCCGACCAGAATCGGGTTCTCGCTGGCCTCAAGCGCGACGACCTCTTTACCGTCGTGTACGAGCAGGTCATCACCGACACAGCACGCTACGCGGACGTGCTGTTGCCGGCAACGACGTTTCTCGAGAACTACGACATCGCGAAGAGCTATGGCCCGATCACGCTGCAGCTCGTTCGGCCAGTGATCGAGCCGGTCGGCGAAGCGCGCGCGAATGCCGAAGTGTTTTCGGATCTCGCCTCGCGCCTCGGTATCGGCGACGCCGAAGAGGAGACCGACACGCTGCTGAGGATCGCCCAACGGTTGCCCGCTGCTGTCTCGGCGGAGTTGCTGGAAACGGGATCAGCCACGCCGCCCTTCGGCGGTGCCCCGATCCAGTTCGTCGATGTATTCCCGCTCACACCGGACAAGAAGATCGATTTGTTCCCCGCGGCGCTGCACGCCGAAGCGCCAGCCGGACTCTACGGCTACCAGCCTGATCCCGGCACCAGTCAATACCCGCTTGCCCTGATCTCACCCGCCAGCGAGAAGAGCGTGTCATCGACCCTGGCCGAGCTTCGTCAACGTCCCGCGGCGCTGCATATGCACCCGGACGATGCGCGGGTGCGCGGCTTGGCAACCGACGACCCGGTTCGCGTCTTCAACGACCTCGGCGAGGTGCAATGCCCGATCGCGTTGAATCCGGATATTCGGCCCGGGACGGTCTCGCTGCCGAAGGGGCTGTGGCGGAAGAGCACGTATAACGGGTCAACGTCGAACGCGCTCGTACCTGACAGTCTGACCGACCTCGGCGGCGGCGCGTGCTTCAACGACGCCAGGGTAGAAGTCGCGTCACTTGGGAAACATTGATATTGATGATGTCACTCAGTAACTGAAAAAGAAGATCAGATCTATTCCTTCCCTCTCAACTCTGCGTTGATTGATGCGATTGGCCGATCCCGAGGTCTCCGGCGCCACTGACGTTTCGAGGCGCAGGAAGCGCGCGAGCCGAAATTCAAGCCTGAACTCCGTGACGCTGCGCTGGCCGAACTCCTGGTACACCTTGATGAACGTTCGCTCGTTCAGTTGCTGGCCGAGCGTAATCGCGGCGGCCAACTCTCCCGATTCAGTCGTGGTCGGAGCGATCTCGAACAGATCCAGGTCCAGCGCCTTGCCGATCGACTTGCCAAGCGGCGCGGCGATGAACCCCGTCGCGATGCCGCCGGCGGTCGCCGCAAGCGACGAGCGTTCTCCGGTGCCCAGCTCATTGACCGGCCGGTTGAACACGATGAGCGCGAGAATGTCGCTTTCTTCGAGCGGCGGCGTGCTCGACAGCGTGAGCTGCGGTTTTTTCGGCGTGCCGGTGATGCGAATCTTGGCCTCGACCCCGGTATTTGGAATCTGCCGGGTCGCACTGATGTCGAGCAACGGATTGATATCCGCGGTCCCGGTGAATCGAATCGTGCCGTCACGCACCAGATCGAACCGGCGGCCCTGAAAATCGTAGGTGCCGCGCACGGTATTCACCACGCCAATCAACGTGAACGGCGCGTTCGGATTCTTTCGGACGTGCAAGTCGCCGCCAAGCGTGATGTTGAGGTCGCCGAGCGCCGTGCCGGTTGGCCCTCCGGGCCGCAAGTCCTGCGCCCGTACGACCAGGTTGTCTCTGGCAACGAGATGCACGTCCATCGACAGCTCGGCGAGCGGCCCTGACGGCACTGGCGCCGCATTCTGATCCTGCGCGGCCTTCTCCTCGGCCCCCGGCGGCGCTGCGGATGCGCCGGCCTTTGCCAGCGCTGCCTTGGTCGCGTCCTCGGCGCTTCCGGTGCCTTCGACCGTCCGCTCCGCCGAAGGCACCTCGCCGATCGCCTCCTCGGAATACGGCGTGTAGAACAGCTCCAGGAGCTTGTCGAGTTCCAGCCGCGCCGCATCCAGACGCACCTCGCCGACGAGCTGCGGCCGGCGGAGCTGACCGGTGAGCTTGAGCGCGGTCTGCACCTGCACGTCTCCGAGCTCGTTCTTCAACACTTCGAAGTTGTTGGAATCGATCGAGATGTTGACGTCGCCAATCTGGCGGGCGTGCACCGCCAGCTGCCCGGCAACGCGCAGTTGTTCGCCGTGGCGATCGAGCAGCTGAAACTCGCGGACCTGGACCGCTTCAGGCGTCAGCTCGATACGAGTGGCCAGGCCCGTGAACGTCTCACCGGCGCGGGCAATGCCGAAGGCGCCGTCCTTGATATCGACGAATCCCTGTGCGTGCGGATCCTCGCCGGAGCCGGTCACGTGGACATCCGCTTCCAGCGTACCTGCGACGTTGGTGACCTGATTGGTGAAGCCCTGGACGATCGCGAGGTTGATGGCCGTAGTCTTCACCTGCAAATCGATCGCGTCACCTGGCGTCGGTTCGACGTGCTCACCGCTCGGGCTGGTCTTGAACAGGCTGGTCGGGACGCTGCCTTTCGCGGTGATCAACTCGGTCGCCGACTGACGAAGCGTCGCATCGAGACCCAGTCGTGTGCCTGTGAAATCGGCATTCGCCGAGAGCGACTCGTAGCGGTAGCTCTGGAAACCGCCGTTGGTGATCTCCAGGCTGCCTTTGACGTCGGGAGCCGAGGTGCTCCCCGAGATCGTCGCCTCGGCATTCAACCGGCCCGAAAGACCGCGGTTCTGCAGCGTCAGCGTTTCGAGCTGCTGCAGATCGACATTGCCGGCCTTGACCTGGATGGCGCCGGCCGGCGTGCCGCCGCCGAGCGCGAGCGACCCGCTGACACTGAGAGACTGATCGGCGCTGACCAGCCGCACGTTCTCGAAGTCGATTCGCTCCTGCGCATACTTCACGGATGCCTGACTGTCAGGCGCCATGCGCCACTCGATCCCCTGCGTCCGTACTGCCAGCGTCGGAAGATGTATCTCCTGGTGGTCGGGGTGGAAGATCACCTTTCCCGCGGCCTCGAGCTCGCGCGTCTTCTCCTTCACGTTCGTGGTGAAATCGAGCGTCTTCTGCTGGTACGTCGTGGTGGCGTTCACCGAATTCAGTTCCATCGCGCCAGATTTGACGAACGTCGCATTGGTCGTCGCCTGCACTTTGGCATTGGCGAATTCAAGCTCGGGAATCGTGACGGTGTACTCGCTCTGCAGATCAAGTACGTTGGTCGTGCTGTAGGAGAGATTCGCACCCTGAAGCGTGCCGCTCGTCGAGAGCGAGGCGGAGTTGCCGGTCACGGTGCCATCCAGCGTCGCCGATCCGCCGACGTCGGTCTGCCCGGCGAGCTTCGCCAGCTCTGGCAGATTGACGGCAGCGACGTGGTATCTCACGTTTGAGCTGCTGTTGCGATCGAGCGAGATATGCCCGGACGCATTCGCCTGCAAATCGGGTCCCGCGATCTCGAACTTCGTGAGATCGCCAGCCTGGTCGCTGTACTTGCCTTCGACGTCCGCGCGATCGACTTTCAGCCCGCCGATGACCGATGAGGCGAGCGTGGCGCGGCCGTCGGCGGAAACGGTCGCGGGTGTGATCGGAGCGCTGACGTCGCGAACCGAGAAGCCGGCATCGAGCGTCCCGTTCACCGCGCCGTCGAGCTCGTTGCGGTTGGCAAGCTGGCCAGGATTGAATCCCTCGAAGCTGCCCTTTGCGTGTCCGGCGAGCCCACCGTGGTCGAGGTGCGCTTCAAACGCCAGATCGGGCACTCGGCCGCCCATGACGTCCGAGTCGTGCAGGCTGCCGGTTGCATCCAGCTTCATCGTCGACAGCGCGGAAGATGACGGGCGTCCCGGAGTCACCCTCGGCGCACTGCCGGACACATCGAACGAGCCGTTGATGCAGCTCGTGTACGTCGGGTTCGCCAGTGCCTCGACGTTCAAGCCCCGGCCAAGTCGCTCGAGATCGAGGTTCGCCACGCTGCCGCGCGCAGAATAGGAAATGGCTGCCGGCGTCAGTGCGAACTCGGCGCTCGTGCCCGAAGCAATCGTCGCGCCTTCAATGCTGGATTCGTTCAAGGCGGCAGTGCCGTGAACGGACGCGCCTGCGCCGCTGATGTGGTACTCGGCAACAGAAAGGTTCGTCGCCAGCCGCGGCGCGCTCATCGTTGCCGGAAGGTCACGCAGGTTGACGTGATGCGCGGACCCGCGAAGGTCGAATGCAAGCGCCCGCCCAGGCGCCGGCGTCACGATGAAGCCGCGTGCCGTCGCGGTGCCGCCGTATGCGGCGGCGCGCCCCTCGAGAGAAATCCGCGGGCCAGCGATGGCGCCGAACACATCGACGTTGCGCGCCTCGTAGCCGGCCGCGACAACGTGGGGACCGTTGAATGCAAACGTGCCGGCCATCCGATCCGCGGCGGGAGCCGTCGCCGGCGACGACTTCATCGTCACATTCAATTTAGCGTGGCCGGTCAGATTGGTGCGTTGCGACGGGTCCTTGAGGATCGGCGCGAGATTCAGTTGATCGACGTCGAGATCACCCTTGGCTGCGAAATTCGGCGCCTGCACATCGGTGGTCAGCTGCCCGCGAATCGTCCCGGCCTCTGAACGCACGTCCAGCTTCAGGCCGAGCCGCTCCGCGGGACCCTCCGCCTTGATGTCGAAGGATGGATGAAGGTCGTAACCGGCCGCGGCAGGAACGAGCCTGCCTATTTCGGGAAGCGAGAGGCTCCCGGTCGTCGTCAGCTTGACGACCGGCGTAGCGAGATACTGCTCGACGACACCATTCATCGTCACCGACGTCTCGCCCGTTTTGAGCTTCACGCCCTCCATATACAGGTTGTCGTCGCGGACGGCGACCTTCCCTGTCAGTTGGTGCACCGCGACGTTGGGGGAAGTACCGCGAAAGCTCACGTGATCGAGCGTCAGGCTGTAGTGCACGGGCGCGTATTCGAACTGCGCCCTTACATCGACGTCGTCGATCCGGCGCGGCAGTGACACGCTCGTCGCATTGCCGTCTTTGATTGCCACGCTCGCATCCGAAATCTCGATCGAGGGCAATGACACCGGCCGCATCGGACCCTGACGGTCGGCTTCCTGCTCCTGCCGCTTCACCAGCCGCGCGAGATTCCAGCCGTTTTCGTCGCGCTCTACCTGCAGCACCGGCTGATCGATCTTGATCTGCTCCAGCGTCAGGCCCTGTGACAGCAGCGTGAAGACGTTGTAGTCGAGCTCGAGCCCTTTCACGGCGACGACGCGTTCGCCCGAAACGTCGACAGCGACATGATCGAGATCCGCACCGAAGAGGAGATTTCCGTGGAGACCGCCGATGGTCAGCTGCCCGTTCAGATACTGCTTGGATTCGCGGACGATGTAGCGTCGGAGCCAGTCGCGGAACCAGGGGGTCTGCGAAACGATGAGGGCGAGCGCCAGCACGCCAACCATCAGCGTGCCGACGAACGTAGCGACCTGGAGTACCCGCCGAATGGCTCGCATCCCTTGTGGTCCTTGTGCCTTTTGCCTTGTCCCTTGTCTCTTTCAGAACGCCTGTCCGATGCTGAAGTGGAACCGGAACGCGCGCGGCTGCGGTTTGCCGTTGACCAGGAGTCCGGGAATCGGATTGAGCTGAAAACCCAGGTCAGCTCGAAGGGGGCCGATGGGTGTCATGTAACGCAGGCCAGGCCCGACGTCGTACCGCATATCGTTCATATCGAACTTCCATCGCCTGTCCCAGACGTTGCCGCCGTCGAGGAAGATGACGCCGCCAAAATTCCCCCACAGCGTCGCGCGAATCTCCGTTGAGAAATTCATAAACGAAAAGCCGCCGATCGGCAGGCCCGATCCGCTGAGCGGAGAGACTTCGTAGCGCCCCCATCCACGCAGGTTCGTCGCGCCGCCGAGGAAGTAACGTTTGAAGAATGGGATCTTGATCTCCGGATCGCCAATCGCGTCGAGGCTGCCGGCCCGCCCCTGGACAGCGAACACGATGCGGTCATTCAGCGATCGGAAGTAGCGACCTTCGCTCGTCAGCTCGAAGTAATCCCACGTTCCTCCGAGCCATGTGCCAGCCTGCTCGAGGTGAATGGCGGCGACGTATCCGCGTTTGGCTTCGAGCAGGTTGTTGGTCGTGTTTCGTCCGCCATCGATCGCGATCGCTGATCGGGTTCCACGTCCCTCCCCGGTACGAGGATCGAGGCCGAGTGCAATCAGATCGTCGCGAAAGGTTGGATCGTTGAGCGCCTCATCGGAGATCTGATACGTCTCGTATTCGTTGATGTAGGTCAGGGACATCGTGCTGCTCGGACGCGATCCGAGCACAGGCCCGCCTGTGCGACTGATTCGCCTGGTCACCGTCGCTCGGCCGCCATTCGAGTCGAGGGTGAATGCCGGCTCGTCGGTGTGCCAGCTCTGCCCGGTCAGCGTGAAGTCCTGCCGCGGTCCGAAAAAGTACGGCTCCCTGAAGTTCACGCGGACGCCTTTGTCGAGCGAGGAATAGCGCGCCTGGACACTGACGGTCCGCGCGCCGCCGAAGAAGTTCACGTGCCGCCAATCGATTTGAACGCGCGCTTTTTCTTCGCTGCCGTAGCCGACGCCGAAATTCACTTTGCGGTGCTTGCCCTCGGTGACGGTGACTCGGGTCGGAACATCGACGGGCCTGTCGTCAGAGCGCAGCGGCTCGACGTTGGCGAAGTCGAACAACTCCGGTCCGTACAGCTTTCGCTGGCTCTCCTGGAGCGCGCTTTGCCGAAACAACTGACCGGGACGGAACGTGAGCTGACGACGGACGATTCTGTCGCTGACGCTGGTATTGCCCTGGATCTCGATGGGGCCGAAACGCGAGAGTGGGCCTGCATCCGCGGTCACCTCGATGACGCGCTGGCGGTCCGAACTGCCGGGGTTTTCGGCGATGCGCACCGACGCGTACGGAAAACCGTGATCCTTGAGCTCGTCGAGCGCGGCTTCTCGACTAGCCTGCAGTCGCGCACGGTCGAGCGGCTGTCCCGTCTTGAGCGGCAGCTGCGTTTCGAGCGCCGTTCGATGTTGCTCGGGCAGCGACTCGAAGCCCGTGAAGGTCACCCGCTCGACAAGGATCGCTTCGCCTTCGGAAATATTGACGGTGATGTCGACGGCCGTTTGTGTGTCGTTCAGCTTCACGTCGAACGACGTGACACGCGCATCGGGGAATCCGCGATCCCGATAGAACGCGACGATTCGTTTGAGATCAGCCTCGAACTGGTCGCGGCTGAAGTAGCGCCTCTGGCCCCAGGGAAGCCTCGAACTCGCGGACGTAGCAAGCACCGACCGCAGTTGGCCCGCCGTAACCGCTTTTGTGCCCTTGAACGAGAAGCTTGTTACCTTGACGCCATTCTCTTCCTTGCAGGAAGCCGCCGCTGCTGCGAGAACGCAGAGTAGCAGCGCACGGATCAGGTGACGACGGAAGAACATGGCGCTCGGAAGTACTCACAAGCTATGCCATTTGTTCAGGGTTCTACAAGGTTCTACGGGGTTCTACAAGGTTCTGCAGGGTTCGTTCGAGGTTCGGGTTCGTTCGAGGTTCAGGTTCGTTCGAGGTTCACGTTCGTTCGGGGTTCTGCAGAGTTCAGGTGGCGTACAAAAAACAAGCCAGCGGACGTCCTCCCAGAGACGACCGCTGGCCACGCTCGCGGATCAGTTTATTCGCGAGTGATTTCCGGTTTTCCCGCCGAGACGGACAGCATGATGCCCAGACCAAGCGCAATCACGAGTCCGATAACCACCCACGCAGGGGCGATGTGCCGCAGTGCACCGCCGTACCACAACGCGGCGAGCGCCCCCATGACGAGGATGAAGTATCCGATGAGATACGCATTGATGAATCGCATGGTCCTTTGTTTCCCCTTGTCGTGTCCCTTCGTGCGTCTGACGAGCGTTAGCGAGTGAGACGCACGACCATGGCAGCGCGGCGGTTGAGCCGACGCGTTTCTTCGCGGCTGTTGTCGTACTTCGGCCGCTCCTCGCCGT